>Ga0304730_1000922_pt1 | contig 23456 bp, 35 predicted proteins | sample M_130628_MF_Meta_FD_190474 | JGI IMG/M metagenome (GOLD analysis project Ga0304730, IMG submission 190474) | Freshwater microbial communities from Lake Montjoie, Canada to study carbon cycling - M_130628_MF_MetaG (v2) (version 2) | ecosystem: Environmental > Aquatic > Freshwater > Lake | place...
CTCAACAAAAAAAAAAGCCCCAGAGCACAGGACAGGGTGCTCTGGGGCTGGTTGGCGTAGAGAAATGAGAAAAACTACGCCAAGTCTATTTAGTTATCTGGGATAGTTCCCTCATTTTCGTTCTGGTCTTGCCACCAGAACTCGTCTTGGAACTCGGTTGTATCTAGAACCTGCCACCAATCTAAATCAAGGTTGCTTTCAGGTTCTCGGGCTATCTCTATCGCTTGCTCTGGTGTGTCTGCCTGAATTGTGGTTTCATACCAGATTGTCGCTTTTTGCTGAACTCTGTATTCCATTTTATTCCTCACCATTTATTAGTTGCTCTAAATCAAATAGGGCTTCCTCTGCTGTTGTAGCCCCCTCTTGCCAATCGGTAAAGATTGCCTTGATTGCTGTTGCTTCTTTGTCGTTTAGTTCCATTAGAACCCCTCCAATGTTTCTATTAGTCGCTTGTTGTCAGGTGTGGTGCTGTCGGTGATAGCATAACCAGATTGGTTTATGTTCTCTATGATGTCCCTAACATAGTTTATTAGGAACTTACGATTAGCGAACTCTAAGGTGAATTGAGATTTCAGTTCCTCATCATCACTAAAAATGCGAACGCTGTCTTTGGTCTGGTCTAGGTGCTTGTTGATGTAGTCCTCAAACACTTCCAACGCTGATACGATAATTGCCTGTTCGGTGTTCATTACTCAACCACCTCTTCATCACAATTACAATCAGGGTCATTACAGCCTAGTTCTAGATGAGCCTTGCGAGCCTCTTCTATCATTGCGAACACATCATTTAGGGCAGAGCCTAATAGGACAGGTTTGCGTTCTGGCGTGATTTCTTCCATACCCTTATACTCATTACAATCCACACAGGCAATAGTGCCAAGTGGGTATTCTCTATTACAAAATACACATTTCATTTGGTTCTCTCTAATCTCATTTAGGTAGCCCTTGTTGGCTACAAGAACAACATTACCCTTGCCAAAGGATAAATGTGGTTGTGTTATCAAATCGTAATGTAAGCCCCCAACTCAACAAAAAGCAACACGCCACGGTTTATAGGGGATCGGCGTGTTGCTTTTTGTTGAGTTGGCATAAAAAAAGCCCCTCAGCCTGTGTGTAGGGCTGAGGGGCTTATTGAGTGTGTCCGACACTCGGCGGGTTCTAGTCCTCTGGCTTATCCTGCCAGTTTTCACCGTCAAAGATTTTACCGTTTTCGGTCAGTTCGTAAATCGCCCCTGAGTAGAGCATTGAGTAATACAGATAGAGGTCATCAATCATCAAGTCCTCAATTCGGTCAGGCAAATCTGTCCTCATCTCGTGGAACTTGTTTGAATACTCGTCAGGCAAATCACGCCAAGTCCCGATTATGTCACCTGTGTAAATAGGCAAGGCACTGTCTGCGTATTCGTGAGCCAAGTCACTTGGGTGAGTTCTCCCGATAATAAACTCTCGGTTATCCCAGATTTCCTTATTTATTTCTGTTTCTGTGTAAAGGGTCATTGGTTCTCTTCTCATTTAGGTTAGCCGTCTTGCTAACAGAACTAGACTATTACGAGCAAAGGAGAAAAGTGGTTGCGTTACTAAACTGTTATAAACCGATCCAACTCAACAAATAGCCAATAGCCCGATCTTTTATTAGGGGGCTTCGGGCTATTGGCTATTTGTTGAGTTGGCAAAAAAATAGCCGGCTGAGGGGAAGGCTCAGCCGGCTAATCTATTTAGTTATGTTTGAGCCAGTTTTACAACTTGGCTCAGGTTGTTTTCTTGAGAGAGAAACTTATCTGTTTTCCCAGAATTCAATTTCTTCATCGGTTGCCAGTCTGAACACCATCCAGCCAGTGCCAGTTGGCTCATCGTGACTTGAACGCCTTACTGTCAAGTCTTTACCATCATACTTGAAGTAGAGGGTGAAGTCGCCGTTTAGAGATAGTCGCTTGACTATGTCCTTGATGTTAGGCTCAGCGATAGTGTATCCACTACGCCTCTGCCAGCCGATACCGTCTCCACCAATGTAGAGTTTATCGGTCGCCTCAATGCCATGGTCGCGATTCCAATGTCCTAGCATGTCATACTCAATGTTGCTCATGACATCTTCATAGCAACCTGAACACCACTCGGCAGGTACAGGGTCGCCTTGTTCATCTAACTCTTCGGACTCAGTCTCATCATTCCACTTGGTGCAGGTGCAGTAATCATTCAACTCATAGACTATCTCTGTAATCTCTTCATCTCCGTAATACAAGTTTGAAGCATCCATAACTTTTCTCTTTTCTCTCAATGTAATCGCTAGCGTTTTCGCTAACAAGATAAGATTATTATGCTTGCAGGAAGAAAGTGGTTGCGTTATCAAACCGTTATACAAGCTCCCAACTCAACAAAAGCCAATAGCCACACGCCTTATATAAAAACAACGAAGTTGTTTGTGGCTATTGGCTTTTGTTGAGTCGGGCGTGTCGTTATCAAACTGTTATAATCCCCGAAGGGGCAGGAGGGCTAGGGCAAGCCCTCCTGCTGTTCACTCAATCTGTGTCTATGAGATAAGTTTTGCCCTGAACTTTTATAACCACTACGCTATCTAGTGGAACAGACCTGAACGCTTGTTTGTCCAAGTCCCAGACTGGAAGCAAACCCTTTTCAACTGTGTCGTAAGGTAGTTCACCGCCTTTTAGGTGTTCTGCGTAGTTAGTGGTTGCTCGCATTACCCTAAGTTCTAGGGTTGAACGCTTGATGAATTCAACTGTGAATTCCCTAGCGTTTCCCGGGTGTCTTAGGAATGAGGCGATTTTTTCTTGTGCTAATAGTGTCGGTTTCAATTTATTGCCCTTCTGTTTAGTGTGAGCAGTTTTAGGACTTGCTCAGGTCGCAGGTTCTACCAGTCGGTAGTGTTTGTGATTTGCTTGACGTCTAAGTCTACGTCTAGCGTATCAACATCACCATCGTTGAAATCGAAAGAGATGTCTGCCGATAGATAGTTTAGGTCATCAGCGTTGTAAGTAAGTGGAACCTCTACGCTAACTGAGCCCTTGATAACTACATCAAGGCTGATGGTCTTGGTCTTGTCAATTCCCAAGATGTCGCAGATTTCCTCGCTATCTGGACTGTCCCAGTTTTCGATTAGGTATTGCTTTACCGCTTCGATCTGGTCTTTTATCATTGTGTATCTAATGTGGTTCTCGATTTCTTTTGTCAATTTGTTGCCCTTCTATTTTTTAGTGTGAGCCTTTTTAGGACTTGCTCAGGTCTCAGGTTTATCTAGGGCTAACTGTCCCAGATTCGATTCCCTTGATGAATTCATCTAGGGTTGACTGAATTAGCATAAGTTCTGCCAGAGTGAAACTACCACGCAATAACTCCGTGTTAGTGTAGTTGCCGTCGCCAAACACGCCAGTGAGATAAGTCCAAACATCTCTGTCTAGGTGGATTTGGTGCTTACCCTCATCTCCGTGCCATACAGACATAGATAGACGGTCAGTTAGGTGAGGACTTTGTATGTCCTCGCCAGCGATTATTTGAGTATCGATTTCGCCCTTGACCCAATTGCCGTTTATAGCAACAGGTTCAGCGTTCACCTCTACTTTTAGTTGGTGCTTAGTGTTCACTATGAACTCCTAATAACTTGTAAGGACTGCCCTTAGAACTTTTGCCCTCTCTTGTTCCTTACAAGATAAGACTATTGCGTTCAAAGGAAAAAAGTGGTTGTGTTATCAAAGCGTTATAATCTCTCGATCATCACAGTTTGATAACGGCTCTTTATTACAGTTTGATAACATAACAGTTTGATAACGGCCCGACTCAACAAAGACTAATGGCAACAAGTTGCCTATTAGCCTTATAATCACAGGCTATACATAGTATATAGCCTAGTGATTATTGTTGAGTTGGCACGACACGCCCGGGTGACATCGTTACACAAATGTTATAAAGAGAGGGCTGGTTTCCCAGCCCCCTCTGTGTTGCTACTAAGACGGCATAAACGGTGAGTCTATTTCATCTAGCAGTGTTTCTAGTTCCTTAGCCCACTGCTCAGCCTTGACGACCATCAGTAGATACTTGGCTAGTTCCTCGTTGTTGCTAACTAACTTGGTTAGTTCTACGACAGGGCTAGACCTACGAGGCCTTCTCTGAACATAAGTTCTAGTAGGCTTGTCTAATCCTGTTCCACGCCTTGCCCTCATTACTAACTTTTGATGTTCATTCCAGCAAAGACGGCATCGGTATGTGCTGGTTAGTGCGTTAGACACTGTAAGATCGTGCCCTTGATTACAGGTTGTGCTTGTCATTTCATTTCCTTATCTGTTTGAGTGAGTGAGTCAGTTTAGCCACTTGACTCAGGTGGTGTTGCTAGACTGCTACTAGTGGATAGAACTCAACCCTGATAGTTGGTTGTTCTAGTGTATAACTTAGGCAAGGCTTACAGACTTTTGCTCCGTCATTTTCGCATTGGACAAACGCTCCAATTGCGGGATGAAAGAACTCAATTGCCTTGACAAAGTGTGTTGCTGTTGTTTCCTTACCTGATTCTAAACATCTTGCACAGTTCATTTCTTACCCTTACTGTCTAACTTGCCGAATAGATAACCAATTGCGAAGGCAATAATCATTTCCAATAAATCTTGCCCGTTTATTATGTGTGTCATTTTTGTCCTTTGTTTGTAGGGTGAGCAGTTTAGGCACTTGCTCAGGTGTTGTTGCTAACTAGTTGATTAGTCCTAGTTCGTGGTGCTCAAACTCTACTTCAAAGGCATTTGCTTTTAGGCACTTGCCGTCTGTGAGTTCGTGGTCGCATACTGCGTCAGCACAGTCTGCGTCTTGTGTAAATACCACAAAGGTATCTGCCAAGTGTGTTCGCATTTCACTCCACCTAGTCGGTCCGTAAAGGTCGTATTCCATACCTTTTAGGAATACGCCATCGTGATGACCGTTAGTTGCGTAGTTGATACCGTCATACTCGCAAGAGTCAAAGAATGACTGAATGCTCGCAAAGAGATTACCGAATGTTTCCCAGTATTCTACACGCTGAACGCTAGTAGATGAACCGTTATAACGCCAAGTTTCCTTGCGTTCATTGACATCTTTACGGTCATACCAATACTTGACCAATTCTAACGGAGTGTCAAGCGTATAAATACGGTCGTCTAACTCGGTAGAATTGACTAACAACGGATTAGTGTCCATTGCCTGCCCTAACTATCAGGGAACTACTTGCCTAAGCCGTCTGCCTAAGTCTTGTTTCCCTAACAAGATAAGACTATGTCCACCAAAGGCAAAAAGTGGTCGTGTTATCAAAGCGTTATAAAGATTATTTTCGTTATCAAGCCGTAATCTAGATGGTTCTCGTTATCAAATTGTAATAAAGGGGGGGTAGGGTTAGGCGTTATCAAATCGTTATAATCGGGCAGGGCACAGAAACGATTGAGGTCCTAGAAAGCTAGGCAGTAGCCTAAAGGGCGGGGATGGCCGGCGCAGCTGTTTGGGTGTTTGGGTGTTTGGGTGTTTGTAACTTATCGTGCACAATCGTTATAATTGATTTCAGGGGTGGTGTGCAAAATTAGTTAAATATTTGATTGTCCTTGTTTCAATAGGAATACCTATTTGATTGGAATAGCAGTGATAGCTGCGCCGCCCTAAGCTACCATTTTCACAACTCCTGCAAAAATGCTATTAGGGGGTTAAATGTTGTTGTTTTACTTTATACTGAAGTAATGAAGCCACGCGGGTTGTATGAAGAGTTTGCACACGGCCGCGCGCCAGAGCTGCACCAGGTACTAGGTGTATTCACCCAAAATAATGCCGTTTTAGGGCTGAATGTAATGGATGCCCGTAGAATCAATGATGGTATCTTTACTGGTCCAAAAGGTGCCTATCAACGCTATAATGTTTCTGGACAAGCAACAAACGTTGCACAAATACCTTACGGGAGCGCACAATGAACCCCAAAGATAAGCAGTTTAAACTTCAATTAAATGCTGAGCCAGCTGGCGAATCAATGTCTTTAGAACACCAGTACCATGCAGTAATGTCCCAAGACCCACGTTACAACACCCCGGAAGATTTAGAAGAGATGGGTAACGCGATGTGGAAAGCAGAACAGGAAAAGAAAAAGAATGCATCCTAAGAATCCGCAAATGAGCGAAGGCGACAAGCTAGAGCGCGCAAACAACACTCTTCTGCGCCACAGAGGGCCTGGTAAGCCTAACGACAAAAAGGCTAAAGCCCTTTTTGACAGAAACATGGGTGAGCACGCAGTTCGCACCATGAAGGTTAAAGACGTTATCAAGGAGTACAAAGAAGACCCTGAAGCGTATACCGCAATTAGCGCTGAGTCTATTGGCCGTATGCGTCGCGGCGAGCCTTCTAAATATCACACTGATAAAGACCTATAGGAGCTCTCATGCAGCCAAAAAAGCCACAACTACCTAGATACTCTAAGAACTCTGAACTACCTACACACCAGGCTAGAAGAGCTAATGCAAGCGTAGCCAGGTTTAATAACGTACTTCACCCTGTAATTAAAGGCGTAATGAAGCGCAATACTGCTGAAGGTAAAGTTAGAGAGGCCGTAGATTCAGGTATGTCTATCCAAGAAGCAGATAGCAGATACAAGGCCGCAGAAGCTTCGGGTACTAAAGACCTTCACATGTACGAAATTCCAGTTAGGGCCGGAGCCCTTGGCCGTGCAAAGCGTGGGGAACCTATGGATTTGATTACTGGTGTTAATCCAGAAAGAAAAGGCAGATAATGTCTGAAAAGAAAAAAGCTACTGGTAAGAAGACTAAGACCCTAGCGGGCAAGACTTCTGACGGTAAAAAGGTTTATGGGCCGTTTAAGGGCTCTAAGAAAAATGGCGGACGCCCTATGATGTCTGTTGTAAATAAAGATGGCTCACGTACATCTATCTCGGCCGCTAAGTATAAGTATGAGAAAACACACGGTAAATTGCCTAAAGGTGTAGATGTTGACCACAAGGACAACAACCACTCCAATGACAATGCTGGAAACCTACGCGCTCTAAAACACGGTAAAAATACTGCTAAAGAAAACAAGCGCCGCGCAGGTAAGAAAGAAAACGACAAATAATTCGGTTTAGATAAGAAATCTGAAACAACTCACGCCATACTTAATAATATGGCGTTCCGATCAAACGTCTTTAAATCTATCTCTAGAGAAAGTATAAATCAATGGCAAACAACGTAGGTAATTTTCAGGACAGCGGTACGCTACTTCCTGTTACCACTCAGAAAGTAAGCGGAGCCGTCAATAACGGCACTTCCGTTACCCTAACAGCTTCAAACTCAAATATTGCGGTAGGACAGGTCGTAACCGGTTCTGGTATTGCAAACGCTGACGGTATCAACCCTGCAACTACTGTTACTGCAACTGGTAACCCAATAACCCTTAGCCGTCCAGCTACTCTTGTAGATGGCGTAACTCTTAACTTTTCGAGTTACCAGAACCAGAACATCGAAACTGACTTCGTATGGGGTAACTTTGCAATTCAGCCAAACGATGACCGTGCAACTACCGCCGCTGGTAACTTCCCGGCTTCTGGTGTTACAACTGCAAAGATTACAACTGCAAGCACCGACGCTAAAGTTACTACTTTTACCACTGACGTAGCTCACAACCTAGTAGTAGGTTCTACAGTTAACACCGGTGTTTTTGCTACTGGTGGAACTGTTGCTTCTCCAGTTGCCGGTACAACTGTTTTGTCCGAATCAGTTAACGCAATTGCTACTGCTACAGCGGCATCAGTTACAGCAAACGTAGCCGCTAATACAAATGTTACTATTCCTTCAACTGCTAACCTTGTAGTAGGTATGGTCGTAACAGCTAGCGGTGGAACCGTTACCACTCTTGCTGCCGGTACTACAATTACCTTAGTTACTAGTAACACGGTTATTCAATTAAGCAGTGCAATTAACGTTAGCGGTACTACTCTTACTTTTGCGTATACTCCGGCTGTTGCCGACTCTACACAAAAGACCGTCACTATTAACACCCCTACTAACAAGTTTGTTGTAGGTCAGGTTGTTAGTATTAGCGGTGGTACTTCAGGAAACAACAACGCCATTTACAACGGTTCATTTACTGTACTAGCTAGAACTGCTAACTCAATTACAATTGCTAACGCAAATACTCCAACCGAAATCAAAGACACACTTGCAATTGCGGCTACCCCATTTGACCTAAATAACGCAACTGTATTGAGCGTTCCTTCAACAACTACATTTACCGTTGCAAGCGGCCCTGTGAGCTCTTCCTCAAGCGCTTCTACCGTAACAGCTTCTCTTGAGGTTGTTGGCGACACAAACTGGGCTTACCTAAACGGAGTTGCTCAGACAGCCGCTACTACTAAGGTACAGAGTGCACGTCTAGCTGTTTCTAAACTTACTGATAGCGCAAGCAAAGACAGATTCGTAATTAGCAACACTGTAAACGGAAACTCTCTAGAGACTCCAATTGACAGCGCTCTTCTTGCGGATTCAGGATTCTACGGATTCCCGAACTTCAATACTGGTAAGTATCCAGTAACTGCTGCTCAAGCTGGTGGTTCTGCGGCCAATCCTTTCGTACTAGTTACTGCTTCAAATAACTTTGCAGAAACTTTAACTCTTGGTACTTCTACAGTTAACCTAACTGGCTTCACTAACCCTGCGTTTAACATCAACGGAGCAATTGTTCGCGCTGCGACAGCAGACAACTTTGTAGTATCAGGCTCTGTTACTACTCAGGTAGGTGGAAACGGAAGCACATCACAGGTTGGTGTTACTCTTACTGCTGCTAACAACGCTATTCAGGTAGGTCAGTCGGTAGTTATTTCAGGTTCTGTAGTAGGTAAGGTTGCTGCAATTAGCGGTACTGCTCTTACATTAGACACCGCAACTTCGGTAGCAAACAGCACTACCATTACGTTCCTAGCTCCACTAGGTACTGCTCTTACTGGTCAATCAGCTGCTGCACAGATTGCCGGCTGGGGTATCGGTAACTTCAATGTTACTGCTGTTACTGTTGATGCAACAACAAACACTACCTACAAGTACACTGCTCAAAACAACCTAAACGCTGGTGACGTAGTAACTGTTACTGGTCTAGTTAGCAACGCTATTTTGAACCCTAACGTAAGCTCCGTAACAGTTGCTGCTGCAACTGCAACTAGCTTTACAGTTACTGGTCGAACTGCATCAACTGCTGGTTATTCTATAACTGGTCAAACCGGTAAGGTAGAATACTCATCTGCTCTAACTAACGTAGATGGTGCTTTTGCAACCGGAACATTTGGTTACCTAGTCCCTAGCGTAGTTGGTAAGACATCTACTGTTGCTATTGACGCACTAAATGACCGCGGCTTTGTACACAGCGCAGGTTCAACCACCTCATCTGCTAGCAACGTTGCTAGCGTTACCGGTATTACCCGTACCGCAGGTAGCAACCTAGCTGTCCTAACTGGTGGCGCGGGTGCGTTTACTAACCTAGTAGCTGGTGACGTTGTTACTGTAAGCAGCTCGTCTATACTAGGCCTTGTGAACTCTACTGACTACACAGTTGCCCACTGGATTAGCGCAACTGCTATCGTGATTAACACCGGTACTACAGATGCAGTGTCTTCTGGAACCCTAACCTTGACTCCAAAGATTGGTACAGTACACTCTCAGCAGTACGCTGCTGGTACTGCACGTACAACTACTGCAATTACTACTGGCCTCTGGGCTGCCTAATATCTAAGTAGAAAAGCCCCGGTCGTTTGGCCGGGGTTTTCCTATTTAAACTGATAAAATTATCCAAAAGGATTAGGATTTAATTATGGCTGAAAATATTGTTGGTAAAACCGCTAGAACTCAGGCGGAGTCCATACCTAAAGACACTAAGTTTGCTCAAGACACTCTTAAAGGTTTGTTGTTTACTAATCTTGCAAATGGCGGAAGTCGTGGAAGAGGCGGCTCTGGAGGTACTTCTGGGGGCGGTCGTGTTAAGAGTATGCAAGAGTACCACAATGAAGATGTCAGAGCTCAGCACGACTACGAACGTCAAGTGGGCTTAGAAGGCGCACGACACAAACAAGCCCTATCTGGTTTGCGTGCTGTTCACAAAGTTGCTCCGGAAGGTCGCGTAGCTAAAGGTTTTAAGTACAAAGGTCTTGAAGCAAGTTACGAAAATGCTCCACCACCGCCAACTACCGGTGTAGCAGCTGGTCAAGCTGAGGGTCAACAGCAAACTGGTACTAAAAAACCATCAAAGCCTCGTAAGCGCTCTGCAAGAAAGCCTATTCAGTTTGATGTTTATGACGGAAAAACTCGCCAACAATATGGCGTAGCCGTCCGTAGTGGTTCTAAACCTGTCTTTCCAGATGACAAGCCTGCAACGCCTAAAAAAACTACAACTAAATCTAAAACTACAACTAAAGCTAAGGCAGTTAAAGCTAAGCCTGCAGCAACTACTGCCCCTAAAAAATACAAGCCACGTGGAAAAAAAGCTTAAAGTAGATATACGCCGTAAAGGGCCTCTAGCACGCCGCTCGGGAGCTATTACGTCTACCGACGTATACGAACGCGATGAGCGCCCTACAGGCCGTTACAGAGAGTTTAGAGACGCTTTGACACGTGCCGGTGACTACGCTATAGCTGGAATCCCTACTCACATGAAAGAGTGGGGAAGATGGAATCCGTAAAACGTCAAAAAGAGTTTAAAAAAGAGGCTTTATTTAAGCCTGCACAAGTAAAAGATACGCGTTTCGGTGTTCGCAGAATATATTTGAATCAAAAGGAAAAGCCAACCACTTTTTCATATGCTAACCCCGGCCGTAATTGGTGGGGCACAAGGTAATAGGAATATATGTCGACCGATCAATTAATTGCGCTTATTGCTACTCTTTGCACCATTCTTAGCTTAGGCGGCTTTGTTGTTGCTCGCTTAGTTAAAGGCTACACAAGTGAGATAGTAAGCGTTCTTATAAAAGACTACTTATCGGAACTTAAGCCAAATCACGGCTCATCTCTTCGTGACGATGTATTAGGAATTAAAACTGACTTAAATTCTGTTAAAGTAAATATTGCTGTCTTAGAAGGCAAGTTTGACCAGCATATTAAAGAGAATATTAATTAAATCTGCTATTATTAATAGATAAACTACAAGGAGAAACATGAAGTGTTCAAACTGCTCTGAAGACGCTGCTTACACAGAAAGCTCAGTTAACTTTAGCCCTGCTCATTATTGCGTAAAGCACCTACCACAACACCTTCGTTTAGGCGCTGAAGAGGGGCTATACCCTCTAGAAGAGCTTAAATCAGATAAAAAGAAGTCTGTAAAAGAAGAAACCGAATAATGCGCATTACCCGGATACAAGCTTATCAAGCTCATCCGGTTCCTAGTCATGTGTACTACCCTCCTGAAGACCCATTAGAGCCGGACATTACCGCTCAACCTGAATCAGTTATTGAGGGTGAGGATGAGGAAACTGAAGAGCGTTTATTTAGGTGCAAGCACTGTGATGAACTTGTGCTTGAATTTGATATAGAATACCATGAGTGTGACGAATAATGGCTAAAAGTAATAATCCCTGGTCTAATGAGAAAAAAAGACAGCAGACCACTTCTAGGCAATGGCTAGATATCCTTACTAATGAGGAAAATCCAAATGTGCCTGCTGAGGATAATGATTTTGAAGTAGATAACTCTTCATTAGAAATGCCTAATATGTCAGGCACTACCTCTACAAACCCAGGAAAGCCAAGAACAGTAAAAGCAGGCTTTGATTACAAAACATTTAAAATGATTGTAGTATTCCGAGATGGAACGTGGTGGCAGTATAATGGTGTACCAGTACAGATGTGGGAAAATTTCAAAGCAGCAGAATCTAAAGGCAAATATCTTTATTCTTCTGGTTTAGACTCATGGCCAGATATGCATGAAGTTGATATGGAAGAGCTATCTAAAGCACAAAAAACTCAAATAAATGACTTTAAAGGTTATTTGGATTACATGTATAAAGGAAAATAAATGCAATCAATCGGTTCACTATATGTTGATACTATTAAGCTAAAACATCCGCTCACCCCAGTATTTGAATGGGGTTGGAGTCAGGAGACAGAACACCCTTATCGCGAAAGCAAAGTATGCCTTGTATTCTGGGTTCCGTTTATTAAACGTGGGTATGCCATTGGTCTTTGGGGTAACCCCATTGATGAAGACGAAGCTCTAGGCAAAGTTCTACGTAAGCTTGATACTCCTAGTGAGGAGATTAAAAAATGGTAAATTTTAAAAAGAAAAGTTGGAATAAACCATTTCCTGAAAAAATTGCTAAACGGGTATCCCGCATACCTACAGCTGATTTAACCTCATGGGCAGACCAAACGCTATATGAGTTAGGGCGTCTTCTTAGCATATATGAACGCAACCGTACCCCAGAAGCTATTAAAGAATTGGTTACCAGCACCGAAGCCCTTCATGCGGTAATAGAAGAATTAAATAAAAGAACAAACACTAGTTTATAAAGTTTAATATTTATTTATGGTATCATTAATAAGCCAACCTTCCTTCTCTCCCGTGTGGCACTTAGTAACCCTGAGTCATATCGGCTCAGGGTTACTTTACTATTAAGGCATAAGATGAGTGAATACGACGATTTTGAAGAAGTAGATGAAGACTTTGATGAGCAATCTGAGTCTTATGAAGAAGAGTATGATGACGGCTTAGACGAGCTGTCTCGTGAGTTTGTTGACCAATTAATCGATAAGATTATGATTTTTATGACCGCGCTTGTAGGTCACCCACTTCGCCCTTACCAAGAGCCTTTAGCTAGGCGAATCATCGAATCTGTCGTTATTAACGAGGGTGAAGAGATTACAGCCCTAGCCTCTCGTCAGTCCGGTAAGTCTGAGACTGTGGCTGATACTGTGGCTGCACTTATGGTTATCCTACCCCGACTTGCCAAAATGTACCCTGACCTATTAGGTCGTTTCAAAGATGGTCTATGGGTAGGTTTGTTTGCCCCTGTTGAAGGCCAGGCTGAAACTTTGTTCTCACGTGTTATTTCACGCCTTACTAGTGAACATGCCCTAGCTGTTTTAGAAGACCCTGAGATTGATGATGAGGCTAAAAAGGTTGCTGGTGTGACTAAGCAAGTTAAACTTCTTAAATCTAATTCCTCAGTTATGATGATGACAGCTAACCCTAGGGCTAAGATCGAATCTAAAACTTTCCATCTTATTGTTATTGATGAGTGTCAGGAAGCCGATGACTTTATTGTAGCTAAGTCTATCGGTCCGATGCTTGCATCTACCAACGGTACTATGGTGAAAACCGGTACTCCTACTACGCACAAAAACAATTTTTATCGAGCCATTCAACTCAACAAACGCCGTTCTACAGGACGCGGCGGCAAGCAGAACCATTTTCAATGGGATTGGCGTGATGTAGCTAAAGCTAGCGATGATTACGGTAAGTTTGTGCGTAAGGAGATGCTTCGTATTGGTGAAGATTCTGATGAGTTCCAGATGGCCTATAACTGCAAATGGCTTCTAGAACGCGGTATGTTCGTTACGTCTGGCGTTATGGACGAACTTGGGGATACTTCTCAAAAAATTGTAGAAGCTTGGCATCGTACTCCTGTTGTAGTAGGCATTGACCCTGCTCGTAAAATGGACTCCACTGTGGTAACCGTGGTCTGGGTAGACTGGGATAGGCCTGACGAGTTTGGTTACTTTGACCACAGAGTGCTTAATTGGCTAGAGATTCAAGGCGATGACTGGGAAGACCAGTATTTCCAAATAGTTAATTTTCTTGAAAATTATGACATCTTATACGTTGGCGTAGACGCTAACGGTGTAGGAGATGCTGTAGCTCAGCGCCTCCGTTTACTGCTTCCTAGAGCAGAAGTTATTTCTGTAGGAAGTAGCCAGCAAGAACAATCTAAGCGGTGGAAGCATCTTAAGACCCTTATTGAGCGCCGCCTTATTGGTTGGCCAGCACATGCTAAAACTAGAGGTCTTCGTAGATGGAAGCGGTTCTATCAGCAAATGACTGACCTAGAAGTTAAGTTCCAAGGCCCTAACTTTCTTGCTCATGCCCCTGAAGAAGCCCATGCCCATGACGACTTTGCCGATAGTTTAGCTATTGCTTGCGCTTTAACCATGGAGCTTACAATGCCTAGCGTAGAAGTAAGTTCTTCGCCTTTTTACAGATAATTTACGTTTATCCTGCAAATTTTCGTAATTAGTATAAAACTTGTATAGAGGCCTCAACCTTTTTATTAGGAGATATTAATGTCACTTGCACCAGACCCACAGTTCCCAGAGCGTGCTCCACTAACTTACGACAGTAAGATTGCTGCAGCAGTTCCTGGCCAGCGCGGACCACTTCGTTTTGAAGAAGGTGTCGCAACCGATACAGACGTTCCAGACGAATTTATTCTTGGAGCACAGCAGGGATATTCTCCTGCTCCAGGTCGTCCAAACCGTAATGCCCCTGTTCACACTAAGACTGCTGAAGAGACTATGAGCGAACGTGCTCACGTAGGTTCAGCTGCATGGGTGGAGTCACAGGACTACCTAGGTGAATTCTCAGGCTCAGCCTTTGAAGACCACGGCTCAAACGTTTACGAGACTGTTGTCCGTAACGGTGGCCGTCAGCAGCACCCGAACCCAGCTCAGGTTCAGGACTAGGTAAAAAATTCTTGAACCCCCGTACCTCACTGATGATGGCGTACGGGTGGTTTGAGTACTTCTAAGGTGGTGGATTATGGCTCTCGTTAAGGGTCAAGAAGTAAAAGAGACGCCCCATCAATACCCCGCAAACCCTCGCCTTTGGAATCTAATTACCACACAGGCAAAAACTCGTTTTGCTAAGTACCCTTCTCCAGCTGCTGCTCACTGGGTACACTCTAAATATGAACAACTTGGCGGCAAGTTTGTAGATTCTAAAAAACAAATTGACCCCCGTATGCGTGACCGTGCTCAAGAAGCTATGGATAAAAAAGAAGAGCAGCAAAAAAATTCGATACAAAAAGACGTAAATAAGAAAGTAACTAAAAAGGTTACTAAACCAATTGCCAAATAGTAATCCCTGAAAAAAATAAGTATTTTGCGGTACACTATAACTACTCACGATAATATAACTGGAAGCGCTTCGTAGCATGTCGATTGATTTTTCCCCTCCGTCATATAGAGCCGCATCCTCTGACCTTACCATCAGCATCTCCCCTCTGGGTCTTGTAGAGCTTGCTGATGAAGAGTTTGAGGTCCACGGCCCTCGTCTAAACCGTTACAGCCTTAACTGGGCTATGTACCTAGGTCACCACACTTCTTTCCGCCGTCAGGCCGGTGAACCTTCTATTGTTCTTAACTATTACCGTGCTTTTACTGACTTTATTATTAACTTCACATTTAGTAAGGGCGTTCAGTTCCGTAGCGTTAAGGCTACTGAGGCTATCGTTCCTTCTCTTCTTGAGCGCGTCTGGGAAGTAGATAATAATAAAGCTACCGTACTTTGGGAAATCGGTCAGCAGGGTGGTGTTTCTGGAGACTGTTTTATCAAAGTAGCTTATGAAGAGGGCTATGAGGATTCTGTAGGCGGAGTTCATCCAGGCCGTGTTCGTATCTTACCTCTAAACTCTTCTTTTGCTTTTCCAGAATTTCACCCACACGACCGTGAACGTCTAATCCGTTTTAAGCTTAAGTACCGTTTCTGGGGGACATCGCTAGAAGGAACTCGTCAGGTTTACACTTACACCGAGATTCTCACAGAAGACACTATTGAAGAGTACATCAACGATGAAATGATCGACTCTCGTCCAAATCCATTGGGCATTATTCCAGTTATTCATATCGCTAACGTTCGTGTATCAGGTTCTCCTTGGGGCCTATCTGACTGTAACGAAATGATTAGCATTAACCGTGTCTATAACGAAACTGCCACAGACATTGCAGATATTATTAACTACCACGCTGCCCCTGTTACTGTAATCATTGGTGCTAAAGCTAGCCAGTTAGAAAAAGGTGCTAACAAGGTTTGGGGTGGTCTACCAAAGGACGCTCGTGTTGAGAACCTTGAAGGTGGAGGCCAGGGCCTAAAGGGCGCTATGGACTTTATGGCTCAGCTAAAGAAGGCTATGCATGAAATGACCGGTGTGCCTGAGTCTGCTCTTGGCCAAGCTATGCCGGTTTCTAACACTTCTGGTGTTGCACTTTCAATTATGTTCCAGCCTTTGATGAATCGTTATCACCAAAAGATTGTTCAGTATGCTCACGGAATTGAACGTGTTAATGAGCTAGTTCTTCGCACTCTTGCACTAAAAGAGCCAGAAACATTTACTCTTAACCTAGATGTAGAAACTACTCCAAAACTTAACCAGTTAGTTCAACTGGACCCTAGTGACCCAGAGACTTACCGTACATATGCCCACTTCCCACCACCACTACCTCTAGATAAGCTAATTGTATTGAACGAAGTTCAATCACTGCTATCTCTTGGTTTGCAGTCTAAGGAGGGTGCTTTGCGCGACCTTGGTGAAGAATTCCCTGAGTCTAAGCTTCAAGAAATTCGTAAAGAACTTATCGATGATGCTATTGCTGATGGGGCTTTGCGTCTTGTACAAACCGAAATTGAGCAAGAAATTGCGTCTATGACAGGTCAATTAGGAATGATGGACGGGACTACGGCTGGTGGCGGGGCTACTCCAGGAGCTGGTGCCCCAGGACCTATGGGCGGTGCCCCAGGCGCTGGTGAACCTATGGCTCCTACCCTTGACCCACAAACCCTAGATAACCTCGCATTAGGGGAGTCTGAACTTAGAACCAGACTTGTTACAGAAGCTTATGGAACAAAATTACCTAGTAGACAAATTCCACAAGATTATCAAAAATAATTTTGATTTAGCAACAAAAACGCGGTAGAACGCGTAAAACTTAATATTGACAACATAACGTGCGGCTATATGTGCTACGTGTCGAAAGATACATTCGGAAAACGCCCTAGAGAAATTAAGGATATACATTGAGTACAACAGATTCACAACCAAATGCCGAAGCTTTTGAAGCTGAAGCAGGAGTAACTCCAACAGTAGCAACGCCTGACGCTGATGCGTCAATTGCTACATCGGTATCTTCAACTGATGCACCAGCTACAAACACCAAGTTCTATACGGACGAGGATTTGTCTAAGGTACGCACTCAGGAAAAAGATAAGCTTTACCCACAGATTGATGCACTAAAGACTGAACTCGCAGAGATTAAACGTCAACGCGAAGAAGAACTTGCAGCAAAACGTGCGGAAGAAGACGCTAGAGCCGCTGAAGAGCGTGCAAAGGCAGAAGCTGATATGGACGTTCGTGACCTTCTAAAACAGAAGGAAAGCGAATGGCAGGAGCAATTGGAGCGTGAGCGTCAAGAACGTGAACGCGCATTTGCTGAGTTGGACCGTGAAAGGCAGTACTCAGAACTTACCAGTTACAAGCAGCAATTGCTTGAAGCTGAGCGGGACAATATTATTCCCGAACTATTGGACCTTGTAACGGGTAACACCCCAGAAGAGGTCAGTGCGAGTATCGAAGGCTTGAAAGAGCGTTCTTCTCGTATCCTTGATTCGGCACAGGCAGCGATGCAGAATGCCCGCAAGGAAATGACGGGTAGTCGGGTAACCGCGCCACCCACCGGACCATTGGATATCAATTCGGAACAACGTACGCTTACGGCTCAAGAAATTGCAGCCATGCCGATGAATGAATATGCACAATATCGTCAACGTCTATTGAGTGATAAAGCTCGTGGACGCGGACAGGGTTTGTTCGGGAACCCATAAACCAATAACGTCAATTTAATTTAGGAGCCCACGCAAATGGCATCAGGTATTACGGGAACCGGCAATCTAGCTGCCGCCCCAACCTCGTACTCAGGTACAAACACACAGCTAACTCAGGCGATTCAGCAAATCTGGTCAAAGGAAATCCTTTTCCAGGCTATGCCAATCCTTCGCTTTGAGCAGTTCGCAGTTAAGAAGACAGAACTTGGTGTTGCACCAGGTCTTCAGATTAACTTCCTGCGTTACAACAACCTAGGCTTCGCTTCAGCGCTAGTCGAAGGTGTACGTATGCAGACCAACGCTCTGACTGCACAGCAGTTCTCAATCACCGTTTCAGAGCACGGATACGCACTTGCAGTTTCAGAGCTATTGCTAAACGCATCTTTCGATGACGTTATGGCATCTGCTTCTCGTCTGCTAGGTCGTAACATGGCTCTTTACCTAGACAAGCTAAGCCGCGACACCCTATACGGTGCGACTTCTCAAATCTGGGGTGAAGACCGTACCAACCTAACCGCTATCACTAACGGAACTGGTAACTTCAACCAGTACGGATACGGTACAAACGGTACAAGCAATGCTTCTATGACCGGTAACTATGGGCTAACTCCAAGAACCGTTAAGGACGCAGTCGAGCAGCTATCAACTAAGAACATTCCAAGGCTTGGAGAAACTTACGTTGCATTCGTACACCCTCACCAGTCACGTCTTCTACGCGACACTGCTGAGTTTATCGAAGTAACTAAGTACGCTGCTCCAGGTAACTTCATGCTAGGTGAAATCGGCCGTCTATACGACACCGTATTCATCGAAACCACACAGGTCCGTAAGGTCACTAACGGTGCTGGTACAGGTTGGACTGCTGACACAGCTGTTTCTAACCCAGTTCCTGCTGCCGGTGGTGGTTACGTAGCTCCTGCTGAGTGGACTGGTAACGGTAACAAGGACCGCTATGACGCTATCTTCATTGGAGACAACGCATTTGGTCACGCTATCTCACTTCCAGTTGAGCTTCGTGATGGTGGTATTCTAGACTTCGGTCGTGAACACGCACTAGCATGGTACTCGATCTTCGGTCTTGGTCTAATCACTGACCAGGCTGTAATCGTAGCCTCAACAAACTAATTGTGCTAGGGGGGTCAGCAATGGCCCCCCTTTTACAACCCCCTGCAATACCGAGACACTAATTAGGAGAATACCCCGTGGCAACACAAAAGAAACCGGCAGACTTTACAGGTCGCCAAAGAGATGCCCTCGTCGCACAGCAGTTAGATGACCAAGCGGCTCGCACAAGCGAGCTTGCAATGGCTACTGCCGAAGCTGCTATTAAAGTAGAGACGGAAGTAATCGACGCTACAGAGCCAAATCGTGCTCAGCCAATCGTAGTTGATGAAGTAGTTAAGAGCAAAGAACAGAACGCTACAGTAACTATCCGCGTATCGGATAATATTGAGTCTATGACTTTTGGTGCTGGAAACTACTACAGCTTTAAGGCTGGACAAAAGTACGAAGTTACTCCAGAAATCGCCGCTCACCTTGAGCTAAAAGGTTACGTTTCACAGCGATTCTAAAATTTACTTTAGACGGGGCAGCGGGCTTAGTGCCCGCTGTTTCGTTTATCCAGACTTTTTAAGTGTTATAAGTCATCATAGAATTAAATGATTTTTGTTAGGTTGGGCTCACTATGGCTGTATTAGCAGACCTTTTATCAAGGGTTCGTATCGAACTAAACGACCAAGCTCGACAGTTCACCAAAACATTTACCGCCGATGGCGTTACTAAAGATTTTGTTACTGGCTATAAGCCACTTGATGTAGCCACATTAATGGTTAAAGATAACAGTACAACGCTGACTAATCCAACTACTTATACTGTTGAACCTGTTTTTGGCACTATTCACACAGTAACTGCCCCAGTATCAGGACATGTTTTAACCGTAACTGGAAATGTTTATAGGTACTTTACTGATGACCAGTTAACATATTATGTTACTACCGCACTTTTACAGCACACAAATAACCGCACAGACAGCTTTAACAGGGCCATAACCGTCGATACTCTACCTGAGATAGAAGTGTACCCTGTAGTCCTCCTAGCGACCGTAGAGGCCCTCTGGGCCTTAGCTACAGATGCAGCTTTTGATATCAATATCCAAGCCCCTGACGGCGTCACTATTCCTCGTAGCCAAAGATTTAGTCAACTTAACGCAATTATTGAATCCCGCAAAGAACAGTACCGTACTCTATGTTCTGCTCTTAATATTGGCGTTTGGCGAATTGAGATGGGAAGCCTGCGTAGAGTGAGCCGCACTACTAATAAACTTGTTCCTCTTTACGTGGCCCAAGAAATTGACGACTCTACCAGCCCAGAGCGCGTTTATATGCAAAATGACCTTAATGGCCGTACGGTAATTGCTAGCAATGTGCCTATCTACGACATCGTTATGATGCAGGGAGACAACTACTCAGTTATCTTAGACTTCCCTGACAGCCTTGACTTTACAACGCTAACGTTTAAAGCTCAGATTAGGACTTACCCAGGTTCTCCTACACTTTGGGCTACATTTACAGTTACTGTGTATGACGCTAACCTAAAGAAACTACAATTAAGTTTGCCGGGCACAACCACCGCTAATCTTCCTGTTCGTTGTTTCTGGGATATCCAAGCTACTTCATCGGTTGATTCAAGCGTTACCACTTATCTTCGCGGACAGGTATTTACCTCTAGGCAGGTAACTCAGTAATGACTGACACTATTATCATTACGCCATCTCCGGCTGTAGAGGTAACAGTTACTCCGGCCACTGTTACAAATAATACTCCAGGCACAATTACCGTAGCTGCCACTACTGCAGCTAATATTCAAGTTACTAGTCCAATAATTAATACGGGCACAAGTACGGCTCCTATTATTGGCATTAATCAAACTTTATTACAACTTTCTCAAACACAAATTACAAATCTAGTATCTGATTTAGCCGCAAAATTGGATTCGACTACAGCTTCGTCTACTTATTTAACCCAAAGTAACGCTGCATCAACTTACGCTACTCCAGCATTTGTGGGAACTGCTATCTCTAATCTTGTGAATTCTGCTCCTGCTGTTCTAGACACTCTTAATGAGTTAGCTGCCGCTCTTGGTAATGATGCAGCCTTTGCTACTACGGTTACAAATTCTTTATCGGGTAAGGCATCTCTTGCTACAGACAACACTTTTACTAATAACACAAACACTTTTGTTGCAGGTACTGGTGCAACAAAACTTATTGTTAAAGCAGGTGCAACTCAGGGGTCAACTAACTGGCAAGAATGGCAGAACGCAAGTGGAACACCTGTCGCACGTATTGACCAGTATGGTGGCTATAGGGGAACTTTTGCTTCATTGATTACCGACTCTTCTACTACTCCACCATTAGCGTTAAGAGGTGCTTCTAACCAAGTTGCAGATATTTTAACTATTACAAATAACTCAGCTACAACCATTGGTGGTCATAACGCTAACGCACAGATTTATACAGGTTCAACAACACCTATTTTTACTGCTGTTGGTGGAACAATACAATCTATTGCTACAGGTGCTAATCCTCTTATCACTATGGCTTCAGCCCATGGTTTAGCTATAGGTGATTTAGTGCAGATTGCTGGAACTACGGGCAACACCTATAACGGAACTAACTTGTATGTTTCAAATGTTCCGTCAGCGACTACTTTTAACATTATTTCAGGTCTTACAGTGGGTCAAGCTGGTGCCGCTGGAACGCTTAGCATTTCTGCGCAGGCTTCTATCACTCAAAGGTCTATTGGAACAATTGGTCTAAGAGTTAAAGGTGCTTCTACCGCTGGTTCTGGTGCTAACCTTTTTGACGTAGTTGCATCAGACAACTCACAAAGATTTTCTGTAAACAGTTTTGGAAATACCGCTATTGGTTCTGGTCTGCAAATAAGTGGAACTACAAATAACGCACCATTAAACGCAAGTTTGCAAATAAACCAAGGTACAGGTTCAACTAATAAAGGCATAATAGTCAGGTCATCTGGTTCGGTTGGAGTCACCGCAAACTCTATTGAAATAATGGACTTTGCTAACACAGTGCTAGGTGGAACAAACGGTGTAGGTCAAACATTTACAGGCTCAACCACCCCTGTCCTTACAGCATCAGGCGGTACTATCCAATCTATTGCTACTGGTGCCAACCCACTTGTGACCATGGCTTCCGCCCACGGATTCACTATTGGTGATTTAGTAACTCTTGCAGGAACTACAGGTGGCACATATAATGGAACATTTGTTGTAGCAACAACTCCGTTGACAACAACTTTTACTATTACATCATCTTTAACTACTGGACAGGCTTCGGCTGCTGGAACTGTGTCTGTGCCTGCTCAAAAGAGTATTACGTCTCGAAGTGCAGCAACAATACCTCTTGTTATTAAAGGTGCATCAGGACAAACAGCATCATTGATTGAAATTCGAGATGGTACTAATACACTAAAATCTTACACTTTGTCAAATGGCGATTGGATTATGCCTAATCTTTACAACTCTTATGCAGGAGTTGGTACTGGTTATAGCGATTATCAAGGCACAGCAACTTCTCTATATGTAAGACCTACTGCAACTACTCGTATTGGTGTAGTAATCAAAGGTCTTACATCTCAAACTGCCAACTTACAGGAATGGCAAACTTTTGACGGAACTAACACAACAACAACAGTAGCAAACATAACTAAAGACGGTGTTCTAAATGCTGCAGGTATTTCTATTAGCGGAAATGGTGTTTTCAATTACACCCAAACATTTCAAAACAGTTCAGTAATTCCATTAATTGCAAAAAATTTAGGTGGGTCTGCAAATATTCAGGAATGGCAAGAAGCAAATAGTGGTGCGCCATCAAAAGTAAATAGCATAGGGCAAATGCGTGTTAGAACTTATTTAGGCACATACACAAATGCGGCTTTAGCTGCAGCAGCAGCTTACGCAGCAGAAATTCCAATCATGGTTCGTGGTCTTGGTGCTGCAGGTACATACACTCAAACTGGAGACCTTCAACAATGGCAGACCTTTGATGGAACTAATGCAACAACAGTAGCAAAAGTAGATAACGTAGGAAATATTACTGGCAAATCTTTAACTGCTAACAATAATGGAACTCTTGGTTACTTACAACTTATAGGTGGAACATACCCATCATTAACTTATTACAACTCAACATCTACGCCAATGACACAGTGGATAAATACTATGTCTGGAACTGGTGGAGGTTCATTATTTGACTTTACCGCTACTGGTGGTGGATTCTTTACTATTCGTTCTGCTATGAATGACGATACTAAAAGTACTTTTAAAATTGATTCAAGCAGGAATATAGGAATTGGTGGCATGACCGCTAATTCATTTAGTCCGGGAGCAGCTGCGTCTGGAACATTATTTATAGCGAATGTGTTGACAGCACCAACTGGAAATCCTACTACTGGTGGAACACTTTATGTTGATACTGGTGCCCTCAAATATCGTGGAACATCAGGCACAGCAGCAACAATTGTTAACGCTGACGGGACTGATCCTAATGCGTATACTCTACCTACTGCTTCAACATCCGTGCTTGGTGGAGTTAAAGTTGATGGAACCAGCATTACTATAAATGGTTCTGGTGTCATATCTGGAGCAAACA
>Ga0304730_1000924_pt1 | contig 23416 bp, 21 predicted proteins | sample M_130628_MF_Meta_FD_190474 | JGI IMG/M metagenome (GOLD analysis project Ga0304730, IMG submission 190474) | Freshwater microbial communities from Lake Montjoie, Canada to study carbon cycling - M_130628_MF_MetaG (v2) (version 2) | ecosystem: Environmental > Aquatic > Freshwater > Lake | place...
CGTAATGATCTAAGAACATTTATACGTGCAATATCCTCACTGGTATTACTTCCCACCTTTACTTTAAAAGTTGTAACACCGGGAAAAGAACTGACCACTCTTTCTAATTCTTCTCTATCGTTTAGCGCTGGGATGGTTCCATTGACAGTAACCTCGGTGCGAAATAGCTTTGGTTTTGGCTGGGTTGCCGCTTCAATGGCACAGGCTAACCATGGAGCAGATTCAGCATCGTCATACTCAAGAAATGGCGAGAACTCCCCCCAGCCATATTCACCTTGAATTAAAGCAACCTCACGAACAGTAACGCCACGAAAATTAGTTTTCATTGGCAGCGCAACTACACGCAATGTCTCTAGAAGCAATTGATCCATGGATTATGGGCGCTTTGGAAACTTTCCAAAATCAGGTGCGCGCTTTTCTTTATAGGCATCGCGACCCTCTTGGCCTTCTTCTGTCATGTAGAACAACAAGGTTGCATCTCCTGCAAGTTGTTGCACCCCTGCAAGACCATCTGTGGCAGCGTTCAAACTTGCCTTTAGCAAACGCAGTGCCATTGGAGAGTTGCGAAGCATCTCTCGGCACCAAGAAACAGTTTCAGCTTCTAATTCAGCAATTGGGACAACTGTGTTCACAAGTCCCATGTTTAAGGCTTCTTGAGCATCGTATTCGCGTGTCATAAACCAAATCTCGCGGGCCTTCTTTTGGCCAACATGTGCTGCTAATAATCCAGCACCATAACCACCATCAAAAGATCCAACCATTGGCCCAGTCTGACCAAACTTTGCATTGTCAGCAGCAATTGTTAAATCACAGACAACATGTAATACATGTCCACCACCGATTGCCCAACCAGCAACCATTGCAACAATTGGTTTTGGTGTGCGACGAATCTGTACCTGAAGATCTAGAACATTAAGGCGACCGATTCCCTTTTTGGCTAACTTGTCATCACCTAGATATCCATCATCACCACGAACACTTATGTCTCCCCCTGAACAAAAGGCTTCTGTGCCTTCACCAGTAAAGATGATCACGCCGACTTCTTCATTGTCGCGCGCTAAATTAAATGCTTCGATTAATTCAATAATTGTTTGAGGGCGAAATGCATTGCGAACCTGCGGGCGGTTAATCGTAATCTTGGCGATGCCATCGCCCATTTGATATTTGATATCTACAAAGTCTTCTCCGCCAGGTGCTGTGACCCATTGTGGAATCTCTCGACTACCAAATTCGCGCTTGATCGGCTTGCTCACATTTCCTCCATCGTCGTTGCTAGCGATAGCCTACGGTGGCAATGGATACCTCGTCACAACGAAAAATTCTGCGGGTCAGCCCTGCATGCGAAATCTCCCAACTAGCGAGAGAAATCACAGCAGCCCTCGTGGGCGATGGCCCCACCCTTGGTTTCGGAGAGATCTCATCAGAACATGCTCCGAGCTATGCCGCCGTTGCGATCGGAACATCTGGAACAACCGGCACTTCCAAAGAAGTTTTACTGAGTTCAACTGCTCTCATTTCATCTGCGCGAGCTTCCAATAAATTTATTGGCGCACAATCTGGCCAGACTTGGTCACTCTTACTACCACTAACTCACATCGCTGCAGTAAATGTAGTTGTGCGTTCAATGGAACTGGGAACAACACCAATTGATCTGCATGATTTTGATGGTGACTATCCAAAAGCTGACTACACCGCAATTGTTCCAACACAATTGTTCCGTGCATTAAATGGTGATCAACGTTTACTGAGTCACCTTAAATCAGCCAAGGCAGTCTTAGTAGGCGGAGCTGCGCTATCGCAATCATTGCGAAACCAAGCCGAGCTAGCAGGAATTAAAGTAATCACAACTTATGGAATGACCGAGACATGTGGTGGATGTGTTTATGACGGCACGGCACTTGATGGTGTTGAGATTGAAATTCGAAATAGCAAAATTTGTATCAAAGGTTCAGTTCTTGCCTCCTCTGTTGCAGTTAACGATGGCTGGTTTGAAACAAATGATCTAGGTGAATACGACAGTGATCATCTAGTTATCATTGGAAGATCTGACGATGTCATTATTTCTGGTGGAGAAAATCTTTCACTTAACGCTATTGAAAATTCACTCAGTCTTGCCTTTCCAGATGTGCAATTTGCGGCGTTTGCAAGTGAAGATCCACAGTGGGGACAGAGTTTGCAACTTGCAGTTGTTGGAACAATTAGCGATGATCAAATTGCTGCACATCTTGAAAATGATCTTGGTGGATTTGCAAAACCAAAAGGCATACATCGCATGACTTCGTTACCGTTGCTAGGTATTGGCAAGATCGATCGAAAGAGTTTGGCGAAAGGTATTGCGAATGAATAAGTGGGTACTAGGTGCGCGTCCCCGAACTCTGTCTGCAGCTATTGCACCAGTAGTAGTTGCATCTGCATTGGCGGGATCAGATTTCAATTGGTTTCGTGCAGCTTTAGCGCTCAAGGTTGCTGTGTGGCTGCAGGTTGGCGTCAACTACGCCAATGACTACAGCGATGGTGTTAAGGGAACAGATGAGAACAGGGTTGGCCCAACGCGGTTAGTAGCGAGTGGGTTGGCATCGGCTAAAGCGGTTAAGAACGCCGCCTTTATTTCTTTTGCAATCGCAAGCGTTGCTGGTGTTTGGTTATCCCTGCTTACTTCACCACTACTTATTCTGATTGGAGTACTGGCGATTGCTGCAGCATGGGGATACACCGGCGGTAAGAATCCTTATGGATATAGCGGCCTAGGTGAGATTTCAGTCTTTGTCTTCTTTGGATTAGTTGCAACCATGGGTACGTATTACGTTCAAACAGAAAATCTAACTGTCCTCAGTTTTATTGTCGCAATTCCAATGGGTGCCCTTGCCTGTGCGATCTTGGAAATAAACAACATTCGAGATCGTGCGCAAGATGAACTAGTCGGAAAGAGAACTATTGCGGTCCGTCTTGGAGATGCAAAGACCCGCCATTTATTTGTTTCACTCTTACTCTTAGCCCACGTGGCAGCGCTAGCGACCCTTGTTCCAACTGCGTTACTGACTCTGCTGGTTGCACCCATAAGTTACTCAATTTCAAAGTTAATTCTCAGCGGTGTTTCTGGGAAAGACTTAATTCCTGTTCTTGGCCGAACTGGCAAGCTTCAACTTATGTTTGCCATAGTCTTTGCCCTTGCCTTAGCGATACAATAAGTTCATGTCACGGGTTCTTCCACTCATCTTGGTCTTTGGGTTAACAATTTATGCGTTAATCGATTGCGCACGAACTGATGAATCCCAAATCAAAACGCTCCCAAAATGGGGATGGCTACTTTTAATAATTATTCTTGGCCCACAGGCACTTGCAATTGGTCCTATTGCATATTTAATTGCTGGACGAAACAAGCCAAAGGGACGTAAATCTCCTAAGCGACGTATCTTGCCGCCAGATGATGATCCGGATTTCTTGGGAAAGCTTTAGAGACCTGAGTAGGTGTGCTTTCCACTTCCCCAGATATTGACGTACACATAGTTAAACAAGAATGTAGAACCTGCAAATAAACACAACCAAGCAGCTCTACGTCCACGCCAGCCAATAGTTACACGAGCATGTAAATACGCTGCATAGGCAACCCAAGTAATAAATGCCCATGTCTCTTTTGGATCCCAACCCCAATAACGACCCCATGCACTCTCGGCCCAAATCGCTCCTGCAATAACTGAAAAAGTCCACAACGGAAATACAAATGCAACTAGTCGATACGAGAGTTGGTCAAGAAGTTCTAGTGAAGGAAGTCGCTTAGCCCACGCTGTTCGCTCACCCTTTGCTTCCATTTTATCTAGATACAAATAAGCTGCTGCAATTACATTTGCTAGTAAGAACACGCCACCTGAAATAATTGCAGTAGATACGTGAATTACTAACCATGGTGACTTGAGAGCCGGAACTAATGGTGCACTTGGAACATATAGAACGGTTACAGCGGTTCCAATAGTTAGTAATACTGAAATGGAAACGAGTAAACCTAACCAACGAAGATCATATTTACGTAACGCACCAAGATATGCACCTGTAAATGCAAGAGCGCCAGTGATAGAAAACTCATACATATTTCCCCATGGCACACGACCAGCTGAAATCCCTCGAGTGATCACTCCTGCAAACAAAAGAATGAAGCCTAGAACCATCATCGCTGTAGCGATGCGTGCTACTTTTTCGGTTCGCTTGTAATCTAAAGTCTTTGTTGTGTCATTCGGAACTTTTACCGCCCACGCTGTCTCTACAGCATGAGCTAAAAATGCCAAGGTATAAACAGCCATGGCGGAGTAAATAAAATAGTTTGAAGCAAAAGCCCACGAACGTGACATCTATTTCTCTCCCTTTAGCATCCGAACAAACTGTTCCATCTCAACATCTAGTCCTGGCGCACCATTTTTGGCTAATCCAGCAACCTCTACCTGTGACTCAACTCGAATCCAAATACGACGTCTGCGCGTAAATAGTGAAGCGAGCAATCCAAGGATGGCAACGATACCGCCCAACAATGCGAACTTCTTTCCAGGATCTGCCACAAAGTTAAGGTTGACCCATTGGATATAGCCTTCAAATGTGATTGATCCACCTGGGTAATCAAAGATTTCTCCTGGTTTCAAAGACTTAAGACCAACCTGCAGCATCTTTGAGGTATCAATTCTGTACACAGATTGCGGAACACCTGAATCGAGCCCTAAATCGCCCGCCCAAGCTGCCAACAACAAGCGCGGATCTAGCGCCTTAGGGAAAGCACTCAATGCGCCGCCGCCATTTGCATCACGAACATATGTCGGAACAAAAGAACCAACAAAACCGATCTGTGGATCTGCATCTGGAACTTTGATCGCACCGATTGATCGAAGATTTAAATCTTGGGGCAAGAACGGGACAGGACTTTGAAAGGCAACATCCCCTTTGGAATCTCTAACAGTTACTACAGGTGAGTAGCCGTTAGCTTGTAAGTAAATTCGCGTGCTTCCGATTGTCATTGGGCTATTAACTTTAATTACTTTCTCTTCAATCACTGTTTGACCATCACGCAGCAATGAAACATTTAATGTGTAATCTTCGGGCGCACTAGTTTCAAGGTTGTACTGTGCATCAAACTTATCAACAGTCAACATAAATGCAGGCAGATTTGAATCTTTATACAATTTTCCATAAGTCAATGTGTCATAACTAGTTGGTGTATTAACAAATCTTTCACCAACATTAATGATTGCCTCACCACGCATACCAAACAGTGAGCTAAAACTAATTCCTAACAAAACAAGAATGAGCGCTAAGTGAAAAAATAGGTTTCCGGTTTCGCGAGTAAAACCCTTTTCGGCAGAAATAGATCCATCTTTTTCTAAGACTCTAAAGCGTTTTGACTTAAACCATGCCCGAGCCGCATCTAATTCTGTTCCGTTAGATGTCCATGTTGAATGATGTTCCATTCGCGACAGGTTCTTAGGTGTTGCGGGCGGAAAAGCACGCGCGGCATGGAAATGCTCAATTGTTCGAGGCAAGACACAGCCAATTAAAGATATAAATAGAAGGATATAAATAGCGCTAAACCAGGGTGATCCATAAACATCAAATAGGTAAAAACGATCCATCCAGCGGGCAAGCTCTGGTGAATCCTTAAAGTACTGACCCACCTGTATTGGGTTTTGCGTGCGTTGAGGAACTAATGAACCAGGAATAGATGCCACCCCGAGCATTAACAAGAGAATCAACGCCGTGCGCATGCTGGTTAGCTGGCGCCATGCATAACGCAAAACACCAACGCTATCTAGCTCTGGAAGCTCTGTTTGTTGGCTCATTAAATCACCGGAATGAAATCAGAAATTAGTGAACGCATTGAATTCAATAACTGACCCCAGAAACCAAGAACCTGAAGTACTCCGATTGCAATCAAAAAGATTCCACCGGTTTTTGAAATGAGATCGCCTCTGCGGTAAATAATTGAACGCAGCTTGGCAGATTTATCTAGAGACAATCCTGAGAGAATAAATGGAAGTCCTAGGCCTAAGCAGTAACCAAAGGAGAGCACTGCTCCGCGCACCGCACTTGATTCTTGGAAAGCCAGAGTCTGGACCGCCGCTAATGCAGGTCCAATACATGGTGTCCATCCAATTCCAAACAACACACCAAGTAGAGGTGCACCGAGCAGCCCACCGGTTGTCCGCATTTTTGGTCTAATCGTTGGAGAAAATGGGAAACGTCCGTAGAAAATAAAACCTAAAAAGATTGTAATTACGCCAAGAACTCTAGAGATGATCTCTTCGTTGGCAGAGAGTTGATTTCCCAAACCACCAAACACCGCACCGTATGAAACAAAAACTGCGCTAAAGCCTAGAACGAATAAAAGTGAACCTAGAAGGACTTTGCCTCTACTTACTGAAAATCCAGCGGCAAATGAGAGATAACCAGGCACCAATGGCAGAACGCATGGTGACAAGAAAGAGATTATTCCTGCGATAAATGCAAAAGGAAACGCTGCTACAAGAACACCAGAAAATATCTGCTCTACAAAGAACTCTTTCATTCGGCGCTCACCCTTTCAATCAGCTGGGTTAATGAAGCCACCGTAACCACGCCCGAAATACGTGCAGCTACACGTCCTTGCTTATCCAGAATTACCGTCGATGGGATGGCATTTGCCGGTAATGAACCCTTAAATCCAATCAAGATGGAGTCATCGATAACAGTTGGGTACGGGATTTTAAATCGACGTTCGAAAGCTTCGGCGTTTGCAGGATTGTCGCGAGTTAAAATTCCAATAAATTCAACATCTGTATATTTATTTGCCAATGAAACAAGTATAGGTGCTTCAGCGCGACAGGGTGAACACCACGATGCCCATACATTAACAACGGCAACCTTGTCTTTTGTGTATATGTAATTGGTACCCGACAGAGTTAAGCCAGTGATTGCTGGAGCAATTTTTCTATCTTCAATCTTGATGAATGTTACCGATCCATCTCCTGAGACAAAACTTTCTTCAGCCGAAGAAGTTCCTCCCCCGCCACACCCGGTAAGTGCAATTGCCAATGCAATCAGGAATGCAAATTTCTTCATTACTTATTTTCGGGTAATAGGTGACGTGCTGGCTCAGAATAGGTTAGACCCGAAATAAATCCCTCATCATCAAAGTGAACACTAGTTACTGATGCAAGTGTGCACTCACGTTTGCGAGGATCATGTAATAGGCGACGGTTTTCAATCGCACTTCTCAAAATCCAGATCGGTAACTGATGTGAAACACATATTGCATCTTTCCCATTAGCTGCATCCCGAGCTGCAAAGATTGCTGCAAGCATGCGATTGATTTGTTCATCATATGGCTCGCCCCATGATGGCTTCCATGGATTCCATAAGTGCTTCCATGCAGCAGGGTGACGTAAAACCCCATCGCCGACACCAAATGGTTTTCCTTCAAAAATATTTGCGGCCTCAATGAGACGTTCGTCAGTTGTAATAGAAATGTTGTGGGCAGCAGCAATAGGAGCGGCGGTTTCTTGTGCGCGTTGCAAGGGTGATACATGAAGCGCGCCTAAATCAAGAGCCTTAGACCACTCACCAATTGTGCGAGCCATCTCTTGCCCTCGATCAGATAAACGCCAGCCCGGTTGGCGACCATACAAAATCTTGTCAGGATTATGGACTTCTCCGTGGCGGAGCACGTGCACTGTTGAACTCATTGGTAAAGCATAAAGCGTTCCTAAACCCCGTCTATCGGTAAGGTAGTGACATGGCACTCACAGGTAAAAGAGCTGCCTTCTTTGATGTCGACAACACGCTTATACGTGGCTCAACCATTTATTTCTTGGGCCGCGGCATGTACCAGCGCGGTTACTTCACCAAGAAGGACATTTCACGTTTTGTATTAGCCAACCTGAGATTTCGCTTAACGGGAAAAGAAAACAAAGAAGAGATCGCACGCTTTCAATCTGCAGCAACGGATTTTATTGGTGGACATAACGTTAAAGACATTGAAGCGATTGCACAACAAATTTATGACGAGTTTGTTTCTCCTGCAATGTGGCAAGGAACAATTGACATAGCCCAAACGCATATTGCAAATGGAGTTGAAGTTTATTTGGTTACTGCTGCGCCAGAAGATATGGCTACTTTGATTTCTACCAGACTAGGTTTAACTGGCGCTCTTGGTAGTAAAGCTGAAATCAAAGATGGTCTCTATACCGGACAAATGAATGGCGCTCTACTTCACGGAAAAGAAAAAGCGGTAGCAGTTCGGGATTTAGCAGAGAAAAAAGGATTTGATCTAGAGGACTGCTTTGCTTATTCAGATAGCAGCAATGACCTACCGTTACTGCAATGTGTTGGCCATCCATCGGCAATTAATCCGGATGCGCTGCTTGGTTTGCGTGCAATGGCTGAAGGTTGGCCTATCCATGACTTCCGTCGCGCCCGATTTATTGGTCGTGCTATTTCGCCAGTCGTTGTCCGAATTGCAGCTATTGGAACATGGTTAACCCCGCGTAAGCGATGATATGAATTAACAAGAACAGGTAATTTGCCAGTAATGTAGGCAAGTTATGGAAATGCGCTCCTTCTCTGACTACCTACGTAGTGTTGATGATGCTGCCCTTTTAGATTTATTTACTGCACGTCCAGATCTAGTAACTCCCGTTCCCCCAGATATCGCCTCTCTTGCAGTGCGTGCTTGTTCTGCGCCAAGTTTGGCAAGAGCAATTGATTCACTCAATCAATGGCAGTTTCAAGTCTTAGAAGCGACCGCATCCTTAAATGAACCTTTCTTAGAAAAAAGCGTCGTAACTCTCACAGATAAAGAAGCAAAAGGTGCATTAGAGCATCTGGTAAGGATTGGCCTTGTCTATCCATCTGACGATGGCATGCGTTTGCCAACACAATTACGGGATGTAATCGGAACAGAGCCTGCAGGCCTAGGGCCAGCTTCGATGGCAAAGTTAAAGCTCAGTGAACTAGATGATGCACCGGCAGATGCAAAGAAAGTTTTAGAACGATTGATATGGGGTCCACCGCGCGGAAGTGTCGGAGATATTAAGAACCCTGGACCCGGTGTGAACTGGCTTCTTGAAAAGAAGTTCTTAGTTCCACTTGATCAGCGAACAGTGATCTTGCCTCGCGAAGTAGCAATTGCATTGCGCGGTGGAAAGATTCACAAAGAGCGTTTCATTAAGCAACCATCACTAAGTGGTGCAAAGCGTGATGAACGACAAATAAATCTTGCCGCAATAGCAAATGTTTCGACGGTGCTGCGTTGGGTTGAAGAGCTGCTTAATTTCTGGGCCGATGAACCAGCAGACGCATTACGTGCCGGTGGTTTAGGAGTTCGGGATCTCAAAATAATTGCAACACACTTAGGTGTTGATGAATCCTGCACAGCATTTGTGACTGAACTTGCATACCTTGCATCATTAATGAGTATTGATGCTGATGATCGTATCCTTCCAAGTAATAAATTTGATATCTGGCTAATGCAAACACCTGCTGATCGCTGGCAGATGCTGGCATCACAGTGGTTAATTACTTCGCGGGTTAGCGGATTAGTTGGTCGAGTAGAAGCTAAGAATGTTGCAGCACTTGGTCCAGAGTTAGATCGAGTAAATGCTGCGCGAGTACGTGCTTTAACACTTGAACTACTTCGCGAAAACCAAGGTATTGCTCCTGAATGGAATAGTTTCAAGGAAGTTTTGTCATGGCGCGCACCTGTGCGTCGTAACTCTTCATTTCAAGATGAGCTTGCTGAATGGACACTTCGCGAGGCTGAATGGCTAGGAATAACAGGCCAGGGTGCATTATCTAAATTCGGCGAACAATTTCTTGCTGGTGATGATCTAAGTTCCATCAACGAAGATCTGCCAAAGACTGTTGATCACATCCTGATTCAAAGTGATAACACCGCAATCGCACCTGGCCCCCTTGAGCATGAGATTTCTCAGGCATTGGCGATGATGGCTGAGATTGAAAGTCGTGGCGGTGCCACTGTTTATAGATTTACAGAAAGCACGATTAGACGCGCATTAGATCATGGCAAGACAGGCGATGAGATAAAAACATTCTTGATAAAGACATCAAAGACACCAATGCCACAACCACTTGAATATCTCATTGCAGATGTTGCAAAGAAGCATGGCAAGTTGCGTGTTGGTAACACTTCCTCCTTTATTCGATGCGAAGACACTGCACTTATCTCTCAAATCATGAATGATAAAAAACTTGAAATACTAGCGCTACGTCGCATTGCACCTGAAGTTGTTATTTGCGATATGGATGCAACCGATGCCATGCGCGTGCTGCGTGAATGTGGTTATTTGCCTGCAGGTGAATCTGCAAATGGAATGATTTTGACTAGACCAAGATCTAACCGTGCATTAACAAAGCCTCGCCCTCCACGCGTAATTGGTGAAGTTGAAATTCCTGATACCGAAACTTTGAAGACTGCTATTCGCGCATTGCGCACTGGTGAAAAATCTACCTATCGTCAAACTCGCTTGCGTCAGGTTGCAAGTGAGGCTTTAGGCCAGCTTCCTCGCACAACTGCAAATGAAACAATGGATATTCTGAATCAATTCATTATTGATGAGAAAACCCTTTCGATTGGATATGCCGACAACAATGGCGGAGTAACCCATCGAATAATTGACCCGATTCGCATTAGCGCAGGCGCCTTAATCGCACGCGATCATGCAACAGGTGAGGTCCAATCCTTCAGAATCCCACGCATCACTGGCGTGGCGCCGCTATAGACTTATCCCATGTTGGCCGCCCTAGAAGCATTAGTTAAGTTGGAATCACCAACTGAAGATCTAGATGCCTGCCGCGATGTTGTTCATTTAGCTAGTGACATAGCAACCAGAATTTTGGGGACACCAGCAGAAATCCGCGAAGTAAATGGTCGCCCAGTTTTCTGGTGGGGTGCACCTAATCCAGATGTAGTTGTTCTTGCTCACCTAGACACAGTGTGGCCAAAGGGATCTTTTCAACCTTTGTGGAGCGTTGAAGGAACAGCAGCTCGCGGCCCAGGAATTTTTGATATGAAAGCTGGATTTGTTCAAGCGCTATATGCCATGAAGGGAATTACTGGAAGCGCCGCATTAATTGCAACTACAGATGAAGAAACTGGAAGTGCAACAAGTAAAGAATTTATCAAGGAAATTTCCGCGAAAGCAAAAGCTGTTTTAGTTATCGAAGCAACGCTTAACGGCAAAGTTAAAACTGGCCGTAAGGGCACCGCGATGTATCAAGTCAAAATTCATGGCAAGGCATCACATGCTGGACTTGAGCCTGAAAAAGGTATTAACGCAACAACTGAAATGGCACATGCTGTATTAGCAATCACAGCAATGCAAAATCCAGAGCATGGAACAACTGTTGTGCCAACAACACTTCATGCCGGCAACACAACCAACACAGTTCCAGACTTGGCTGTTCTAGATATTGATATCCGTTCTTACTCAATGGATGATCTAAAGCGCGTTGACGCTGCTATCAAGGGTTTAAAGCCTGTTAATGCTGCAGCCCGTTATGAAATTACAGGCGGATTTAACCGTCCGCCATTAGAGACAACTTCAACAATGGCCCTCTATGAGCGCGCAGAAAAAGTTGCTAAAGAGCTAGGAATGCCGCCTCTAGGTCATGCATCAGTTGGTGGAGCAAGTGATGGAAACTTTGCAGCTGCTGCAGGTGCTCAAGTATTAGATGGTCTCGGAGCAGTTGGCGACGGAGCTCACGCAGCACACGAATGGGTGGACATCAGTACCCTTGAAGATCGCAGCAAGCTATTACACGCGCTAATAAAGGATTTACTTAATGACTGATGGTCCACTGATTGTTCAGAGCGATAAAACGCTACTGCTCGATATAGACCATCCAATGTCTACCGAATGTCGACGAGCGATTGCGCCATTTGCTGAGCTAGAGCGATCACCTGAACACATTCACACTTATCGTTTAACACCACTTGGCTTGTGGAACGCTCGTGCTGCAGGACATGATGCAGAGCAAGTAATCGATACCTTAATTAAGTACTCGCGCTACGCAGTCCCCCACTCAATTCTTATTGATGTTGCAGAGACAATGTCTCGCTACGGTCGCTTGCGCCTTGAGATGGATCCAGTTCACGGCTTAATTCTTATTACGACAGACACAGCAGTTCTTGAAGAGGTAATTAGAGCAAAGAAGATTGCTCCACTTCTTGGTGCTCGAATTGATCCTGAAACTATTACTGTTCTGCCAAGTCAACGTGGGCAAATCAAACAGTCACTGCTTCGTCTTGGCTGGCCAGCAGAAGATTTTGCAGGCTATGTCGATGGTCAAGCACACGATATTTCGTTAGTGCAAAAGGATTGGAAGATACGTCCTTACCAAGAACTTGCTGCTGAAGGTTTCTGGCATGGCGGTTCAGGTGTCGTCGTTCTTCCCTGCGGTGCTGGTAAAACTATTGTTGGTGCAGCTGCGATGGCACATGCCAAGGCAACAACATTAATTTTGGTAACAAACACAATTGCTGCACGTCAATGGCGCGAGGAATTGTTAAAGCGGACAACCCTTAATGAGGATGAAATTGGTGAGTATTCAGGAGCAAAGAAAGAGATTCGCCCTGTAACAATTGCTACATACCAAGTTATGACCAAGAAAAAGAACGGTGTTTACGCGCACTTAGATCTCTTTGATTCATATGACTGGGGCTTGATTATTTATGATGAAGTGCACCTATTGCCTGCGCCAATCTTTCGTTTTACCGCTGACATCCAATCACGCCGCCGCTTAGGTTTAACGGCCACCTTGGTGCGTGAAGATGGCATGGAGGGTGAAGTTTTCTCCCTCATCGGTCCAAAGCGTTTTGATGTGCCCTGGAAAGAAATTGAAGCCCAAGGCTATATCGCACCGGCCGAATGTATTGAGGTTCGGGTTAACTTAACTGAAACCGAACGTTTGGCATATGCAACTGCTGAGCCAGAAAACCGTTATCGCAGCTGTGCGACAACTCGCACAAAGCGTGACGTTGTTCAAGTATTAGTAGAAAAGCATGCCGATGATCAGGTACTTGTAATTGGTCAATACATCGATCAACTTGATGATTTATCGGAAACATTGGGTGCTCCGCTCATCAAGGGTGAAACCCCTATCAAAGAGCGAGAGATTCTATTTAATAAATTCAGAACTGGTGAAATTAAGTGTTTAGTAGTTTCAAAGGTTGCTAACTTTTCAATTGATCTACCTGATGCAACAATTGCTATTCAGGTGTCAGGAGCATTTGGTAGCCGTCAAGAAGAAGCGCAGCGTTTAGGACGTATCCTGCGACCAAAGTCAGATGGTCGTAGCGCAAAGTTTTATTCAGTAATTTCGCGTGACACTATCGATCAAGATTTTGCACAGAACCGTCAGCGCTTCTTAGCTGAGCAAGGTTACTCTTACAAAATTATTGACGCTGACGATGTTTTTCAAGGGAAGATTTAAAGCGTTCTGGATCTACGCGCCAGAAATCATGATGCACGCCATCAATGTGAGTAACAGGAATCTTCTCACCATATAGTTTTTCTAATTCTTCATTTCCATCAATCAAAATCTCTTCGATTTCAAAATTAAGTTCATCCTTCATCGATTGCAAAAGCTGTAATGCATCCTCGCAGAGATGGCAACCAGTTCGGCCATAAATTGTTATGAGCGTCATATAACCACCCTTCCAAACCTGTTAATTCACCTAGAGAATTGGTAATTCCTACCCCTGACCTTAAACCACGCCCGATGCCCTGATAGCGTTCGGCTCATGCTGCGCAACAAGCGAATATGGGCAATCACCTTTGCTGGTGCGCTTGCTGCGTCCATTCTTTCTGCCCCATCTGCGCCCGCACTTGCCTTCAAGCAAATTCCAGCAACTAACTGGGGTTACATATATGCAGGAACCGATCCTGTTACAACCACGACAGCCAAACCTGCGGCAAAGAATCTAGAATTTAAATCAAAGTTTGAAGTTAAGTACAACAACTTTCCTGATTGGGCCAAAAAAGAGGTTCAGGCTGCAATCGATGTGTGGTCAGCAAACTTCAAATCAACAACTGTTATAACTGTCGATGCATCATGGGGGCGTTCAAGCTCTTGGGGTGTTCTAGGTAGTGCACGTCCCGGAAGTTTCTTTTCAGCATTTTCTGGTGCACCTGATCCCTCGCTGTGGTACTCATCAGCTGCAGCGAACGCATTGGCGGGAAAGGATTTAGATAAAGCTAATCCTGAAATAATTATCCAAGTTAACTCTGGTGCAACCTGGAATACTCGTGGAGATGGAGTTCCAACTTCTTCTGAATATGATCTTGAATCTGTTTTCATTCACGAACTTGGACACGGGTTAGGTTTTCTTTCGAACGATTCATACGATCCCTTTTTCGGATTAGGTAGTTTGGATCAACCAACACCCTTTGATGCATACCTACAGACAGCAGATGGTCGCCGCTTAGCAGATCTTCCGACGCCATCACGAGAATTAGGAACTGCACTGACTTCATCTTTAGTGTGGTCAGGTCCTCTTGGAATTAAAGCTAATGGCGGAGTTAAGCCAAAGATGTATACGCCTTCGCGTTACCAATCTGGTTCTTCAACATCACACTTAGATGAAGATACTTTTTCAAAATCTGGTCTTGATTCAGTTATGACGCCAAGTCTTGATCCGGGTCAAGTTTTTCGCCAACCCGGCCCACTTCAATTGGCAATGATGGAAGATATGCGCAATAAGCCACCTGCTGGTATCGCAACTGATCTTCCACAGTCACCACGCAATGCTCAGGCATTCACAGGTGATGCATCTGCACTTGTTTCTTTTGATCCACCGGTCAATATGCGTACCGCACAAATTAGTGAATACATTGTTAAAAACTTAAAGACTGGCCTTGAGAAGAAAGCTCTTTCTAGCCCAGTACTGATGGCTGGATTAAAAAACGGCACTGCCTACAGTTTTTCTGTTGTGGCTAAGAATGCTTTAGGAGTGTCAGATGCAGTAACAACTAAATCTGTCACTCCACAAGCTGGCTGGAAGAGCACCGTCCTTGATACTGCAGCTGACGGCAAAAGTGTTGCAAGTACAACCTTCAATGGTCAGCCAGCAATTGCCTACACAGACACAAAAAGTGGTGATTTAAAGCTAGCGACCTTTAATGGCAAAATCTGGAAGAAGGTCACTGTTGATGGAGCTGGCGGAAGCAGTGGTCGCACAACGGACACAATTTCAGGTGCTATCTCAATGTGCGTCAATGGCAGTGGAGTAAAGCAGACACTTCATATTTTCTACAGTGATTCAACTGAAAAAGATCTCCGCTATGCGACGTATAACGGTAAGAGCTTTGCAATCGAAGTAGTTGATGGCAATGGTCCTGCAGTCAATGAGTACACAGACCTGATTCGTGTGCGTACATCTAGTGATGTAAGCGTGGCAAATGCATGTATTGCTACTACAAGTACTGTGCAAGTCTTTTATCGCGATGAAAGCCAAGGAGTTCTACTAGGTGCAGTAAAGAGTAAGTCTGCTCCATGGAAATATGAGCTTTTAGATGGCGATCGTAAAACTGATGGCCGCACGACAGGTGATGTTGGCTTTCATTTGCAGGCAATCTTTGATGGTTCTAAGACATACGTTGCATACGATTCAGTTGTTTCAATGAACCAGAAGAAGGAAATTACGTCTGGTGCAATACGTATTGCGACTCGTACTGGCGTTGAACCAACCGGATGGGCTTATCAAACACTGGACATCTCAACTGATGACGCCGCTGTCTTTGGATTTGATGTTGCGCTTGCAAAAATGAATGGCGATGTAATGGCTACCTGGTTGGCTGCATCAACTGCAACAGCACCAAAACCTAATCAAGTTCGTTGGGCGCTATTGAGTGATCCGACAAATATCTCAAAGTTAACAACTGAAAATTTCGGAACGCCTGGTGAGTATCTGACAACAGATGGAAAGATAATCATCTTTAACTGCCAGGAAAGATTGTGTGCTCTAGATACGAGCAAAAAGGATTCAGGACAAGCTGCAATACGTTTAGTAAGCAGTACCCAAGGCTCTGAACCTACTCAGAGCGCTTGGGTAACTGTTAATAAGATTAAATATCTTCTTGCCACTGTTAACGGCAAGCTTGCACTTCTAAAGCCGTAATTATTACTTAGCGTTACGGCGCTGAATGCGAGTTTTCTTAAGAAGCTTCTTATGCTTCTTCTTCGCCATGCGCTTGCGTCGCTTTTTAATTACGGAACCCATATGTCACGCTCTCATTTCTAATGTTCGCACTGAGTGTGCGGGGGTTTAGGTTACCGCGGAAGTAGGGTAAAAATCGAAACCGATTCTGTGCTCGAAGTGAGGGCCAAAACTCCAAACTCCTTGGAAATGAGTAGCCCAAGGACTTCTTTCTGCCCTATGGGGCCATTATCGGCTGCAGTAATGATGCCTTTGGAGTCAAAGGTAAGCAATAACGGTGTTGGTGTCTTTGGGTTCCAATTTAGTTGCGCAACTGCGCCAGTCGAAATGAAGATCGCCTGAGTAGCGGATGCAGAAAATGTTGGACCAGTTGAAGCAAAGCGATAGGTCCATGATGGTGCATAAGCAAGAGAAAACTTTGTAATCGCAGATTCAGTTTTGCCCGCTGCTACAACTTCACCAGCAAGTAACAATGAATTTGATGCGCTATTCCAAATGCGTTTTCCTTTTGCAACTGAACTGCGCACAACAGAAGTAATCTTCAGAGCCTTTGATACCTTGACCAATATTCCATCTGTTATTCCAGCAACTTTCTTGCCAGCTAAAGTTTCTGAACTTGAACCCGCAATAGTGAAACTTCCATCACCATGTCTAACAACTGCTTCTGCCGTTGTCGATGCAACACCAATCTGCAACAACTTTGAGAACGCACCGGTGGCATCTGCATTAGCTAGAAAGCCGGCTTTGCCTTTATCGTTGACAATAATTCCAACAACAGATGCTCCATTTTTATCTACTGTGATTGCGGTTGGAAAGAGCACTGAACTAGCTGGCAAGGTATTTGTAAATACCAAAATACCTGCTGCGCTTACCTTCCAAATAGTTACCGCTTGTAGATCGCCAATGAATACAGATGGCGGAATAACTGCGCTATCAGGATTTAATGGGGTTGCAGTTGGTGTAGGTGGGTTTACACCTAATGCAAGTGGCGTTGCACCAGCAATCCATATATCTCCTACTGAATCAACTGCTGCTGCCGTTGCAATCGATGCTGCAGATTGATCTAGGGATAAGTTCCATAACTCTTTACCTGCCCTATCAATTGCGCGGGCATAAGCCTTTGATGCTTTGGTTCCAAAAACAATTATTGATTTACCACTAACAACTGCTCCACTTACTTCATCTGGCGTGCCAATTGTCGTCAATAATTGCATTGGTTTAACGCTGATTTTCTTAGGTGCAGCCTGTGAAACTGGAACAAATACGAGTGATGCAAATACAACAAATGCTACAAAGCGTTTCACGCTAATTCCTGCGAACGATCGCTAGCCGCCTTCATTGCCGCAGCAACCATAGAGTTGAGATCACTTGATGCAAATGAGGCGAGCGCAGCAGCAGTTGTGCCGTTGGGACTTGTCACATTTTCCCGCAGAATTGTTGCGCTCTTGCCAGACTCATCTAATAACTTCGCAGCACCAACAATTGTCTGGATAGTAAGAGTTGTTGCATCCTCTTGGCTTAGGCCAAGTTCTTTAGCTCCAGCAACCATTGCCTCTACAAATGCGAAAAAGTAAGCAGGTCCAGAACCACTCGTTGCTGTGACGGCATCTTGTAGCTCTTCGGCAACTTCAATTACCTTGCCTGTGGCCGCCAAGAATCCGAGAACAAATTGCTTGTGTGCAGCTGTGACACCAGCACCCATAGATGCTGCAGCCATTCCAGCACCAACCATTGTCGGTGTATTGGGCATAACGCGGATAACAGGGTTGCCCGTACCTAGTGCATTGCTAATAAATGAGATTGTCTTACCGGCCGCAAAGGTGATTACAACTGCTGATGGGTTGATTGAGCCCTTGATTTCTTCAAGTACGCCAGCCATATCCTGAGGCTTAACCACTAATAACAGAGCATCTGCTGCTGCAACATTGGTTGCTAATGGTGCTTGCTTGATTGAGTACTTTGCAATCAGCTCTGCACTTCGATCTGCACGCTTTTCTGAAATCGTGATCAACTCTGGATTAACACCAGATGAAATCAATGCAGCGATCAAGGCTTCGCCCATAATGCCGGCGCCAACAACTGCAACCTTTGATTGCTGATTCATGTAACAAGCCTACCTGTTATGCCTGTAGGCTCTGCGACTATGTCAGAAGTTAAAGCTGGATTTGCGCGTGATTGGGTTGAATTTTTCGACCCAAATGATGCTGAAACTATTTTCAAGTGCGACCTGACCTGGTTGACCTCGTACTGGACTTGTATTTATGGCGATGGTTGCCAAGGAGTTTTTAAGAGCCAGCCAAACTCTGGATGTTGCACCGAAGGTGCGATGTATACAGATAAAGATGATGAAGCGCGCACACTAAAAGCTGCTGCATATTTAACTCCTGAAATGTGGCAGTTCTATGGCGAGGCTCGTCCTAAGAAGCCCGGCGGAGATTTACGAATCTCTGAAAAAGATGAAGATGGCGAACGCAAAACTCGTCGCGTTGAAGAGGGTTGCATCTTCTTAAACCGTAAGGGTTATGAAGCAGAGGGTTTTACAGGTTCATTTGGTTGCGTGCTTCACCACGTTGCACAACGCGATGGAAAGCATTTTGCAGACACAAAGCCTGACGTGTGCTGGCAGTTGCCATTGCGTCGTAGTTTTGAAACTCGCGAATACGGTGAGCGCGAATTGTCAGTGACTGTAATCGGTGAGTACGAACGCCTTGCATGGGGCGATGGTGGAGAAGATTTTGACTGGTACTGCACAAGTAACAGTGATGCTCACGTTGGAACAGAGCCTGTGTATATCTCGAACAAGTACGAGCTTGAACTGTTGATGGGCAAGGATGCATACAACGAACTTGAACGCCTGTGTCACGCACGCATGGAACACATCCGTGAGTCCACAGCCCGCAACTTGCCGCTATTTGTCATTCAGCATCCAGCAACATTGGCCGCCCAGAAGAAATAGTCAGTGCCTTGTCATAGGGTTACCTCATGGCCAAGGTTGAAAAAGATCCATTCCGCTGCACAGAGTGTGGTTGGACATCCCAAAAGTGGGTTGGTCGCTGCGGCGAATGCCAAGCATGGGGCGTTGTTGAAGAGATTGCTGCACCTAAGAAATTATCACTGGTTGCAGGAAATGTAACCGCAAAAGCAACTCCTATTGGAGATGTTGATTTATCTGCAGCCCATGCACGTCCCACAGGTGTTTCAGAGTTAGATCGCGTACTTGGTGGCGGATTAGTACCAGGTGCGGCAATTTTATTAGCCGGTGAACCAGGCGTTGGTAAATCAACTTTGCTACTTTCAGTTGCTGCGCAATCTGCAGCAAAGGGAATCTCTGCGCTGTATATAAGCGGAGAAGAATCAGCATCCCAAGTTCGACTTCGCGCAGAGCGCATCAATGCAATTGATCCACAACTATTTCTTGCCTCTGAAACAGATCTTGGAGCAGTAATTGCCCATATAGATTCTGTGAAACCACAACTTCTAATTATTGACTCCGTGCAAACTATCGGCAGCTCTGCTGCAGATGGCGCACCTGGTGGAGTGACTCAGGTTCGAGAAGTTGCTGGCGCACTGATTCGTATCTGTAAAGATCGTGACATCACTTTGCTTCTTGTTGGACATGTAACTAAAGATGGCTCTATTGCAGGTCCAAGACTTCTAGAACATATTGTTGATGTTGTGTTGCAGTTTGAAGGCGAACGCCACTCTCGACTACGCCTAATTCGTGCAATCAAAAACCGCTTTGGTGCATCAGATGAAGTTGGTTGTTTTGATTTAAGTGATACCGGAATTGAATCTGTGCTTGATCCAACTGGTTTATTCACATCACGCCATGCAGAACCTGTGCCAGGCACATGTGTGACTGTCACTCTTGAAGGACGTCGTCCCCTGCTTGCGGAAATCCAAGCACTAGTCTCTGCTGGCCGTGAAAATGATTACGGAAATGCTCGTCGCGTTGTGTCAGGTCTGGACTCAGCTCGCACATCAATGACACTTGCAGTGTTAGAACTACGTGCAAATGTTCGAGTTGGTGGCCGCGATGTCTATGCAGCAACCGTTGGTGGCATGAAAATGACAGAGCCAGCCGCTGATTTAGCCCTTGCTCTGGCCGTTGCATCTGCTGCAAAAGGTCTTGCTCTGCCTTCAGATTTAGTAGCAATCGGTGAAGTTGGATTAGCTGGTGAAATTCGTAAAGTAAGCGGAGTTAATCGCAGACTGCAAGAGGCCTACCGTCTTGGTTTTAAGCGCGCACTCGTTCCAACTGGATCGGATACCAAGATTGATGGCATGGAGATCGTAGAAGTTTCACGCCTTGATGCCGCGCTAAAACGGGTAAAAATCTCCGGCGAATGAGTTCGTTAGAAAAACCAATTCTTACCTGGTTTAAAAAGAACAAAAGAGATTTGCCGTGGCGTGACACATCCCCGTGGGGTGTAATGGTCAGCGAATACATGTTGCAACAAACACCAGTTAACCGTGTTCTTCCTAAATGGATTGAATGGATGGAGCGTTGGCCAACACCTAAAGATTTAGCCAAGGCAACACCTGCTCAAGTCATTACCGCTTGGGGACGTCTTGGCTATCCACGTCGCGCACTGCGACTACATGCTGCCGCACAAATCATTGCCGAAGATTTCAATAACAAAGTGCCCGAAGATCAAGAATCACTTCAGCTACTACCTGGCATCGGCGAATACACCGCCGCTGCTATTGCCGCCTTTGCATTTGAACAAAGATCTCTTGTTATGGATGTGAACATCCGCAGATTGTTAGTGCGCGCAATTGATGGAGAAGAACATCCAAAGCCGGCACCCACTGCTCGCGAAAAAGCCCGCAGACTTGAAATCCTGCCAGTTAAGAACGCTCATCTTTGGGCTGCTGCAACTATGGAACTTGGCGCACTTGTTTGCACATCAAAAAATCCTGCATGTGAGCTCTGTCCAATAATTGGTCAGTGCAACTGGCGCAAGAATGGTTATCCAAAAACTGATCTAGTTCGTAAATCACAAGATTGGCATGGCACTGATCGCAAATGCCGTGGAACAATTGTGCAAGCTCTTCGTGAAAACGAGTCATTAACCGAGTCTGCAATAAAGAAGTTGTGGCCTGAAGAATCACAGGTCGAAAAAGCATTGAAAACATTGACTGATGACCTACTAATTCAAAGACTCCCCCGCAATCGCTATAGACTGCCGCAATGATTCGTTACGCCACTAAAGAGGATGCTCCACGGATACTTCAGCTCATAAAAGACCTTGCTGAGTATGAAAAAGCACCGCTAGAGGCTAAGGCCACGCTTGAGCAGATCAATCAATCAATATTTAGCGACAATCCTGTTGCCTACTGCCATGTTGCAGAAGACAACGGCCTTGTAGTCGGAATTTCTATCTGGTTCCTTAACTACTCAACTTGGATTGGTAAGCCAGGGATTTATCTTGAAGATCTCTATGTTGATCCCGCCTATCGCGGCAAGGGTTACGGCTTAGCTTTCCTTAAAGAACTGGGAAAGATCTGCGTTGAACGTGATTATGAAAGATTGCAATGGTGGGTTCTGGATTGGAACCAACCAAGTATTGATTTCTACAAATCCTTAGGCGCAGTGGCCATGGATGAGTGGACGGTGTATCGCGTTAGTGGAGATGCACTCAAGAAGTTAGGAACTAACTCTTAACTCGATTCAACGGTTCTTGGCCACTACCAACTCGAAAGATCTCTTCAAGTGCTGCTCGCATACATCTTTCGCCACCAGCTGCCGTAAATGCGGCGGAATGAAAAGTAAGTTCGACTTTCTCATGCTGCCAAAGGGGGCTCGAAGGTGGCAGCGGTTCTGGATCGACAACATCAAGACCTGCACCCCTAAGTCGATCTGAATCGAGTGCTTCTATCAATGCGTTTTCATCAACCAAGCCACCTCGCCCAATGTTGATCAGTACGCCACTGCTCTTGAAATGTTTAAGGGATTTAGCATTAATAATGTGTGCCGTGTCAGGGGTTAGGGCGACATGGAGTGATACGTAATCACAATTCAGAGCTTCCTCAAGAGCAACCTCTTGAACCCCCATTTGAGATGCGATGTCAGGTTTTCTGGTTCGAGACCAAGCTTTAACCTCCATCCCAAAAGCTAATGCGCGCTGTGCAAGTGCCTGTCCACTCGGTCCAAAACCAATGATTCCCAATGTTTGATCCCCGAGATCCCCACTGGCGGGAAATTCCTGAGGCGCAGGCCAGTGATGTGATTGTCGAGAACGCAAGATAAATGGCATCTGTCGGGCATACATGAGAACAAATAGCATGGCGTGATCAGCAAGAACATCCGTAAAGGCGCCAGGTACATTGGTTACAACTACCCCGCGACGATCAGCTTCACGAACATCAATTTTCTCATAGCCGGTACCGACGCGAGAAATGATTCGCATCTCTTGGAAGCTATCTAATGTGCCACCATCAATATCCCCATGAAACATAAGTATTCCGAAGCAGTCCTTACCGGCTTTGCGAATATCTTGCTGCTCGTAACCATTCATTCTTTTTAACTCATAACCTTGTTCTGCAATCAGATTCACAAGTTCATCAGTTATAGGAAATTGATCGGCTTCAGTTAACAAAATCCGATGCATTTTAAAAGTGTAAAGCAAAAGCCCCACTTAGTGAATAACTAAGCGGGGCTTAAGCAGTCAATCTTTATGCAGTTGGTGCTTCTGCAAGATCTTCAGGCGTATCAGGCGTTGCCACCTTTGGAGCTCCTTTGAATGTGAAGGCAGCTTCTGCGCCTTCTCCTTCGACATCAACAACGATAATCTCGCCAGCCTTTAACTCACCGAACAAGATTCGCTCTGACAATCCATCTTCGATCTCACGTTGAATAACACGACGTAGTGGACGTGCACCAAGTAGTGGATCGTAACCACGCTCTGCAAGAAGATCCTTTGCAGCAGGAGTGAGCTCAATGCCCATGTCCTTTGACTGCAAACGATCATCAAGATTTTTAAGCATGAGATCAACGATCTGAATGATCTGAGGCTTAGTCAACTGGTGGAAGACGATGATGTCATCAATACGGTTAAGGAACTCAGGGCGGAAGTGTGACTTAAGTTCATCACTAACCTTGCCCTTCATGCGCTCGTAATTAGTCATATCGTCATCGCTGTTAGCAAAGCCAAGCCCGAGTGACTTAGAGATGTCACGAGTACCAAGGTTTGTTGTCATGATGATGACAGTGTTCTTGAAATC
>Ga0304730_1000927_pt1 | contig 23400 bp, 18 predicted proteins | sample M_130628_MF_Meta_FD_190474 | JGI IMG/M metagenome (GOLD analysis project Ga0304730, IMG submission 190474) | Freshwater microbial communities from Lake Montjoie, Canada to study carbon cycling - M_130628_MF_MetaG (v2) (version 2) | ecosystem: Environmental > Aquatic > Freshwater > Lake | place...
ATGCTCAATATGCAAAAATCGATTTCTTTCTAATACGCTATCTCCATTTATAGCTTGCCCTTCAATGGTACCTGTTACCAATACACGCTGAAAATCATCCACCACATATTTCGCATGATCAAAATTAATTTCTATGGCACGCGTTTTTGATTCGTTTAAATAAAATCCAATGCGATAATTATATTGAGGTATCGAAATGTCTAGAGGACTTTCATATATCCCTTCCATATCCGGCTTATCGCTTGCTTTTACGTTGTGCAATACAAAATCACTTCCATTGCTCAACTTAAAATGCAAATTACTTTTGGTGTACCATTCTGTATTATATCCCCATTGAAAATACATGCCGGTTATTTTCAACTTCTGAGCATCTGCATTTGATGCTGTTATGGTCATCAATAAAATGAAGCATTTTATTCTATTCATCCCGATGTTTTTAAATTATATGCCAAAACTATGATAAGTTTCATCAACATGTAATACTATTATCACGTCTCCATTATATTTTTTTCTCGATTTTTAATTTGGTAAAAGGATAAAATTTTTTCTTTTTTATCCTGGTGTTTAATGAAAAAATGTCGCATTTAATTGAACTTACGTGCCATAATAGCAATAAGATTGAATTGGATTGTCTTTTGATTTGTTCGAATTTGAATAAAACAAAATAATAAACACATGAATCTAAATAATTTCACCATCAAAGGCACCGAAGTGATTCAGCAAGCACAACAACTTGCGTTTAATCAAAAAAATCCGGCGATAGAAACAGAGCATATTTTAAAAGCCATGCTCACCATGGAAGATTCTCCCATTGAATACCTACTCAAAAAAAACAACGTTACCATTAATATATTGGATCAAAAGTTGAACGAGCTTTTAGAGAAATTGCCTCAAGTTTCTGGTGAACCCGCACAAAATTTAGGTAGAGAAGTGAATGCCATGATATTAAGGGCTGGCGCGGTGTTGAAAACATTTTCGGATGATTTTATCACTCCAGAACATTTATTGCTCGCTATTTTACAAGGAAAAGATATCGTTTCTAAATTGCTCAAAGACGCAGGGTTAACAGAGAAAGGATTGATTGCAGCTATTACAGAACTTAGAAAAGGCAGCTCCATAAAATCTCAAACACAAGAAAATACATTCAACACGCTTAATAAATACGCGAAAAATTTAATTGAGTTGGCGCGTGCAGGAAAGTTAGATCCTGTAATTGGACGTGATGAAGAAATCAGAAGAACATTGCACATTTTAAGCAGACGATCTAAAAATAATCCCATTTTAGTAGGAGAGCCAGGTGTGGGTAAAACGGCCATAGCAGAAGGTTTGGCGATGCGGATGGTAAACGGCGATGTGCCAGACAATTTAAAATCGAAAGTGATTTACGCATTGGATATGGGTTTGCTAATTGCCGGAGCGAAATACAAAGGTGAGTTTGAAGAGCGATTGAAATCTGTGGTTAAAGAAGTGGCGGATAGTGAAGGAGAAATTATTTTATTTATAGATGAAATACATACGCTTGTTGGCGCGGGTGGGGGCGATGGCGCAATGGATGCAGCTAACATTCTAAAACCAGCATTGGCTAGAGGAGAACTTAGAGCCATTGGTGCCACTACATTAAATGAATATCAAAAATATTTTGAAAAAGATAAAGCGCTTGAACGTCGTTTTCAAAAGGTAATTATTGATGAGCCAAATGTAGAAGATGCCATTTCCATTTTACGTGGACTGAAAGATAGGTACGAAAATTACCATTATGTGCGCATTAAAGATGAAGCCATTATTGCTGCAGTGGAATTGTCAAATCGTTATGTTACCGATCGATTTTTACCAGATAAAGCCATCGACCTTATTGATGAATGTGCAGCAAAATTGAAACTCGAAATGAATTCAATGCCCGAAGAATTGGACAAATTAGAAAGGCAAGTACGACAACTTGAAATTGAACGCGAGGCCATCAAAAGGGAAAGTGATGATAAGAAATTAAAAGAACTGAATACCGAAATTGCTAACCTTTCGGTTGAAAGAGATACGTATCGTTCTAAATGGAATCAAGAAAAAGAAATTGTAGAAAAAGTACAAGCAGGTAAATCAAATATTGAAGCGTTAAAGCAAGAAGCCGAACAGGCCGAAAGAAATGGGGATTATGGGTTGGTGGCAGAAATCCGTTACGGTAAAATCAAAGCTCAAGAAGAAATCATACAAAAACATACGTTGGAATTGGATGAGCTCTCCGAAAAACGACTTTTAAAAGAAGAAGTTGATCGCGATGATATTGCCGAAATTATTGCCAAAACTACCGGAATCCCGGTTTCGAAAATGATGCAAAGTGATCGAGAAAAACTGTTGCATTTGGAAATAGAATTGCATAAACGTGTGGTTGGACAAGAAGAAGCCATTGAAGCTGTTTCGGATGCCATTCGTAGAAGCCGTGCGGGTTTGCAAGATCCCAAAAAACCAATAGGTTCATTTATATTTTTAGGTACAACCGGTGTGGGAAAAACCGAATTGGCAAAAGCATTGGCCAGTTATTTGTTTGATGATGAAAGCATGATGACAAGAATAGACATGAGTGAATATCAGGAAAAACATGCCATCAGCAGATTAATTGGTGCGCCTCCGGGATATGTGGGTTTTGAAGAGGGTGGGCAACTTACAGAAGCCGTTAGACGCAAACCTTATTCGGTTATTCTGTTGGATGAAATTGAAAAAGCGCATCCAGATGTATTTAATGTGCTTTTGCAAGTGCTTGATGATGGAAGGTTAACCGATAACAAAGGTCGTGTGGTGAATTTTAGAAATACCATCATCATCATGACCAGCAATTTGGGCAGTCAAATCATACAAGACAATTTTGAAAAAGTAACCGAATTAAACAAGGAAGCTGTTGTAGAAAATACAAAATCGGAAGTGATGGTGATGTTGAAACAAACGATCCGTCCTGAGTTTTTAAATCGAATTGATGAGGTGATCATGTTTCAGCCGTTAATGAAAAACGATATTCGAAACATCATTAAAATTCAATTGGATGGTTTGAAAAAATCCGTTTTCGAAGCGGGAATCAGGTTAGAGTTTAGCGATTATGCCTTGGATTATCTTTCCGAAAATGGTTTTGATCCGCAATTTGGAGCTCGTCCATTAAAAAGATTGATTCAAAAAATGATTGTAAATCCGTTAAGCAAAAAAATATTGGCTGGAGATATCGAAAAATCAATGCCAGTGGTGGTGGATGTGTTTGATGGGTTGGTGGTATTTAGAAATGAAATTGCGTTGGCGAGTTTAGAGAAGTAAGAAGTAAAAAGTAAGAAGTAAAAAGTAAAAAACAAGGATCAACAATTTTTTACTTTTAAATTTTGCATTTTGACTTTGTAAAACAATTTTAACATTTTGATAAAGAATCTTAAGTAACTAAAAATCAATACATTAAATGTGAATAAACCTCGATTTATACACATTGGTTTTGAAACTATTTAAAATTTACTATCTTCAACCGATTCGGAAATTTGAATTGAGTTAAACAATTTTTAAACAAATGTTGTTTGATATTAAACAACATGAATAAATAAATAAAAAAAGGAGCAGAAAATGGCATTTAAGAAAGAGGTTTTAGAAATTATTGAACCTAGAGATGTTTTTGTTGGCAACGTGAAAGCCGAAGTTACACTAGAAGAGTTTGGCGAATATGAAAGCGAAGTTTGTGCAAAAGCAAATGAGGTTGTAAAGCAATTATTGGAAGATTATGATGGAAGAATACGTTTTAATTTCCGTCACTTTCCACTTACAAAAATTCACCAAAGAAGTTTGAAAGCAGGAGAAGCGGCAGTAGCAACTGCTCAAGAAGGTAAATTCTGGGAAATGCATAACATCTTATTTGCAAACAGAAGAAACTTAGGAACTACCAGTTTAAAATTGCATTCAAGAGAAGCAGGCGTAAGCAGCAAAAAGTTTTTGGATGATTTGGTAAACGCAACTTTCGGTTGGCAAGTTCAAGGTGATTTAAAAGAGGGAATCGACAGAGGCGTAAAAGACGTTCCTACTTTTTTTGTAAACGGAACTTTAGTAACTGGCAAACCAACTTACGAAGAGCTAAGTAAAGCGATAGAAGCAGCGTTGAAAAAAGTAAAGAAAAAAGCACCAGCTAAAACAAAAGCATAATTATTGAACCGATTGACTGATTTATTTCAACATTTTAATAATGAAATAAGCTGCAATGGCCACGATAATTAAAATAGTAAACGTAATATAGATCCATGAAGGCGTAATAATCTTCATGGATTTTTTATGTCTTTTACGGAGTTGTTTTTTTAAATCAGTGTTGATTTGATGCAAAGTAGTTGGTAAAGAATGTTGATTGAGTTGAATCAATCCTTCTAAAGCATCTTTTGTAAATTCATCGGAATCTAATTCTGCTTCAATCTTTTTGAGGTCGTCTTCAGAAAGATGGCCATTTAGATAATGCAGTATTTTTTCTTCCTCTTTTAAAGGTTTATTTTCTTTCATTTTTTTGCTGTTTTTCCATGATGATTTTCAGGTTTCTTTTTCCATTCTGAATATAGCTTTTTACCTCGCCAATACTATATTTTGTTTCTTCTGAAATATCCAAGTAGCTTTTTTTCTTTAAGTAAAAAGATTCAATACATATTCGCTGCTCATCATTTAGTTTAGTTATAGCCAGATGCATCATGTCAAGTTCGTGATTTTTTTGGATAAAATCTATGCGATCTATCAATTCATCTGTGCCAATATCATTGTGCGTGAGTTCTTTAATGTGGGGTTTCTTTTTTCTAAGCTCCATTAAGCAATGGTTTTTGGCAACCATATATAACCAGCTTTTGAAATAATCAATTTTATATTTTGGGATTTCCGCTATTACTTTAATGCATACTTGCTGAACGGCATCTTTTGCGTCCGCTTCGTTTTTTAAATATTTCATACACAAACCAAATACAAGTAGGGTATATCTGGGTAAAAGTAGTTCAAGCCATTTATTATCCTGATCATTTCTGTATCGGTCTAATAATTCTTGGTCGGTATATTGATCAAATATTTTTTGACTCAAAATGAAAATTTTAAACCTTGATGATGGGCGAATAAAAAATCCATAAAATAATTTTGATGATTATGTTTGTGCTGATTTTGGATCAGGCAATTCTTGCACAGTGTTGGTCGTTTCTTTTTGTGGCAAATTCTTGTCCTTGCTTTTCGGCTTGTCTAGAAACAACATTTTTACCGCTACAATTATCAATAAAAAAGCAAACATTTTTCGGATGGTGTCTTGTGGCAAATCCATGGCAATTTTACTGCCCAAAAAACTACCTACAATAAATCCAATGGCCAATATAAGAACAATTGAAAAATCCACATGACCTTGTTTGTAATATTGCATAACACCCAAAATTCCTACCGGAAACATAATTAACGCAAGCGAAATTCCTTGTGCTTGCAATTGTGATTTTCCTAAAAAATAGATTAAAGCGGGTACGATAATTATTCCTCCGCCAATGCCTACCAAACCCCCAAGCATTCCTGCAGCTACGCCAATAATAAGCAATATTATAATTGTGTTTATGTCCATTTTTTTTCGTGTTTGTGACATGTTGTTTATAACGATAATTTTAATCCAATAAAAGCTGCAGTTATTCCAGCTATTACACTCAAACCAATATATATCATACTTTCAGCGATTTTGCCATTCTGCAAAAGTTTTATGTTTTCGAGGCTAAAAGAGGAGAATGTAGTAAACCCACCGCAAATGCCTATCGCAAAAAATGATCGCCATTTGGCATCCCAAACTTGATTTTTCAAACCATAGCCAATGATTAAGCCAATAAAAAAACTGCCAATGATATTGATGCAAAGCGTTATCCAAAAATTCTGATTCACTTTTATGAACTGATAAGGTAAGTATCTCAACACCGTTCCAATAAATCCGCCAATTCCAGCAAATAATAAATTTTTGATCATGAATTTTTATTTGATTTCTTCTGACGTGTAATTGTGTTTGAAATCTACATACCAAACTTTATTTACACGAATCAACTTTATTTCCATGGGTTTTTTCATATAATCATTAGAGTAATTGATGAATGTAGTAGAATCATTGGGCTCTTTTAATTCATTAATTTCGTAGTTGGCTTTTTGATAATGCTGCTTCTTTTCATCAGGCATTCTGTTGTAAAATGTTTTGAATGCATTGAATAATGAAAGGTTTTCGGCATCTTGATATATCAAGGTTTCGGCCATTTTGAAATCCCCGATCATACTCGATTTAATAAATTCCCTTCCTGTATCCATTGCGGTATCCGGACGTTTCTCTGTTTTTGAATTACAAGCTGAGAATGCCATCCATACAAAGAAAAATAAAATATTGATTGACTTCATTATGTTTTTGTGTAAATGCTTTTTTAATTAATTGTCTAAGGTTTTTTGAACAGAATCTAACTTTTGTAAACTGTTTTGCATCTCATCTTTTAAAGAATCTAGTGGCATATTTTGAATGCTTTCTAATTGTCTATCCAACTGCTGTCCATTTTTCCTACCTGCGGTTTTTATTTTGTCTAATCCAATTTTCATTAAGGTTTCTGCATCAAATGCTACTTTCCACTCCCCATCTTCTTTCGTTAATTTTAATGGAATAAACTCATTGCTATTTTTGATTGATATTTCTACTATTGCAGAATCTCCATTTATTTTAGGCGTTCCAAATTCTAGCCTTGATTTATCAAACATCGAACTATCTATTTTTTGAGCTTGAAGATTTATAGCCAGATTAATCATATCCAAAACAGATTCGCTCTTCTTAGTGGAGAACGCTTTCGCTGTTTCAAAATCTTGTTTACTCAATGCATCAAAAAAAGATGCTACAACCTTTTCAGGTTTTCGAGTTTCGGAATTACAACCATTAATAATTATAAATCCGATCATTAATAGTGCAACAATTGTTTTTTTCATTTTCAGATTCGGTTTTAATTTATTCTGATTTGGGTTGTTTTAATTCTTTTTCTTTTAATTCTTTTTCTTTGGTGATTTTTACATCATCTTTATTGTACGCTTTAATTATTGATTTCACCAAGCGATGCCTTACCACATCTTCTTCATCTAGTTCGATGTAAGAGATTCCGTCAATATCACGTAAGATACGGGTAGCTTTAAATAAACCGCTTTGTTGATTTTTTGGCAAATCTATTTGTGTTGGATCACCTGTTATAATTGCTTTTGCATTGGGTCCAATACGGGTTAAAAACATTTTAATTTGTAAGTCATTTGTGTTTTGAGCTTCATCCAAAATGATAAATGCATTGTCTAATGTACGTCCGCGCATGTAAGCTAAAGGTGCAATTTCAATAATTCGGGTTTGCATATAATAGCCTAATTTATCAGCCGGAATCATATCATCCAACGCATCGTATAAAGGTCTTAAATACGGATCGATTTTTTCTTTCAAATCACCTGGTAAGAAACCTAAGCTCTCTCCAGCTTCTACGGCAGGGCGGGTTAGTATGATTTTTTTAACGAGCTTGTTTTTTAATGCCCTCACCGCAAGTGCAACCGCAGTATAGGTTTTACCCGTTCCGGCTGGTCCTATGGCAAATACAATATCGTTTTTGTCGCAAGCATTCACCATCAACTTTTGGTTTTGGGTTCTTGCACGAACTGTTTTTCCATTTGGTCCAAATACCAAAACATCATTCGGATTTCTATCTACAAAATTATCGACAGTTTTTTCATCGTCACCGCCCAAAATTTGTTCAAAATAATTTTCGCTCATATTTCCATTGCGTTGCATGTATTGTACAAGCAAGTTTATTTTTTCTTTCGCAATGTCAATTTGTTCTTGAGCACCGCTTAATTTAATTTGAGTGCCTCTACTTAAGATTTTTAATAGCGGGAATTTCTTTTTTAATAATTCAAGCTTTCCATTGTTAACACCAAAAAATTCAATTGGGTTAACGGATTCTAAGTTGATGATTGATTCTGTCAAAGTGTTTCGTTTTTATTGCTGCAAATAAAATAATCGCAGCAAACAGGTGATTGAATAATTGAATTAATTAACTATTTCAAATTTAACCAATAGATTTTGAAATTGAAAAACAATATTTGTTAACATTGGGCGCTTCGGGGTCGAATGGTTTAGGTCGAAATGCTAGTTGAACGGTTTAAATTGCTACGCTGGTTTAATTTGGAATAACAACCTCTTAAACTTATTGAAGCTCTTAAAGACACCAGTTTGGAAACCGGCGCCAATGGAATTAACGGTTTAAATCACTACGTTGGTTTAATGGTTTAAATCGCTTCGCTGGTTTAATTGGGAATAACAACTTCTTGAACTTATTGAACCTTTTGAACCTCACAAACCTCTCAAACCTCTCAAACCTCAAAAACTTCTCAAACCTCAAAAACTTCTCAAACCTCAAAAACTTCTCAAACCTCACAAACCTCTCAAACCTCACAAACCTCACAAACCTCTCAAACCTCTCAAACCTCACAAACCTCACAAACCTCTTAAACCTCACAAACCTCACAAACCTTCACCCTAAAACCTCCCCACCAATTTCAAATTCAACATCCTTGGCGTAAGCGTGTTGGGTAGGGCATAGGTGTTATTGGCAAAGTCTTTTATCAATTGATATGAAATGGTATTGGCTTTGTTTATAAGATTAAATATTTCCAAACTTAGCCAAATGTTTTCTACTGATTTAAAAGGGCTATGACTTCGTCTTACATTTTTTTCACTTAGCAATAATGCGCTGAATCCTACGTCTATTCTGATGTATGGGTCTACGATTAAGCCGTTTCTATATTTGGTAGAATTGGGAATATTGTAAGGCATGTTGCTGCCGTAAAGCGCGTTGACGTGCACTTTGAAGTTTTTGTTGGTTGCCAAATAATCTTGTAAAAACAAACCAACTGTTATCAATCTATCCGTTGGGCGACGAAGAAATCCGATGTTATTTTTTATACTGTCTGTTGCCACTTGATCATCTGAATTGGCATTAATAATTTCACCAGCTGCATTTTTATATTGATAATAAAAGTCGTTGTCTATATTTTCCTTAGTTTTCATGAAGCCAATACTTATCCAACTTTCCGCATCTTTTACCAACTCGCTGAATAAGCGCAAGTCAAATCCTGTTGCGTATGCAATTGCACTATTGTTGCCAAAATATTTAATCTTTACATTATCAACGTCGTAAGGATTTATTTGTTTCATCGATTTGTAATAGGCTTCTGCGCTTAATCTAAAAGGCTTTCCATTCTTCCCAATAATCTGATAATCCATTCCACAAACAACTTGTGTTGATTTTTGAGCCATCACAGCTTTGTTTATTTCGCCATTGTATTTTCGCAATTCTCTGTAAAATGGGGGTTGATTGTAAACACCAAATGCTGTTTTGAATACAATATCATTTTTCCAATTGGGTTTCCAATTTAGTTGCATCCTAGGACTAATAAACAATTCGTTATTTAAGTTGTTGCTATGGAAACGAATGCCCAATTGTAGATTTAAATCCTGCTCTGTTTGTATAAGATGTATATTGTCTTGTATAAAGCCACTGTATTTTAAGATGTTGAGGTTTGTTTTACTGCTTATTGAATTGAATAAATTTAAAGTTGATGGGTTGTAAGGCAGCGAATATCCTGCAGAATCTTGGTATTCAAATTGTTTGATTACATCATTTATAATGGTATTTTCTATATTAGTTCCCCATTGAATAAAATGTTTTTTATTTTCAAAACTGCCTCGATGTCCAGCGTTCCAATTGGTTATAGTTAATTTATTTCTGGCATATTGCTGATAAATTCCCGCGCCCAAAGGGTTTACAATTTCGCCGTAAGTACTGCTGCTTTGGTCGAAATCTCTATCACCAAAAAGATAGGCACCCGTGATATCGTAATTCTCTTGTTCTTTGTCAGAAAATTTGCTCAATAGCCATTTTAATTTTAATGATTTCGATGGGCTATGTATTAATGTTGCAGCAAATAAACTGGTGTAATATTTATCTTTTTCTGCACCTTCAAAATAAGTATCTAAACCAAGATTAGAGGTGAAAAAAGGAGAGAAAACTGAAGTTGTTTTTTTTACAGATTCTGGATAATAACTAAATCTTGAACTGGATAAAATGCTTAAAAATTCTGCCTGAAAATGACTGGAGAATTTGTACGTAATTAATGATTGTAAATCAGAAGCAGAAGGAATATACGCTCCGTTAATGGGCTGACTTCTCAATAAATTCTGATTGGTTTTGTTGCGCAGTCCCAATAAATAAGTGGCTTTTTCATTTTTAATTTTTCCGCTAAGAAACAAACCCTGTTCCAATAAACTGGCATAAACACTACCATTAAACGAAGTTGGTTTTTTGTATTGGATATCCAATACGCTACTCATCTTATCGCCATATTTTGATTGAAAACCACCTGTGTAAAAATTGATGTTTTTAACCATTTCTGGATTTATAAAACTCAGTCCTTCTTGTTGACCATTGCTAACCAAATAGGGCCTGAATATTTCAAAATCATTGATGTAAACGAGGTTCTCATCATAATTTCCACCTCGTACATTGTATTGAGAAGTAAGTTCATTATTGCTACCCACCAACGTTTTTATAAGACCTTCTACGCCGCCCGTTGTAGTGGGAAGTGTTATTGCATTTTGAGGGTTTATTTTGATTAAGCCATTTTCTTTTCGTTCTTTTTCATCTGTGATGATAACCACATCCAAGGTTTTGGAAATCTCATTTAAATGAATGGTTATGTTTTTTTCGTCTTCATTATTCAGAAAGAAATTTTGTTGAAATTCGGCATATCCGGTATGTGTGAAAATTAGCGCAAATGCTTTTTGTGCGGGTACTTTTATTGAGAATGTTCCACTATCTGAAGTGCTAACACCCTGGGTTTTTCCAAGTATTACAACATTAGCATTGGAAATTGGATTTTCGTTTTTATCTAGAACAATCCCTTTAATTAAAGCATTTTGAATTTGAGCAAACAATGCAAATGGAATGAAGAAAAATATTATGATGAATAAATGCTTCTTCATAAGACGCTTGAATTTACTATGAAATTGCTTTTAAAGCAGCAATCGTATTGAATGGATTTTCCGATTTGAAAACTGTATTTCCAGCCACCAAAACATCTGCTCCGGCATCAATAATTAGTTTCGCATTTTCAAGTGTTACTCCGCCATCAATTTCGATTTTTACGTTTAGCAATTGTTCATTGATCATCTCTTTCAATTGCTTGATTTTTAGTAGAGTTTGTCCAATGAATGATTGTCCGCCAAATCCTGGATTGACACTCATCAAACAAACCAAATCTACATCTCTTAAAATATCTCTTAATCCATCAACGGGTGTATGTGGATTCAAAGCCACACCAGCATGCATGCCTAATGATTTTATTTGTTGAACATTTCTATGTAAATGTTTACAAGCTTCGTAATGAACCGTCAAGTTATGAGCGCCCGCTTTTTGAAATGCTTCCGCAAATTTTTCTGGCTCTTCTATCATCAAATGCACATCGCAATATTTTGTTGTAGACTTTGAAATAAAATCTACGATCATTGGGCCATAACTGATATTGGGTACAAATCTTCCATCCATTACATCCAAATGAAACCACTCCGCAGCGCTTTCATTTAGCATGTTACAATCTTGTTGAAGGTTTAAAAAATTTGCAGATAAAAGTGAAGGAGCAATTATGGCCATAAGGTTTTTATTTTTTGCGCAAGTTAAACTATAATTTATTTTTTCCTAACTGAATATTGAATAAAAGAGAATATTATTTTGTCAATCTATTCAATGCTATTTCCGCTAATTCGTAATTGGGGTTATAGATGAGTGCGTTTTGATAATATTCGGTTGCAAGTTGTTTATTGTTCATTTGTTCCAAACAAAGCCCCGAATAAAAATATGCTTCATCATAATTGTTTTTAACCGTAATGGCTTTTCCTAAAACATCGAGTGCTTCTTTGTATTTCTTTAAATCATACAGCGCCAAAGCCTTCTCACGATATGCCTCAACAAAGGTGTAGCTGGATTGAATGCTTTTATCAAAGTAAGGAATAGACTCTTGCTTTTTGTTGGTGCGACTTAAATAATAACCTTTAATGTAATAAGCTTCTTTTTCATAATTTTCTTTGTTGTGAACCAATAAACTATCCGCAATTATATTGGCATTTGGATTTTTTGTAGAGGCATATAATATCGCCAACCATATTAAATCGTTTCCTGTTGGTTGAATGTTTATGATATTTTCGAAACATTGGATGGAAAGCAAAGTGTCCTCATTTTCGGCTGCAAGCGTACCTTTTATTCGCCATAGTTTTGTGTTTAACGAATCAGCTTTTAAATAGTTTGATGTGATTTCAATTGCCTTATTAAATTCAGCAGAATCCCTATAATACTGAATTAGTTTTTCTTTTAAGATTAAAGAGTCAGGGTATTTTTGAATTAAATCCTGCATCAAATTTATCGTTGGTAATTCTGTAGTAGGCGTAGTCGTTTTCTTTTCAGATTCCTCATTACAAGCTACAAATAAGAACAGAAAACATAAAAGGTGAATTCGCATTGTTTTTTTTGTAAAAATAAATGAATCAATCCGCCTAAATAAACAATATTGTATCAATTTGTTTAAAAGCTAATGTTAACTTTGAGATATTAATAAATTCAAAGTAGTTGTATCGCATTTGAAATGGCTATTTTTAAAATCAAACAACAACTAAAATCATAAAATAATATCCATGTTAATTAAATCAAGTTTTTTATTTTCTTTATTTTTATCGAGCATTAATTTGTTTGCTCAAAACAATGTTAAGCCATCAGATACCATTCATTTTCCTGGAGAAAATCATTTCGTAAATGTTAGGCAGCTAACGTTTGGCGGTGATAATGCGGAAGCGTATTTTAGTTTTGATGATCAATATTTGATTTTTCAAAAAACAAATCCAAAAGAAGGAATCTCATGCGATCAAATTTGGATGGGTAAAATTCCAACTACTGCAGATGAGGCATTTGAACCTAAATTAATTAGCTCGGGAAAGGGAAGAACGACCTGTGCTTATTTCTATCCAGATAATCAACATATGCTTTATGCATCAACATATTTAGGTGGAGATAGTTGTCCGCCAATCCCTGATAGAAAAAAATATGGCAATAAATACATCTGGCCAATTTATGAAAGCTTTGATATTTTTAAAACAGATTTGTATGGTAAAATTGTAAAACAACTTACCAAAACTAAAGGTTATGATGCAGAGGCAACATTGTCGCCAAAAGGGGATATGATGGTTTTTACTTCCATGCGTGATGGTGATTTGGAATTGTATACCATGGATTTAAATGGAAAACATGTAAAACGAATAACCAATGCTTTGGGTTATGATGGTGGCGCATGGTTTAGTCCGGATGGTACAAAAATTTTATGGCGCGCCTCACGTCCAAAAACAGAAGCTGAAATCACAGAATACAAATCACTTTTATCCGAAAATTTAGTAGCGCCAACCAATATGGAAGTATGGATGGCCAATGCTGATGGCTCAAATCCACAACAGCTTACTAAATTAAACCAAGCCAATTGGGCACCAAACTTTACCAGAAAAGGCGATAAGATTATTTTTTGTAGCAACCATGAATATAAAAGAGGATTTCCATTCAATATGTATATGATGAATTTGGATGGAACAAACATTGAAAAGATTTCGCGCGACAAAGGATTTGATGCATTTCCAATGATGAGTCATAATGGTAAAAAAATTGTTTTTTGCAGCAATAGAAATAACGGAGGCACAAGAGATACAAATATTTTTATTGCAGATTGGGTTGAATAAATTCATCTAAAATGCATTAAATTTAATTAATAAAGAAAAAATGGAACAATCTCAAAAAATGGAACATGTTCAAAAACGCAAAGTTGACATTTTGGTATTATCCGATATTCATCTTGGCACAGTTGGCTGCCATGCAAAAGAGCTATTGTATTACCTTAAATCTATAAAACCACAAACAGTTATTTTAAATGGAGACATTATAGATATTTGGAATTTTAATAAGAGATATTGGCCTAAATCGCACATGAAAGTGGTAAAGCATTTGATGGGTTGGATGGGTAAGGACATTAAGATGTACTACATTACTGGAAACCACGATGAAATGTTGCGCAGGTTTGTTGGTTTTGAAATGGGCGGAATGGAAATTGTAAATAAAGTGATTTTAGATTTGGAAGGCAATAAAAAAGCTTGGTTTTTTCATGGGGATGTATTTGATGTAACCATGCAATACAGTAAATGGCTGGCAAAACTTGGAGGCTTAGGATACGATTTATTGATATTAATCAACCGTTTTGTAAATTTCATTTCAGAAAAAGTATTTAATAAGGGAAAGATATCATTATCAAAAAAAGTAAAAAATGGCGTAAAAGGTGCGGTTAAGTTTATCAATAAATTTGAAGAAGTGGCTGCCGAAATTGGCATTAATAACGGTTATGATTATGTGGTATGTGGACATATTCACCATCCAGAAATCAGAGAAATTAGCAATGCAAAAGGATCAATTGTTTATTTGAATAGTGGTGATTGGATAGAAAATTTAACTGCTTTGGAATATAATTCTGGCGAATGGAAAATCCATCAATTTGATATTGAGGGCTATAAAAATGCTAAGAAATTGGAAAAAGAAGAGGAAGAATTAAATAACAATCAATTGTTTGATAATTTGGTTCAGGAGTTTAATATGATGAAAAGTGATGAGGAAAGTGAAAAGTGAAAAGTAAAAAGTAAAAAGTAAAAAGTGGAAAGTAAAAAGTAAAAAGTAAAAAGTAAAAAGTAAAAAGTAAAAAGTAAAAAGTGAAGAACTTCTGATAATATTAAAGCACTAAAAGTCAATGAAAATCCTTTATGCTATACAAGGAACGGGGAATGGGCATGTATCCAGAGCGCGTGATATTATTCCAATCTTACAAAAGAAAGGGGAGTTAGATATTTTAGTAAGTGGGATACAAGCAGATGTAGCATTACCGTACAACATAAAATACAAATTCAAAGGGCTTAGTTTTATATTCGGTAAAAAAGGAGGCATTGATTTATTTGACACGTTTAAAAAATGTGATTTAGGTAATTTAATTCGCGAAATAAAAAGTTTACCTGTTGATGAATATGACTTAATCATAAGTGATTTTGAACCAGTTAGCACATGGGCTTGTAAACGAAAAAAGAAAGCTTGTATTGGGTTGAGTCATCAATCTGCAGTAATTAACCCAAACGCACCAAAGCCGAAAACATTTGATCTCATTGGAAACCTTGTATTAAGATATTACGCACCTTTTACAAAAGCGTATGGATTTCATTTTGAAAGTTATGATGAAAATATATTTACACCAGTAATTAGAAATCAAATCAGAACTGCGAATCCCAAAAAAAATCCACATTATACGGTGTATTTGCCCGCATATGGAGATGAAACTTTAATAAGAATATTAAGTGAAATACCTCAAGTAAATTGGGAGGTGTTTAGTAAACATTCCAAAGTTTTATACAAAGAAAAAAATGTACAAATTCATCCGATTGAAAATGAAAAATTTATAACAAGCATAGTTAATTGTACTGGAATTTTGTGTGGTGCAGGATTTGAATCACCCGCTGAAGCACTTTATTTGAAAAAGAAACTCATGGTCATTCCGATGAAAGGTCAATACGAACAACAATGTAATGCCGCAGCGTTACATAAATTGGGGGTTCCGGTAATAAAAACATTGAAAATTGATTACCTCAATCAAATCAAAAAATGGGTAGAATTACCACAAAATATCAACATCAATTACCCAGATATAACAGAAGAAATTATAGATAAATTAATTGCTGAAAATACAAAATAAGGAGGTCAAATCCTTTTTTATCAACCTGTATGCATTAAATTTATAAACATCAATTAAATTCTTTATGGTAAACATTTCCTACAAACACTTTACAATTGGGGTAGAAGAGGAGTATATGGTGATAGATCCTATAACAAGAGAATTAAAAAGCCACGAACAAAAAATTGTACTTGAAGGACAGAAAATATTTGGCGACAAAGTAAAAGCGGAAATGCATCAGGCGGTAGTGGAAGTTGGTACGGATATTTGTAAAGATGTAGAAGAAGCTTTTTCGGATGTGGCCAATTTAAGAAAGTCGGTACATGACATAGCAAATTCATTAGGTTTGTGGGTGGGTGCCAGTGGAACGCATCCGTTTAGTCATTGGCAAAAACAATTGATTACCGATCACGCCCGTTATAATGAAATCGTAAATGAGTTCCAGGACGCAGCGCGAAGCAATTTGATATTTGGATTACATGTGCATATTGGAATGGAAAGTCGAGAAATGGCCATTCATATCGCTAATTCGGCGCGATATTTTTTACCACATGTATTTGCATTAAGTACCAATTCGCCTTTCTGGGAAGGTCGAATAACAGGTTATAAATCATATCGAACAAAAGTTTTTGAGAAATTTCCTCGAACCGGCATTCCTGATTTATTCAACAGCATTGAAGATTATGATAATTATGTGAAGATGTTGATTAAAACCAATTGCATCGACAATCCCAAGAAAATTTGGTGGGATTTGCGGGTGCATCCGGTTTTTGATACGGTAGAATTTAGAATTTGCGATATTCCGTTAACCATTGATGAAACCATTACTATTGCTGCCATATTTCAGGCGATTTGTGCGAAACTGTACAAATTGCGTTGTCAGAATTTGAATTTTATGATGTACAGCAGAGCGCTCATAAATGAAAATAAATTTAGAGCCAGCAGATATGGTTTGGAAGGGAATATGATTGATTTTGGAAAAGCCGAAGAAGTAAACACTGTTTCTTTAATCCACGAACTTTTGAATTTCATTGATGATGTTGTACCACACTTAGGCAGCCAACACGCCATCAGCCATGTACATAAAATTATAGAAGCCGGTACAGGCGCAGATTTACAGTTAAAGGTTTTTGAAGAAACGGGAAATATGGTAAATGTGGTTGATCATATTCGGGATAAATTTTTATCTGGGATATAGGACGTTTTTTAGCCCCCATCCCCAACCCTTCCCCCAAAGGTGAAGGGAGCTTGTGAATATACTTTGATGAAGAGAAAACACCAAAATCAGCAGCCGAAAATTCCCAACCTTTTGAACGCATTGAATATATTGAATGGGTTGAAAATCTTCAACCCCTACAACCTCTTAAACCTCTCAAACCTCAAAAACCTCTCAAGCCTCTCAAACCTCACAAACCTCTCAAACCTCCCAAACCTCCCAAACCTCCCAAACCTCACAAACCTCACAAACCTCACAAACCTCCCCAATCTTCCTTACCTTTACAAATAATTTTTAGAACATGTTAAACACTATAGAATCTGCAATTGAAGATATTAGAAATGGTAAAATGGTTATCGTTGTTGATGATGAAGACCGTGAAAACGAAGGTGATTTTATCACTGCTGCCCACAACGTAACGCCCGAGATCATTAATTTTATGAGCACGCACGGAAGGGGATTGATTTGTGCATCCATTACAGAAGAACGTTGCGTGGAATTGAATTTGCAACCCATGGTTTCTGACAATACTTCTTTACATGAAACGGCATTTATGGTGAGTGTGGATTTAATTGGAGATGGTTGTACCACGGGCATTTCGGCACATGACAGGTCCAAAACCATACAGGCATTAATCAATAAAGATACAAAGCCAGAGGATTTGGGAAGACCTGGTCATATTTTTCCATTACGTGCCAAAAAAGGCGGGGTGCTCAGAAGGGCTGGACATACCGAAGCTACTATTGATTTAGCTCAATTGGCGGGTTTTGAACCAGCAGGTGTATTGGTTGAAATTATGAACGAAGATGGCAGCATGGCACGTTTGCCCGAATTAAAATTAATCGCAGAGAAATTTGATATGAAAATCATTTCTATCAAAGATTTGATTGCTTACCGTTTAGAAACAGAAACGCTTATTCGCAAAGAAGTAGAAGTAAAAATGCCCACCATTTTTGGCGATTTCGAATTGATTGCTTTTACACAAGTCAACACCGGCGAAACACATTTGGCCATAAAAAAAGGCAATTGGGAAAAAGACGAACCCGTTCTGGTGCGTGTACACAGCAGTTGCATGACCGGCGATATTTTGGGCTCATTACGCTGCGATTGTGGTGATCAATTGCATCATGCGATGAAGATGATTGAAAAAGAGGGGAAAGGTTTGGTGCTTTATATGAATCAAGAAGGAAGAGGCATTGGGTTGGTGAATAAATTAAAAGCCTATAAACTTCAAGAAGAAGGATTTGACACGGTTGAGGCCAATCTGAAACTTGGCTTCGGAATGGATGAACGTGATTATGGCATTGGTGCGCAAATATTAAGGGCGCTAAATGTGTCTAAAATGATTTTAATTACCAATAACCCCAAAAAACGTGCAGGGATTTTAGGATATGGTCTAGAAGTGGTTTCTTCTGTATCCATCGAAATTGAACCCAATGAACACAACGAGAAATATTTATTTACCAAAAGAGATAAATTAGGACACAATATTTTAAAAGGTATCTAGTTGTTCAACTGTTTTATTTGGGGAGAAAGTTCCAACGAATCTTCCGCAGCAATTCTTTTTCTACTTTTGAATATGTCCGTTATTCTATTCATGTCTTTTCTATAAGATAGCTGTAAACCCGAACGGTTTCTTTGGTTAAATGTAAAATCAATACTGCTTCTGTTGAAACCAACCACACGCAAAGAACCATCTTTATTAATTGCCCATTCTATTGTAATGTCCGGGGTTAATAATCCTTTCTTCTCCAATTGTTGTGTATATGTAGGGTTGTTATAATCTAAATTTCCACCCACCAGCACCACTAATCTTTTGTTTAGCAAGATCTTTAAACCCGCACGAATATTGGCTTGTAGCGATGAGGCACTTTTTTGTAAATCCAATGTTGGGTTGATGTCTATGTAAGTTGACAATATTCCTTTTGTAGCTTTTTCAAGTTCTTTATTAAAAAATGTAGTGAGCAAACTCGATACCATTCCACCAATGGTATTGGTGATTAATGTGCTGGCATTTCCTTGGGTTAAGAAGTTTTGGTTACCAATGATAAATGTATTGAACAACAATAAACTCGCAACTTGTTTATTCATTTCATTGTCATCATTTTTAAATTCGGCAAGTCGTTTTACGATAATATCGTTCCTTCTTGCTTCGCTATTTTCAGGCAATTCAAAATCGAACTTCACCGTTGGTTTTTGTAATACACCAGATAAATGGGCAATGATTTTTATGGTCGCTTTTTGAACAAAACCATTATTTGAAGTCAACACACTTAAGTCTACATTTTTAGCATCATAATTGGCATCGATATCAATCAAGGCTTGATATGGATCGCCATTCCAAGAAATGTTTCCTCGATTAAGCGTAAAAGGGTAGGTTAGAAAGGTTTGAAAATTAAAAGTGTATTTTCCTTCTGTTAGCGCATAATTTCCCCTGATTTTTAATGGCTCAACATTGCCAAAACTTATGGCAAAGTTTCCATTTCCCTGGCCTTTTATCACATCACCTGTTTCCTCATCTAAAATTACATCTACTTTACAAGCCGGATTGGCTTTAATGTTTAGCGAGATTAGGATATTGGTCTTTTCGGCACTTGGTTTCTCTTTTATTTCTTTACCAAATTTTACAAAATCAATATAATTAACCGTATTGGTTTCCATTTGATCTGAAGTAGAAATATAAACATGACTGGTGTCTACTTTCAATGGTTCACCCGTAATGTTCATTTTTAAATTGTTCAATTTGCCATTTAAACTAAATACTACATTGCCAATGATATTTCCATAAAATTGCGCATTGTCTTGCTTTTTTGTATTTAATAACGATAATTTATCAGACTCCACCGTCAAATTCTTAAATTCAAAATCGTCGAAAAAATGATGTGTGATTTTGCCTTTTATTGTTGCGGAATTATTTAATGAGTCACTAATGCTGATTAAATTCAAATCAATTTCATTTTCTTTAAAAATAATAGGTTGATGTTTTACAAAATATCGTACTTGTGTAAATTCGGATTTTAGAATACCGTTATTGATCATTGCATTTCCAACGATTGTTCGATTATTTGGTCCTCCAGAAATAACCAGATCCGTTGTAGCTTCTCCTTGCAAATGTGAAAATACATCACTTAAATAAGGTTCTAATAACGACAAATTTATTTTCTTGCCTTTTATGGATGTCATCAATTGTTTATCGCTGCTGTCTTTATAATTGTACTGACCTTCTAGTTCAAAAATGTTTGAAGTGTCGTTGCTTTTTGCCCTGTATTCCACCAAGCCCGTTTGTGCATTTGAAATGCCATTCATGAAAATGTTTCCAACCAATTTCTTTTCAATCATTAAACTATCCACTTTACCCATGAAGTCAATATTCATTTTGCCAAATGGGTCGTTTAAATTGGCCGTACCGGATAGTTTCCCTTTTATTTCTGGATCGGTAAATAATAATGGAAAAAAATCCTCCAACATAATATCATTCAATTCTGCTTTTATGTTAGAATGGTTATTGATTTCATCCAGACTAGTTGAAAAGGAAATGCGTTCCTGATCATGCGCTAAACTGATTTCGCTGGCACTAACCACATTGCTCCTCATGGTGATTTCTCCATTTTCTTTGAGTTGCCATTTTTTGTCGTTGATGATAAAAGTAGAAGGATAAAATAGCACTGAAGCCCCATCTGAATATGTAGTTACCAAAGCATGCAAATCTGCTTCATTCATTGTTCCATTCGTACTTGTTTTTAATGCAATTTCTGAGCTGTCGTTTTTAGAAGTAAATGACAATTGGCTGTTAGGGAATATTAAACTATCTGAAATCATGATTTGTTCAACATCAATATTGGCAGACAAATTATTTAAATTCCCTTTTCCGTCAATCTTAATATTGTTGAATTTCTTTTCTTCATATCCAAAATCAGGAATGTCTGCCTGAACATTTAATTCGTTTTTACTCAGGTTTAAATTCCCTTTTATAATTGCATCGTTACCACCTGAAAGATTTTCATTGATTAAACTCAAATAGTCTTGGATGTTTTTTGTTTTGATATCAAAATCAAACTCCTGATTGCTGACATATTTTTTAGGTTCGCTGATATAGCTTGGATAGTATTTATGCAAAAACAATTTGAAGGCGTCGGGCAATTCCATGATTTTAAACTTGCCAACAATTGAGGCATTTAATTCATTAGAAACAAGGGATAGGTCTTTAATATTTCCCTCCATTGAAGAACTTAAAATAAGCTTTTCAAAAGACAATTTATTGTCGTCGTTGCTCAAATTTGCATCGAAAATTTCGGCTTGTCCCAAAAAGTCATCGATATTACTTCCACTAAAATTCAAATTGAATTTGCCGCCAAAAGACAAATTCTGTTTTGATAATTTTAAGTTTTTCAAATTTGCTTTTTCAACATCAGCTTGTAAATTGAAACCAATTTTCTCCGGATAAAAACCAATTTCACCATCAAGATTATTTATCCTTAAGTTGGAATCCAATATGCTTATACTTCCGGTGAATTTGTTGTTTTTAAAACTGCCATTTGTTTTAATGTTTTGATAGTTGTAGCCATTAAATTCAAATTGTGGGATTATGCCATTAAAGCTATTTTTCATGTCTTTTATCGTAAACCCTAATCCTTCAACATGTCCATCTACAGAAATTCTGCCCAATAGATTGTTGTTTATAAATTCCCCCAAATTGAATCTGGTGGTTTTTAGGTTACCACTGTATGTAGGTATTCCTTTTTCTGGCAATTCAATTTTAATATCACTTTGAATATTACCCAAATCGGTATTGATGTTTCCATCCGCAACAAAATCATTTAGAAATCCAGTGAAATGTCCTTTAAAATAGATGTTTCCTAAACGCGTAAGTTGTGGTTGTTTTATTTTTGAAATTGAAGGGATAAATTGTTTTAGCTCATTAAAATTGGTAGTGGATCCTGTTGAATTAAATACCAAAAAAAGATGATCTACATCGGGAATGTTTTTCAGATTCAAATCGCCTTTTATGGTGGTTTGATTTGTCTTTAAATAAGCGTCTTTTATTTTAAGTTGATCTATAGTTCCATTTACCAATCCATTTACTTGTACCAATCTATGCCAATCCTTTAGTTCTGGTGCAAATAATGCGATATCATCCGTATGCACATTAGATTCTTTTAAATCACCTTCTAGCTTTACATTGGTGATGAAATTTTTCATGTCCTCATTAAAATCCGAATAGTGCATAGCATAATAATTGCCAATTCTGCTTTTATTGGTAATGATGTCCAAATTTTTAAACTCCATTATTTCGCTATTCATTTTTACGTTGGCTTCCAATTTTTTTATATCGAGGCCACAGCTTTCGTGTGTGCTTAATTTTATTTTGGCAATTAACTGATTGTTGTTGAAATTGGCTTCATCAATAGTCCCATTTATTTTGTCAAACTTAATATGCAGTTCATCAAAATGGTCGGTGTATTTATTTCGGGATGTTAATTCATCATTCATAAACACACCATCTTGAATGTTTATTTTTTTAATGGAAATGAACAAATCGTTTTTTTCTTTTTTTTGATGATTTGTTTCTGATTCTAATTTTATTTTTTCTTCGGGTGTCCTTGTGCCGTCATAATTATATAAGGAGAATAGCGGCTTAGTTATATTAATCTCCTCAATGTTAAACTCATTTTTATTAAAATCCGTTTCCTTAATATTTACATTCAAATCTTGTAAGGAAACGTTCATGTTTTCTCCAATCCAATAATCGGATGAAATGAAATGCAGATTTTTTACCCGCAGTTTTTTTAAATCTAAAACCAAATTAGATTTTTGTTTGTCTTCGGTTGTATCCTGGAAATAATCTAAAATGAATTGGTAATTCCATTCTTTTGAATGCCTTTGCACATGGACTGTTGCATCATTCAATTGAATGTTTTTTAGCGTGATGTTGTTTTTCGTGAAAAACCAATCGTTCACATTTACCAATGCCGAACCGGCATATAACAAGGTGTCTTTTGAACGATCCTCAATCAACAGTTTTTTAAATTGAAGTTTATAAAAAAAAGTAAAATCTACAGATTCAATCGAAACTTTTGTATGTAACTTTTTAGATAAGCTTGTGGTTGCTTTTTTTACCAGCCAAGTTTGAATAGAAGGTACATGAAGCAACCCGTACAAACTCACTAATAAAAATAGCAGTACAATGATTACGCGGGACAATATTTTAAAAAATCGTTTCAGCTTTTTGAGGTTATTTGTAAAATTAACCAATCAATTTCTAAGATGAACTCAATTTAAATCAAATTCAACTTTTTTTTACAATAATTTATGTAGTAATGTAAAAGTCAAAATTGAAA
>Ga0304730_1000929_pt1 | contig 23374 bp, 18 predicted proteins | sample M_130628_MF_Meta_FD_190474 | JGI IMG/M metagenome (GOLD analysis project Ga0304730, IMG submission 190474) | Freshwater microbial communities from Lake Montjoie, Canada to study carbon cycling - M_130628_MF_MetaG (v2) (version 2) | ecosystem: Environmental > Aquatic > Freshwater > Lake | place...
TTTCATCTTTTCTCTCTGTGAAACGAGATTTCGAAGGTGCTTTTAAATAATCGACATAATCAATAACAATCATATCTGGTTTATGATCCATGTCCATACATTTCTGGATATGAGATTTAATTGTATTAATTGAAGCTCCTTTTGGTGGATATTCTTTTACAATTAATTTTCCTTTTAGTTTATCTACTATTCTCTCTACTTCAGGTCTGTGTTTGTTTACTTCTTCGATTCCGTATCCTGTAAAGTAACAGTCAAATCGTTTACCTACATAATCCTCTCCAAGTTCTAATGTATAGTAATTTACGTTATAACCCATCATTACAGCATGTGCTGCTGCTGCAACCATCGTCCAAGACTTTCCTCCTCCAGGATTACCAAACATAATAATCAAATCTCCAGGTCCGAATCCTCCTCCAATGGTTTCATTCATAATCGGCCAAGGAGTTGGTATAGTTGGTCTGTAGTTCTCTCTGTATCGGCTCTCTACATCCTTATTATACTCATGACCCATATTCTTATCCATACCAGCTCTCATAGCTCTTTCAATTAATCCTCTAATACCGTCAAAGTCTCCTTGGTTTAAAAGATCTGCTGAGTTTAGTAATGCTGCTTTAAGTTCTTGATTTTTGGCAAAGGTAGTAAATTCTTCTACAACGTATGCTAAATCTTCTTGAGTTGCTTCGTAACAATTTCTCAACTCTGATTTAACTGCTACTTGAAGAATATCATTCTCTACTTTTTGTAATTCGATTTTTAATGCCTCTAACGAAATTGTAGTATGATACTTATCATAATACTTAATAGTAGTTTCTAGAATCCATTTGTGAGCATCTGAATCAAAATAATCTGGTCGTAATAAATCTCTTGTGTTAAGCAAGAATTTTTTGTCTGTTAATAATGCTCCCAATACTTTTAATTGAAAGCCTTTTCCGTAAGAAGATAATTTTGCTAATGATGTCATGTAACTTATTTTATTATAACTTATTTTTTATATGTTGAAAGCGGTCTGAATATTTCTAACCATCCTTCAACGTTTTTGTTTAGAGCTTCGATTTGATCTGCCTCTAACATGTTTAAAAAAGTAACAGCCTGTAAAGCAGGTATTGGCTCTTTTATTTTATCTAATATATGAACTATTTCGTAATCTCCCAACCTCGGCTCTAAAAGATTCATTAATTCATAGTTAGTTTTTACTTTATCCCAATCATACAGTATTTGTGCGAATATTTTCTTAGTCTGTAATTTTTCCTCACAAATTTTATGAATATCTTTTAATTCAAATAAAGGATCTTTTACTATTCCTGGAAATTCTTTTAAAAGCGTTTTAGGTCCTAATCCTTTTATACCTGTTAGGTTATCTGAATTATCTCCTAGTAATGCTTTCATGATTAGATAATTCTCAGGAATCATACCTAATTCTTCCTGTACCTCTTTTTTTCCATAAGTTTTTTTCTTGATAGGGGAATATACTTCTATATTTTCATCCACTATCTGTAAAAAATCTTTATCAGAAGAAACAATCGTTACCTTTTTATTATTAGCTGCAAATTTTTGAGCTAAATAAGATATGGTATCATCTGCTTCTACCTTATCAATAGAGATTAGAGTTATAGGTAAGCACTGTAGGTATTCAACCAATCGTCCCATTTGCATTGTCATGCTCTGGAATTCATCATCTTTATCATCGAATATTTCCCAATTGGTAATCCTCTTAATATTCCTATTTGCCTTGTATTCGGGATCAATATGTTTCCTACTTGAGGAAGAAGCCTGTCCGTCAAATACGCAAATAATTCTAGTAGGGTCAATTGTCCTATTTAGAAATCCTAAAGATCTTAAGAAGCCAACAAGACCACCTGTGTGGTGGCCTTTTGGGTTCATTGATTGTAGCATTGCAAAAGACCTTATAAAGGTATTCATACTATCTACAATCAGTATATGGTCATTTAGCTTTCTATCTGGTTTTTGTTCGATTTTATTTAGTATGTCTAAATAACTACTCATCGAGCATCTCCATATCAGTCCTTACATCTTCTCCTACTTCAGCTTCGATTGTTACTGTAAAGTCTGTTGACCCTAAAGTATTTGCCCAAGATCCTTTATGTTCGTCTTTGTATGCATCAATTGCTTTCTTATCGTCAGCAATAAATCCGTGACTTGTCATAATGATTGCTCCTCTAGATTGTATTCCGTCGATATGGTTTTTCTCTATCTGAACTTTAGTTCTTTTAGCAAATTCATATTCCTTACCTTTATTAACGGCTTTGATCTTAGAAGTACCTGAGTTAGTAATATTTCCAAAGGTAATAATAACTGTAGCATCATACCACATAGTCTTTCCTCCTTTATTCTCCAATCGAGGTTGCCCCATTGGATGTTCAGGTTTTGCAGTCCAAACTTTATTAATAGCTACTAAAGTGTTTGTATACTTACTTGCTTCTTTTCTTGATAACATAATCTTCTGATTTACGTTATTTCCGAATTGAGTAGACATTGCTCCAGCATTCCATTCGTTATTATTCTTATTTGATCGTACTGATAAGTCACTTGGTACTGATCCAACTGAATCCCATAAGAATAGTAAGTCATAAGGAAGATTTCCTTTCTTCTGCTCGTCAATTAAGTCTAAGATATAAACTGCTACGTCTTCTATCGTGTTTAGAGTTCCTCTATCTGCGTATAAGAAAAATCCTTTATAATCAGTTATTTCTCCTGTCTCTTCATCAACTACTTCTTGAACCTCAAGTCCCATCATTTGAGCGTGTGGCCATGACCATTTCATCTCTGTAATAATGAATACTGGAAGTATCTGTTGTTTCTGTGCTTCAACTGCTGCTTCTAGAAGTAAAGTAGTTTTACCTGTATCAGAATGACCTCTTAGTAGGGTAATATGCCCCATAGGAATTCCTTTGAGAGATGTTACTTCAGTAAAAGCATCTGATACTTTAATCCAGTCTTGAGTTTTAAATTTTACTGAGGTATTTGAAAATCCTTTGTTCTTTTTAAAATTATCAAGACTAAAACCGCCTTTGATTATTTCGCTAGCGGTTTTAGGGGCTGTTTTTTTAACTGCCATTTCTTAGTTAAATAAATCATCAAATTTATTTACTGTACTTTTGTTACCCTCTACTGCAGTCTCTAAAGTAAAATCAGTTTTATGATTTCCTAAAGTTGCTGATAAATCAGTCTCTTCTGCTACTGCTACTGGAGCTGCTGGTGCAATTGATTCTGCTGCAACTGGTGCTGCTGTTTCTACCTCTTCTCCTGGGTTAAGATACTCTTGTAATTTTTTCTTGATGTATTCGTAGTCGTATTGAGTTTGTACCTCTAAAGCATTTGGTTGCTCTTTTAACCATAAATCAACTTGTGCATTATTGTCTGATAATGTTGTTTGCTTTGGTTTGATACGAACTGTAGTTGTTGGGAATTGACCTGGTCCTGCTGCTGGTGTATTCTCTACAACCATATCCCATCCACTCATCACATCTGTAAAGTCTCCAATGTCTTCATCTTCTGCTAAAGCAAGTAATGCTTTGTAGATGTTAACTCCGAATGACCAAAGACGTACTCCTTTATCTTCTTCACCTCTTACAATAACAGGAGCAAAAAATCTTGATTTAGGAGATAACTTTCCAGATAATGACCAGTTGTCTTTATCAGAAGTCTTTCTTAATTCTTTTACAAATTCTTCGATTGGATCTTGTTTGCCGTAATTCGACAATGACATCATAGGGAACTTCCCGATGTTGTAGTGCAGTTTCAATTCTGTGAAAGGATCTGCAGCATTAAATGCTGAAGGAACGATTCTAATTGTTGATTTTCCGTTTGCTGGTCTCCAATAGATCTTATCGAAGTCAACTTTCTCACGGTCTTGATTTCCGGTGCTGTTTAGAGCGGCCAATTTAGCTTTGATAGCATTAATGTCCATAATGTAACTGATTTTAATTAAAACTTTTATTTATATAAGATAAGAAGAATATTTTAATATTCCAACTATAATTCTATTATTCTAAATAATTTTGTGTTGACTCTCTTCAATTCTGCTCCTTTAGTTAAAAGAATACAGTTTTGATAATCGTTCCAATTCACCTTGTAGTTTGTGTCTAAGATTCCTCCATTTAGAGACTCTATTAGACGGTTTAACGAATTGATTGTATATAGGGTATTTGATTCCTTTTTTCTATGTACTAAAATAGTATTTTCTAAGAAATTAGAAACATTTCCGAATTCTACATTGTAAGTGCAAATATATTCATCCTGGCTCTTTGAATAAAGAACGAAAATTTTGTTATAAATGATTTTGTATTTGGTCTGTATTGTACTTAGTATACCTTCTAGTTGTTGTTCAGAAGAAAAAGTACAAAATAACTTATTGCTCATGTCGGCTGCATTAAAATTATATTCGATATCATAATCGAACATTACTGGCGCTACATTATTTTGTATCATTTATAAATAGGTTTTTATTTTATAAAACTAAGTTACTACTGTATTTAAACTTTATAGGGTATTTTCCTCCCTGGTTCATTATTTTTTCTAAAGATTCTAATGTCTCCTTGCCATCTGACTTGTCAAAGTCAAATACAAAAGCATCATAAGTATAGAGTGCTAATTTACTTTTCTTATCTTGAAGAAACATTAACACATCTTTTAATATAAGAATATTTCTTGAGGTTTCCAAGCTCTGCATCATGTAGTTCATAAGCTTCTGCGGATGCATCTCTGGAAGGTCTTGTGTAAATCTCTTTCCTGATAACGGATCTTCTACATACCCTCTCTCTTGGTAATGCTGCCAAAGTCTATTTATATAATTCTGAATCTTCTCAAAGATTTCTAAAAAAGCATACTCAGGTGGAATCTTTCCATAAATTGCATGAAAGTTAATCTGCTTTGCTTTTGCATATTCATCTTCGGCTATTTCATCTTTACCGAAGTAAAGTCTAGCCAATTGAACGTGAGCTGATTCATCTGTTAATTCATATCCTATTTGCTCGCATAATAACCTTAAATGGTATCCATCGAAGTCCATTTCTACAAATACATCGTTCTGAGGAATAATAGCTTTCCTAAACTCAGGTGCTTTTGGTATTGCAGCAAAATTTACTGAATTAAAAGCATTTGTTGGTCGAGAGGTTGTATTATAGAGATTATATGAGGTATAAATAATATTATTATCAATACTGTATACAGGATTGTTTGGTTTAAATAATTCTAGAAAGGATTGGTATGTTATTCTCAAACCAGCTCTCTCAATCATAAAGAAAACAGACGTTGCAGTTTTATTATAAAAATCAAAGCCATTGGGTATTGCAATCTGCAATATCTTCTGTAATGACTTATAATTCTCTTCACATTTCTCAAATAACTTCGATATTGGAATTATAGCATTTATTTCTTTAAATTCATGAAAGCGATTATAATACCAATTACAAGTTGAGTTAGATCTTGGTAATTCAAGTCTATTATAAGAAGTCATTGAATAAAGCAAGGAAAGATCTATAACATCCTTTAGTATGAAGTGGTACATCAATTCTTTCTTATCAAACGTATAAAGTGTTGTGTATTCTTTTAATATGTCGGAGACACAATCTTTTGATAAATTTAATCCTTCGTCATGGCTTATTGGAATAATAAATCCTTCGTGATAATCTAGAGGTCTTAAGTAAACTGCTACAGTAGTTGTGAGAAGTGGATGATAGTTATCATTTGAAGAAATGACTTCTACATACCCTCCTTTTGTACCTAAATTTTTTAGAAGCTGTATTTGCTCCTCTGTCTCTACTATATAAAACATTTTCTATAACCTTTTCTTTAATATAAGAAAAAAGGCCTGCATAAGCAAGCCTTCTTTTATTTTCTTAAATCGAAATTTGCTTTTCGAGAATTATCTATACCAGTCTGCAAATCTTTCCTAACAACTACTTGTGTTTCTAATTCCACTTGGTCGAAGCCGGCTGGATCTTCTACTAGAAACTTATAATCTTTTATAAAGGTAGAAATACCTGGTATTTGTTTCTCTAAAGCTAAAATTGCTTTTTTATTTTTTGATTCTGCTCCTTCAAATGGATATCCATTAAAAACTTTATCTTCTGCTGGTCCTTTTATCATCCAGTCAACTTGTGCAAAATTTTGGGTAGGTAGAGCTAATTGTGCTTGTTGAAAATTACTCTTATCTAATTCTACAATTTTATTATCTTTTTTTGTTTGCATAAAGAATCTCTTTGTTGATCCTTTTTCTCTATCAGCACTACTCGCTTTTTTCTTAAAAAAACCTTGTAATGATGAAAACAGTAATGCTAATGCTGGAGTTATTATTGTCTGCCCTTTTGTACCGGCAGGTATTAACTCTACTCCATTTTGATCTAAGTTACTTCCTGCGTAGTACTTGCTTTTGTATGCTGTAATATAAGGTCCTTTATAATCTTTTCCTGATATTTTTTCAACAAATTCTCCTCCTCTTGTAGACTTTGGTTTTGTTACTCTTGTTTTTGGCTGATATACAACAGGAGTTTTCTTTACTGCAGCAGGCGGTGGTGCTGGGGTTACAGGCGGTGGTGGTGTTGCTGGCTTCGGTTTGTCTTTTGGACGATTTGGTGGTACTGTTGTAAATTTAAAAGATCTAGTCTTTACCGAATACCCAGACTGGTATTTATCCTCTAAAGTTTCATCCTTTTTTACCTCGTCGTTAAAAATCTTCTCTGCTATATCATCGTAAATACGTTCCCAAATTTCCTTCTGTGTACTTTCTGTACCGTTTGTATAAAAAAGGTAACCTCCTGCAATATATGTTTTTCCATTTTTTATAGCCTTTCCACGTACACTCCTTGCTGATGAAAAATAGTCTGGAAATTCAACATCTGGTTCAGCTTCAGTAGTTCCTGTTATTACAGTTGCTTCCGTATCATCTAGTGTTGCTGAGTTTCCTCCTGTATCTTGTTCAGTAACTGCTTTGTCTGGTATAACTGCATCTACCTCTACTACCATTAGGGAAGAATACGTCTTATCTGAATTACTATATAATTTCTCTTTAGTAATAACAGCTCCTTTTACGGTATAGTTTTGTGTATTTTGTTTTTTACCAAATTCCTGTATTGCATTATTTTTTGCTATATTTTTTGCAAAATTCATATCAGGACTTTTTGCTTCTCCAAAAGCTAATTTACTTGCTTTATCTTCATTATACTTTGACCACTCTTCCCTAACTTGCTCTATTGTAGATTCTTTTGAAGATGGGTCTAGTTTGTAATGAGTTCCGTCTGGAGCTGTTATTCCTGATTCATCTATACTCTTTTTAAATTTATCTAGGAAGGACTGTTCGGTTGGCTCTACAACAGTGTATCCATTTTTTCTAATAAAAGTTCCATCTCCAAATATTTGCACAGAGTAAGTCTCTCCTTGCCATGAAGTTTTATAGGTAAATTCTTTTACTAAAATATCTGCCATCTTTAGAAGTCGTTTACAACGTAAATTGTTTTTAAATTATTATTTTTTATAAGTCTTACTATTTCTGTCGCTTTTGCTAAATCTAATGCAATAGTTCCGTCTTTATTTCTAGTAGAAGAAACGATTAGACATCCCTCTGACCAACCTTCACTTTTTCCTGCATGGATTCTTATTCCTGCAAAATCTAAATTACCTGGTCCATCTACATTAACTCCTGATTTATCTGTACCTATTCTAGGAGCCACTTTTCCTTTTCCATCCCCAAAATTAACTGCAATTTTTTGAATACTTGCTTTTCCAGTAGTATCTAAAGGCATGTTATATGGAACTTTCTTTAATGACAGTGTATCAGGTATTGCAGTCTCTGCTTTTACTTTTTTTGCTCTAATAGCATCTTCTACTGTAACTGCAACAAGTTTTTGGTTGTAGTATAGCGAACCAATAGTTCTTTTTACTGTTGCAGCTTCTCTTACTAATACCAGTCCTTTATGTTGTTTTAGTACTTCTTGCGTAAATGGTTTCATTTGAGAGATAGGTCTTACAGCTCCCGATACTACTCCTCCTGTTTCAGCACCGCTACCGCCGCTTCCACCTTCTCCGCCTCCGCCACCGCCTCCGCCACCACCACCACCACTTGGTGGGGTTCCTTTTTTACCTGCTGCTTCAACTTCAGCTGCTGATGGTGTATCAATAGGGAAAAATTGTGTTGTTACACTTGTTTCCCATCTATTATTAATATCTATAGTGTGTTCAAGTCCTGTTATTAAGTAGCAAAATCTCTCTTGGTACTTATTTGGTAATATTCCAGAAGCTATTTTAAATGCTTCCATAATTTTGAATCCACCTATACCGTCTGTTTTAAATGATAACTCTACTGGTACGATTCCTGGTAGTGGTTTGCTTTGTTGTGTTCTATGTTTCTTTACTACATTCTCTAATGTCCATTCTGCATGCATAGTTTTAGCAGTTTTCATATCCTCTTCATCATACCCACTGCCGTTAAAGTCTTCAAAGAAGGTTTTTAAAGTGTCTATCCATTTTGCTTCTCGCTTTGCTCTATCATCTTCTACAGCTTGTACTCCATCTTTATTTTTATCAGAAGTATCTTTTGTAACTTTTACTCTATCTATTACCCCTGAGTTCCATTTTAGGATGTTTTCTACATTTTCAGAATAGTTTTGTGTTGTACCTTGTGCTGCAATTGCTATCTGACTTCCTATTTCATTTGAAATTTTACTACTGATACTTACATCAGTAAAAACACTTCCAAGTCCTGCTAATGTAAAGGTTGGCATTTGTGCAATCGTGTCTGCTGGTGTATTATTTCTGTCTATAATATACCAAGTACCTCCGTTATCTTCTTCGTCATACATTGTACCTAGGTCATTAATTCCACCTAAAGCAGAGTTAATACCTTCTAGTAGTGATTCTAATATATCAGACATACTCTTATTTAATTTTCCATCAGCGTCAAGTGCTTGATCTAGTACTGACTTCACATAAGCTGTTGTTACTAATATGTTTAAAACATCGTCATATGTACTTCCATCTGGAAGTGTTGCCAGGCTATCGTGAATTACTGTTACAACTCCGTATCCATTTGTATCTTTATTTTGAATTACACAAACAGTAGGGTCTACTGAAAAATGTTCTTCACTGGATAGGAATGCTGATGATTTAGAATAATCTATATTAAACTTTGCATATGCTCTATCTGAGGTATTCTCAGCTTTTGTTCCATCTATTAAAGTAACACTTGTATTAAAGACGTCTAGTAAAGTTCTTAATGGAAACCAAGTCATTGGTTGATCTTTATCCCAGAACCATCTTTCAATCTCAACTGTTGAGTAGTATGCTCCGAAGTTTTGTAACCTTGCTCCTAAAGTTGGTGACTTCGCGGTAAAGGAAAAATTTGTAAACTGTACTAACTTTACCTCATCCATTTTAGAAAGAAAGAAATGAAGTACACTTTTACGTTCTTCTTTTCCTGTTTCTGAATCTGCTTCTTCAAACTCTGCTGGATCTAGTCTAAGTTGTGGATCAAAGCGTAGTGCTAATGATTCTAAAATTTCTCCTGTTGATATAATAGATACACTACATTCATATCCTCCATTTGGTAGATAGGTCCAGGAGAAGTTTTTACAGGACCCTATCATTCCTTCGTAATTATAACAGCTTTTTGTTCTAATGTCAGCTATACCCTTTAAAATACTTGACATAGTAACTCCGTTAGCAAAAAAACCATTAGGTATTGTTTCTATAGTTGTTATAAGAGTTCCGGTATTATCAATATACATAGAATGTCCCCACTCTAGTAGCAGTGTAAATCCCGGTCTTAGATAGAGTTTTTCCATTAATTCAAAATCCTCTAAAGTCCAGCATGTAAATTTAACCTCTGCCTCTCTTAATGTACCTAAACTATTTTTTGATTTAACAGTCATAGAGGTAATACCTGGCATAGGTCTTATACCTGTACTCTCTTTCCTATTATTGTAAGCTGCAGATTCATCGTAATACCCAGATGTGTTTATACCTTCTCTTAATCCTCTATTTGGATGAAGTACACCTCCCTGTAGTATGTTATATCCTGCATCGGTACTATCTCCTTTTATATCTAACCTACCTTCTTGTATTCTAAACCTTTCTTGTTCTGCTGGTGTTATAGTATTAACCGAGGAAGATAGCCTAACAAAGGCTGTCTTACCGTTGAGGTATAGTAAATCGTCGTTAGTTTTTCCTTGAGTCTTAGATACTACAGCTTGCCTTTTTTCCATTTGAGTTGCAACTGCAGCTGAAACTGGTGATCCTATGCCTCCTGCCATTATCTCTTTTTATTAAACTGGTTGTATGCTTGTAGTATTCTATCTTTATCTGCTGGGATTCTTAATTGTACTCCTGGTTCAACTACTAATGATGCTCTTTCTGAATTATTAGCTGAAGCTATAATCCACCATAACGTATAGTCGCTATAGAACTGTTGTGCTAATGTATCGTATCTGTCTCCTTCTGCAGAGATCACATAGAAGTCATTTTCAGACAAAGTAATTTCCGGATAGATAGGATTGTTTATGTACTCTATTCCATCTGTTGTTCTTGATCTTGCAATATCTCTATATCTATTTGCCATTTTTTTAACCTAAATAATTTTTTGCCGCTTCATTACTTGTAAAGTAGTGTTTTAATCCTGTTTGAGGAGCAAAATCATGAATTGGTTTAAATGATACTGAACATTGAAGTCCCATTGGTAATTCCTGTACTCCTGATTCATTTCCTTCTGGTTGTTGCATTGCTATCTCCCAAGGCATGTCATCTATTAAACTATACTTTACAGAAGTAATTACTCCCGGTATTTGATCAAAATACGAACCAACTGTCAATCTAGCAAGCGTTCCTCTCATAAATCCTTCTCCTCCATAGGTCGGTGCTGTTGCTGATGCTAGATATACCATTTTTCTATATAATGGCTTCATCTCTGATCTTGTTGCTGCTGCTATTTTAAAAGAAACATTTATATCTCTGGAGAATCCTCCGTATGTATAGAAGTCTTCTGCTCTACCTACGTATTTATGTGATTCCCAATTTGCATTATAACTATCGTCAACAGAATCTATAAATGCTCTAAAGTATAGAAACTTAGTTCCGGATGGTGTTATTATCTCAAAATAGAATTTTGCAAGATCTCTAACATCATTTGGCTTTAATCCATCGATTCGTGAGTTACTAACATCTTGCTCATTTAACTTATCTACTTTATCCTTATCTACATATGTATAATCTGTTCTTAGAGAGGGAGCTCCTTGATTACCTAACCCTACTCTTCTTTCTTTGTTTATAGTATTTGCAGTATAATCGAGTGAATAGGTAGCGGTACCTTTACTTCCTGATCTAAAATCTTGTAATTTTGGAGTGTATGTTATAGTCAACCCATCTCTACTAACTACATCTGCAGAACCTGTATTTATTTGGTATGCTAGTTTACTTAGTGATACTAGCTTTGGAATACTAGTTTCCCCTATAGTAGCGCCTTGTGGGTATATATCCTCCCCGTTCCCATCTTGTAGGTCTTCCACAACAACTCCATGGTTACCATCTGTAGCATAATCGCTATTATTTAGTAAATAAAGCTCATTATGTCTTTCTCCAGAATTAGTAGATACTCTTTTTCCTTTAAGTACTCTATCAATAATCTTATCTGTAGGACCTCCTGTATACGTACTAAACTCGCTGTACTTCTGTTCACCGTCATTAAGTCTATCTAGACCTGGGTCTTCTGGTGTAAGTATTACCGGTATTTCATTGCCCTCTTGTGCATTTAGTATTGAAATACTCGCAGAATGTCCTGTATACGTATTTGTATATGAATAAGATCCTGAGGATATATTATTAATTGAGTCAGGTGATATCCAATCTTTTGGAGCTACTTTATTTGATCTACTTTTTATTGAGTTTTGAAATGTACCTACTCCTGGTGTAGCAGTTGTTTGTACACCTCTAGCTATAGTTGGACTAAGGTCTCCTAATTCCTTAGTAGCTGGTTTCCCAAAAGTAATAGGTTTTTTATATCCTACTGTTATTGGATTACCCTCTACAGCATTATACGCACTTAGCCTATTTGCATCATTTTCCGGTAAGGAAGCGTTTGGTTTTTCATTTGTAGAAAGAGTAGCTTCTCCGACTCCTTGAACTTTTGAATTATATGCAAATTTTGGTTCTACAGTAGCATCATTTGGATTAATGATAGCACCATTACTTACGGTACTCCCTTGTGTAAAGAACTGTGATTCTACTACTCCGTCAATAGTCTTTCCTTGAAGTGCTAAAGGTGCTCCTTCAACTCCTCCTGCTCCAAAAAATTGAGCAAAGCCAGAGAATTGATTTCCATTTGTAGGCTGTAAGTAGGTATCTGTTCTAAATCCTTTTATAAAATGCGTACCTGTTCCGTTTACTGGTATTTGTGCTAAGGTAGATGCTGCTATTTTTAAAGTACTAACAACTGTCTTTCCTATTTGCTGTAGTACTGCTCCTGTTAGAGTTTTTCCTCCCTTTCGAGCTTTATTTATTTTATCACCGGCTCCTATTTGTTGAAGCTCTGCTTCATGTAGGAGGTATTTTATTCCTGGCTTATCAATAAGCATTTTGGCAATACGGGATGTATCGTCTATACGTTTTGTAATCTCTATAGCCACTTGATTACTTGAAGGCGGGTTGTCTATGTTTTTTGTAACATAGGGAGTATCGCTTCCAAGTGGCATAGTAGAGTACTTCAGACTTGTTAAATCAGTCTGTATGTTAATTAATCCGTTTGCCATTTAGTTTAAGATTAACCTGGTAAGTTAGCAATATATGGTAACTGTTGTCCAGATGGTGATATAGTTGGAGGTACTCCGTCTAAGTCTAAATTGGAAGGTACTGGCTGTTGTTGTGATTGAGCTGGGTTACCTGTAATAGAGTAAACGTCATGCAGAGTTGAGTTTGAATCTGCACTAGGTACTATTGCTGGAGTAGTTCCTGCTAATCCAAGATTTGATGTTGGTAATAAGTCTAATAATCCCATTGTTGTGTGTTTTTAATTTATTATAAATAGTTTGTTTATTTAGATTTATATGTACCTAATACTTGTGCTTTACCTACTTTATTAGAATCCATATAAACATCCCCTCCTGCTCTTACTGCTGCAATCAGTTCTTCTAGTTTCTTTTCTACTGCTGCAAGAGATCCCTCTTCTCCTTTTCCTTTAGCTCCTCCTGCTGATTTATTTTCTCCTCCCATTCCTAGAGAAACTAAGGCTGGTGCTGCTAACGATAATGCTATTAATCCTCCTATTGCTGGTAGTGATGTAAGCCCTGCTAGAGCTACTGCTCCTAGTCCTGCTGCAATTCCAAATAAGGCCGGTCCTAGCAGTAGTAAAGGTCCAATACCTTCTGTTACTGAAGACATTAAAGTAACAAAGCCGCTTACTATAACCGGTATTACTGATGCTATTCCTGCAAAGACTGCTGTTACTACTGTTCCAAATGCTTGAATACCTGGTGCTGCTAAATTAAGTGCATATCCTAACCCTATTGCCGCTATTGTCAAAGCAGCTAATCCTACTGCACCAAATCCTGTCATCATAGCAGCTCCAAATGAATTTAATGCTGCTCCTAATGCTGTAAGTCCCGGTCCTGCAATGTTTCCAACTGCTGCGAGTACTCCCATTGATACTGCAAAAGCTCCTAATCCTATTGCAACATTAGTCCAATCTTTTATTTTTTCAAGTTCTTGAATTGCTTTTGCAAATATAAAAATACCTACTGCTGCTATGGCCATTGCTGCCGCTGCTTTTATTAAAGAGGTTGTATTAATTTTAGAAAAACTTTCCATCATACCTCCTCCGGCTCCGCCTCCGGTGGCTGCTGTTGATGCTGCTGCACCTGCTCCACCTGCTTTTCCTGAGAGATTAGATATCATTTTTCCTTGAGGAGAGTCTTTACTAAACAGTTTACCTGATTTAGATTTAACCATGTCTCCTGCTCCGTCTCCAAAAGCTCCTTTTAGTTTACTTATAGCTGATGTTAGTCCTCCTTTTTTAAATAAATCTGCAACCCCTAAAACGGCATCTTTACCGGCTTTGTACATTCCCCCAAATCCTTTAGCTACCCCTGTTAAACTACCTCCCAGTTTACCTACTGCTACTGCTCCAAGTAGTATGTACGGAACTAAAGGCATACTAAGTATATTTCCTATAAGATCTAGGATAGGTGCTAAAGCCCCTGCTATTTTTTCCATTGCTGCAGCAAAGTTTTCTTGAGCATTAATTCTCTTCATATCCTCTGCATTCACCTTAGCTGCTGCTGAGGCTTGTTCTTCGGTCATTCCTGCTTCAAGTGCTTTGTTGTAAGCCATTTTTGCTAATTGATCTCTAGTCATTCCTAAAGACTTAGCGTATGCTTCTTGTGCAATTCTATTCATCTTACCGAATTCAGCAATGTCAGATGAATTTTTAAATAACTCTTTTGAAACCCCTTCTAGGTCATTATTTAAAGCAAGTTCCCTAGCTTTTTCTAAGTTAAGTTCTTTACCTGTTAATAACTCTGCTTCTAATTCGTCTGAAATAGATGATTCAAAATTTGTTAACGATCCTGCAATATTATCTACATCTTTTAATGATAGTCCAAGTCTTTGAGCTGCTGAAGCTGCTTTAGCTAATGCTTGCGGGTTATTTCCTAATGAAAGTTTTATAGATTCAGAAGTATTTGCTACTTCTCTTAATACTGCTCCTTGACTTACTGCTGCTCTATTTGCTCCATTAAATGCAGATGTCGTAGCTACTACACTCTTCACCATTCCGTCCACACTCTTACCTGAGGTTTGTGACATGACGGCAAGTCCTCCAGCTTCTTCAGCTGTAAGTCCCATTGTTTTCTTTAATGCTGCTGCTTGCCCTACTACCTTCTCTGAGAAGATGTTTTGAGCATTCATACCGGTTTGCTTGGTTAGTTCACCTATTGTTTCTAGGTAATCAACTGCTGTGGCATAATTTGCTCCCCAGGAGGCGGCTGCTACTGCATTTTGTCCTGTGAGGTGTTGTACATCTACTGATGCTTTATTTATTTTAAGATATGTGTCAAAGATTTTCCCTATAACAAATTCAGGTTGCATTAACCCGTCTGCAAATATCTTAGCTGATCCTGCAGCAGCTTTACCCATGTATTGAAACTTAAGTGCTACAGTGTTTACATCATTACCTGCCTTCTTAATTTCTTCCCTTAACTCATCTTTAAGTTTTGTGTTTAACTCATCTATCTCAGATGACATATGCCCAAACCCTAATGCACCAAGTAATTTATTAGTACTTGTAAGTAATGCACCAGTTGCTCCAACGGTTTTCTCTACTTTTTCTTCAAGTTCTAGACGTTTCTCAAGTTCTTTTAAAGCTTCTTTTTCTATAGCATACCCAGCTCTTCTAGCTTTGAGCATTGCTTTTCCTGCTTCTGTTCTTCTTTCTTCTGCAGAAAGTGCCTGTACATTTCGTCTTAGATCATCAAAACTTATTTTTGCTTTTTCTTGTAGAGCCTTTAATTGCTTAGTATTAAATCCGTAAATACCTTGCTCTTCGTTTTTAAGCTTTTCTACAACAGATGTTAATCCCTGATATCCTTTCTTTGAGATACTTAAAGCAGTGTTTTGCTTTGACATTTCTGCAAGATTGGCTCTTAAGATAGAGGTAAGGTCAGTGAATGTAGTGTTTATTTCAGCTGCAGTGGCTTGAAGTCCTTTTAATGCTTCTTGGGCTTTTCCAAGCTCGTTTGCATTGAAAGGTGTTTCCATCTTTTTACCTAATTGCGCTCTTAGATCGGCAATTTGCTTATTAAGTTTATCTATATCTTGCGATTGATTTGGCATCTAGTTTATATGTTTTAATATAAATAGTTAAAGCTTCTATTATCTAGAAGCTTTTGTACTATAATCAGGTGCTTTAATATGTCCATTTTGTAATACATTACTTTGTCCTGATGCTTTTTGTTGTGCTTTATTTTCACTTTCGTAATACTCAATCATACTTCTATGTACAAATTTTCTTAACCATATAGGAAATTCGTAAACTGTCTCAAAAGAGTACCCTCCTTTCCCGTGAAATACTATATCATGGAGTTGATTAAAAAGGCTTCCTCTATACTCCGGCGTCAGGCCAAAGAAATGTAACCCCGATAGGAATATCAACCCCTCCATCTGGTCCGTCTTCTGGGAAGAATTTTAAATCAACATCTGGTTGAATTTGATTTATATACTCTCTTAAAGCTCTAGAATCTCTTGCTAATAGGAAATTATCAACAAAATCTCTAATTGTCTTAGTTTCTGAATTTCCTTCAACTGAGGTAATCATTCTTTTAAGTCTTGTTGTAAGTTCTGCTGAAGAGTCTTTATGTATCTTTTTTAGACCTTTTACTTCCTGTTCTATTGCTTTTTCATCTCCATGTGTTAGTAATTTAAAAGTAATATCTGTCTTTGTAGAAGGAGTTGTAAATGTAAATTCATTTTTTCCTTTTTCTAATAAAGAAAAATCAATTTCTTTATTTTTTACTTCTGAAAGGTCTACTACTTCTTTTTGTCCTTTATACTCAAACTCATAGTCTTTTCCATATCCTAAAATACGGGAAGCAAGTAATATTGCATTTTTATCTCCTATTAGAAGATCTGAGTAAGTAATTGGTGTTACGATAAGAGATTGTAGTAATTTATCAATAACTACTCCTTGTTGAATGTAATTTTGATTGGTTAAAATGTCTTCTTCACGAGCTGTCATATACTTCATCTCAATTCTACCTTCTGATAAAGCAGAATCTTTTGAGTAAAGTAAACCTTTTGATGGCAATTCTACCATTTCGGTAGGAAATTTTTGCTTTTGTTCCATAAATTTTATTTGTTAGTAACTTTTTCTATATATAAATATATGAAAAAAACTTTTTTAAAACAACAAAGCCCGGCTACTGCCAGGCTTGTTAGTTTTATTTTGAATGGTATTAGTAATTTAATACACAATAATCCATTGCAATTGAAATTCCTATTTCTACAATTCCATCAGCAGAAGTCCAGTCGAATTGTCCAAAGTCTCCTTTTGTTAAAAAAGCTCCTTTAATAATCCATTCTCCTACTACATCTCCTACAGGTCCTAGAATGTTTAAAGTTAAATCTTTTTTATAGAAATCTGAATATCCAGCTCTACCTGTTACTGATTCATATCCTAGACGAGCCCATTCCATTACTGCTTGAGCCCCTGAAGGTGTTATCGGTGAGTATAGAGTCATATCCATATCTTGCCACTCTCTTTTTCCTCTTATTTTTCTGTAAGAGTTGATGTGGTCAAGTTTGATCATAGAATCTTGAAAGTTTGGTGCTTTCACATTCTTAACCATGAATGAAGGGATATTATCTATATACATTACAAACCTGTGCTGAACCATTGGTTCAAAGGCTCTAAACATTATTTCGTTTGGATCTAATACTGCCATTTTTTATTTTACTTATTTAATTATAAATATCTTTGTTTCTAAATTATGCAAACGTAGCTCCTGTTGGTTCAATTGTAAAGTCTAATACTACGAATTCAATTGTTTTAGCTGGTTGAATGTAGATTTGTCCTATCAATTGATTTCTATCAATAGTATCAGGTGTGTTGTTTGATTCGTCCATTACAACTCTATATGCATATAGACCTTGACGTTGTACTACTGACTCTAAGTATGGATTTACTGTCGCTAAGAATTTATTTCTAGTAGTAATAGTGTTTTGTTCGAATACTAAGTTTCTTGCTTGGTCACCAATAAATTTCTTAAGAGCGATTAACAATCTTCTTACATTTACTCTATCTAATGCTGATGCTTTAGTCTGTAATGTTTTTTGTCCAAATACTGATATACCTGTTCCTGGGAAAGAAGCAATTGGGTTAACTTTTGCTGCATAAAGAATATCTCTATCGTTTTTAGTTAATTTTCTTTCTGCTTGAATTACTCCTGAAATTCCTCCTCTTACAAGTCCTGCTGGTGCAAACCATGGTGCTGTTGCTGCATCTGTAAATGCATATACTCCTGGTATTGTAACTCCTGCTGGTACCCATTCGTTCTTACCTGTGGCAGATCTCATTTGTAACCATGGCCAGTAAGATGCTCCGTAAGAAGTATTTAAGTTAGTTGATTCAGCTATTGTATTAGATACTGATGTTCCGTAGTTTACTAGGTCTACTACTGCGATACAATCTCCTCTATTTTCTGCTAAAGAAATTACACTGTCAATTGCTAAAGCTGCATTATCATTTGCATAGATTAATCCTGGTGTAGATATAATATTGAATTGATAATCATCTTTGTTTTGAAGCAAGCCTATTGCTTTTGTGTAATCTGCTGCTATTAATCCTTGTGCATTATTATCTGTAATATCTGCAAAAAGTCTAGCACCTGGCTTAACTTTTCCATTTGCTCCGTAGAATGAACCTGAACCTGTTATCGGTAATGATCCTGAGTAAGAAACTCCTGCGCTGTCTACATTAACAGTAACTCCGTTATTTCCTATATAGTTTAAGGTAGGTAGATTAACTGCTGATACTCTTACAAAATTTGATCTGTTTGGATAGTTTCCTGTTGATTGTAAGTAGTAAGTACTTCCGTCTGTACCAACACTAGTTGTTTGGTTACCTACAATTTTTTCAATATAGTTATCAGAGTTTGGATCTAAAGATACATTATTAAATGTTTCTAGAATAACTTTGTTATTTGAACTATCATCTCCTTGTCTAATTAACAAGTTAAATGTACCTCGAGCATTGTTAACTCCTACTACCTCCCATCTTAAATTATCCGAAGATCCAGATACTAGTGATCCGTCTGTGTTTAGGTAACTTCCTGTACTGCCTGGTAACCCTGCTATAGAAGATGTTGCATTATTGTACAAGTCTCCTTGTCCTAAGGTTTTTAATTCAAATGGCTGTAGTGCTTTGACTGATGCTGATATAAAGGTATTAGTTGCAGCTGTATAATTTACTGAAGCTGATACAACTCTAGTAATTAATGCTGTCTGTCCTCCTTGAGAAAAATAATTTTTAACAGCTAGTGAAGTTAAGAACTCATATGAATTTGAGCCTGAAGAAAATACAACTCCAAACTTTCTTACATAGTCGTTATAAGAAGTAACAATTGTCGGGTTTTCTATAGGACCTTTTACTGTTGGTCCAATAAATGCTGCTCCTGCTGCGATTGGTGCTGGCTGTATAAAAGAGATATCATTTTCTCTTGTATATACTCCTGGAGAAATAATTGCTTCTGCCATGTCTTATTTAATTAATTTTAATTTATTATAAATATCTTGGAATTTTGATAACCCATTTCGATATACAGAGGGTTTCTGTTCTCTAATAAATAGGAAAGGAGAGTCGAAACCCTCCTTATTCTTTATTCTACTTTATTGAGAATTACTCTACTTCCTCTACTTCTACTTCTTCTACAGAAGGAATAAATTCTCCTTGTTGTAAATTGATAGATCCTTTTCCGTAAACACTTTCTAAATACTCAGCTAATGTTTTTTCTTCCTGCTCTAATTCTTTTAAATACTCTTCTGCGTTTTGTCTTCTTTGTTTTATTTGAATTTTAAATAATTCAATTTGTCCTAATTCTGAAGTAATTGCTTGACTTTTTGCTTGAAGGTCTTTAATTTGTTGTAACTCTTCTTGTGATAACTTTCTGTTTTCCATTTGTAACGTTTTGTTTAATTTTTAATTATATGTCTGACGGGTCAGTTGTTTCTTGATTTTCTTCTACTACTTCCTCTACAACTGGTGCACTGTAAAGTGGTCCTGTTATTGTTGTAGGTGTAATGATTAAAGTAATTTGTGCTTGTAGATTTTCTTGCATAGAAGGCACATCTAGTAATGATTCTAACCAACCTTCCACATCTGAAGCTGTTACATCATCAAATGGTGTAAAGTCTTGAGGATTAGGTTGACCTACTGCTGTTGCTCCGTAAGTTTCAGCTGTTACTCCATTTTCGTCTGTACCTCTGTATCTCCAGTGTACTGTTTGAATTACATCTTGTAATCCATCTAAGCTTACTGCTCTCTCTACTGCAGAGATTGTCCAATTGAATGTTATCATTGTTTTATATTTTATTATAAATATTATAACATATTGGTTTCTGCTGTGTCTATAGAAATACCTGCTACAGAAAGGATATCATTCTCTAAAGTAAAGTCTTCTCTCATTTCTAAAGGAGTTCCTGATACTACTTCTGAAGTATCAATATCTAAACCGTATCCGGCTTGATCTACGTATACATTGTAAATTAAATTGTACTGTTCAGTAATTTCTACTGAAGTAAGAGTTTTGTCTGTTAAGAATTCTTTTAGTGTCATAGTTTTTGTTTTTTAATCTAATAATTCCATTGTTCGTGGTTGGTTTGATAAAAATGATCCTGATGTTCCTGTTGGATCTATATTTCCGTTTGGTAGTATTTTTACATATCCTGAAACTGCTGAACCTGAATAGGAAGTAAAGTCTCCTCCTGCTACGTGTATATTTCCTAAATTGTCTACAACTATTTTACTGCTTAAGGAGTTAAAATTATTAAATCCTGAACCTGGGTTAAAAGTTGTATCTATACTGCCGTTGGTATTTAACCTTACTAGTCTGTTTACCCCTGAAGATCCTGAATATTGAGTAAAGTCACCTGCGGCAATTAGCTTGTTATCAGGTTGAAGTGCAGTTTTAATAACAGGTCCACTAAATCCTGGTCCTACAATATACGTATAATCTAAGTTTCCATTAGCATCTATTTTAGCTATATTTTCTTTTTCAGCTCCAGAGTAAAGCTGGAAAACTCCAGTTAATATTGAAGAGTCGTCAGGTAAAGTGTTTATATTGAAAACAGGTCCATTTATTTGATTTTGAAGGAAAGTTCCATCAACAGTTAAGTTCGAGTTAAGTCTTAATAGGTATCCAGGAGTTGTAGGAGTGTCCTGGTCATATGTTCCGCCTTCACCGTCATCGTAGGTAACTACTGCATTAGACTGAAAATCTCCTCCTATAAGAACTTTACCGGTGGATTGTACTTGCATTGAGTAAATAGTATACCAAATGTATTGACCGCCACTACCAAATAGTCCATTTGAGTTAAATCTCCATGGGTTGGTTGTTGGAGAATATGGACTTGAATATCCTGCAAGAATTTGTCCATCTGATTGTGCAGTAAGTGTCTGTACAGTTCCGTTTCCAGTATAACTGCTTGTAGCAAGTAAGTTTCCTTGTTGACTTATCTTAAATAAATCTGAGGTGAAGGATGATCCTGAGTAGTATTGTGGATATTGACTTGAATTAAGCCAAATATCACCTGAGGTATTTTTTACTGAAGCAGCTGGTATACCTGATAGTTGATTTGTTGATGTATTTAAAAAACCTGTACCAGGATTAAATAAACTGCTAGTATTATTTGACGAACTTTCAAAAGCTACTATACCGTTGTTATTTTGTTTAAAGACTGTAAATGGGCTTTGTCCTAGTAGAAATATATTATTTAAACTGTCTTTAGCTAATGAAGTTACAGCAGGAGTTCCTGATGTTCCTTGTACTGTAATTCCATTAGCATCAAGACTACCGCTTGATAGGTATTTAAAATATCTATAAGGGTTGGAGTTTGGATAATGAAGAACATGAATAGAACCTGAATTGTCTATTAATAATTTCTCTGTATTTCCACTTAAAGAATTTACTCCTTGAGTAATATTAAAAGAAGTATCTTGTGAACCGCTTGGATTAATTCTTACTATGTAGTAATTACCTGAACCTGAATATGAGCTAAAGCCTCCTCCTACGACTATCTTACCGTCATTTTGGAGTTGTAGGTCATATATACTACCAATAAATCCTGCTCCTTGATTAAAAGAAGTATCTTTTGAACCGTTTGAATTAATTCTTACCATATATAGGTTAGAAGAACCTGAGTATGTTGAAAAGGTTCCTCCTGCTAAAATTTTACCATCTGGTTGAATTTTTAAAGACCTTACAACATCTGATGTACTACTAAATCCGCTTAGCCCTACATTAAATGAACTATCTGCAGTTCCATCTTCATTCAATCTTAATATTCCATTATACCGAAAAGGGTAGGTTGTAAACTCTCCTCCAGTATAAATACCTCCACTACTGTCCACTACTATTGCACGAACTGTTCCGCTATATCCATTATAGAATGAAGAACCTGTTATAATAGATCCGCTTGGAGATATTTTTACAAAATAATTTACTGTTGACCCTGAATAGGTTAGAAAATTACTCCCAACATATATGTTCCCGCTTGAATCTAATTCTAAAGCACTTGGTACAGCCCCAACAGAATCAAATCCAGTTCCTACATTAAATGTAAGATCTCTTGTACCATCGGTATTTATTCTTGTTATTCTATTTACTGCAGAACTTGAATAGGAAGTAAATGCTCCCATTGCTATTATTTTTTGATCTGGTTGTATTTTTATATTAGTTACCCCTCCTCCGAAAAATCCTGCTGTTCCAATATTAAAAGAAGTATCTTTTGTTCCATTAGCATTTAATCTTACAATTGCAGGATTAGATGAACCTGAGTATGAGGCGAAATTTCCTCCTACTATTATTTTGTCATCTGCCTGTACTTGTATTTTATAAACTGTAGAACTAAATCCTACTAGACCTTGTTGAAAGGTTGGGTCTAGTGTTCCATTTGTATTTAGTCTTGCAATATAGTTTGCATTCCTATAATTACCGGTGAAAGTCCCAGCGTATACACTTGTATCACTATTTACTAGTATCGAAAAGACTTGACTGGTAAATCCTGATGCGCTAGGTGCACTGACGAATCCTGGAGTTCCTGGTGCTATTGAACCACTTGGAGATATTCTTACAAAATAATTTACTTGAGAACCTGAGTATGTGGTAAAGGTGCTTCCAGCATATATATTTCCAGTTGAATCTAATTCTAAAGCAGCTGGTTGGCCTGTTGCAGTATCAAATCCAGTTCCTACATTAAATGTAAGATCTCTTGTACCGTTTGGGTTTATTCTTGTTATTCTGTTTACAGCCGAACCTGAGTATGAGGTAAATGATCCCATTACAACTATTTTTTGATCAGGTTGTATTATAGCTCTATAGGTTGTATTATTAAGTCCTGCTGTTCCAATATTAAAAGTTGTATCCAAAGTACCATTTGTATTTATACGTCTAATTCTCTGTGCTGCTGAACCTGAATAAGTAGCATTTAATCCTACAACTATAATTTTCCCATCATTTTGAATTTGAGCGCTGTATTGATTTGCAGAAAATCCTGTTGTCCCCATATTGAAGGTGAAATCTTTTGTACCATCTGTATTTATTCTTACTATACGTGGAGAGGTTGATCCTGAGTAAGTAGTGGTAAATGCTCCTACTGCTACTATTTT
>Ga0304730_1000931_pt1 | contig 23348 bp, 27 predicted proteins | sample M_130628_MF_Meta_FD_190474 | JGI IMG/M metagenome (GOLD analysis project Ga0304730, IMG submission 190474) | Freshwater microbial communities from Lake Montjoie, Canada to study carbon cycling - M_130628_MF_MetaG (v2) (version 2) | ecosystem: Environmental > Aquatic > Freshwater > Lake | place...
GGTCATTCAACGGCTCGCTTTTTATCTAGCGTCAGAGTTTAGCACTGCTAAACCAGTCATACCAAGCGGTTTGAGCCTTTTTTTGCCAATAGGAGGCCAAAGCGTTTAGCATGTGTTTACCATAGTTGAATTTGATGTTAGTTAGCTTCTCAGAGTTTGCGATTATAAAAGGTTGTAGTAAGGGCGCGGTTACTCACGCTAGTAAGAATAGAATTGCAGCAGCAGTTGTTGAGGAAGACGGCAAAAGATGGCTGGATCGTGATATGGCACTAGACCTATGGCGCAAAAATACATTAAAGACCCATTGCTCAAAGACACCAGATGCAGACCCGATGCAATTAAAGGCTGCAATTAAGGCATTACCTGAAGATGCGATACCAGACCTAAATGAAAGCAGGGCAAGACGTGAACACTATCAAGCGGAGCTAGCGAAGCTACAGGTAGCACAACAACGAAAGGAGCTTATTGCAGCAGATGATGTAAAGAAACAAGCTTACCAAATGGGCCGTAGTGTTAGGGAAGCACTGTCAAATCTGGCGGACCGGTTAAGTCATGAGCTTGCAGGTGAAGTCGATGCAACTAGGATTCATCAACTTTTAACAGATGAGCATCGGGCAGCATTGATGGAGCTAACAAATGGATAGGGCATGGCGCGATGGGTTCCTTGAAGGGTTGAGACCAGAACAGCCACTGACCGTAAGCCAATGGGCAGATTTACACCGCAAGTTAAGCAGCAAAGCAAGTGCTGAGCCGGGACCGTGGCGCACTAGCCGGACACCGTATTTGCAAGAGCCAATGGATTGCCTTAGCACTAGCAGCTTGGTGCAACGGGTGGTGCTGCAATTTGCAGCGCAGACAGGCAAGACGGAGGCGGGCAGCAATTGGCTGGGCTATGTGATTGACCATGCGCCAGGGCCGATGTTATGTGTACAACCCACGGTTGAGATGGCGAAGAGGCTGAGCAAGCAACGGCTTGAAAGCATGATTGCTGAGACACCGGTATTAGCTGAAAAGATTGCACCGGCTCGTAGTAGAGATAGCGGCAACACAATGTTTAGTAAAGAATTTCCAGGCGGCATCATGCTGCTTACTGGTGCTAATAGTGCTACGGGGTTGAGGTCAGCGCCATGTCGTTATTTATTTATGGATGAGATTGACGCGTTCCCTAGTGATGTAGATGGCGAGGGTGACCCGGTAGCATTAGCAGAACGCAGAACAACAACATTTGCGAGGCGTAAGATTCTGCTTACCTCAACACCAACGGTAAAAGATTTCAGCCGTATTGAAGCTGAATATCAACGCAGCGACCAGCGCAGATATTATGTGCCCTGCCCAGATTGCGGCGAGATGCAATGGCTGCAATGGTCACGGTTGAAGTGGGATAATTTAAAACCAGAGACCGCAAGGTATGAATGCGAGAAATGCGGCAGCAAGATTGAGGAGCGCCATAAACCACAGATGCTGCTGGCTGGTGAATGGCGCGCGACTGCGCCAAGTAATGGCAAAACTGCGGGCTTCCATTTGAGCGGTTTGTATAGCCCACTTGGGTGGCTTAGCTGGGAGCAATTGGTTGATGATTTCTTACGCGCTAAGAGTGATGCGCCAATGCTTAAGAGCTTTGTCAATACAAGGCTGGCTGAGACGTGGGAGGAAGACTACGCGAGCAAGGTTAGTGCTGATGGGTTATTTGCTAAGCGCGAGGATTACGAGCCTGGCGTATGCCCTGATGGCGTGCTGCTGCTAACGTCTGGCGTTGACGTGCAAGACAACCGTTTAGCGGTCAGCGTCTGGGGATGGGGCCGCGAGGAGGAAGGGTGGCTGATATGGCATCAAGAATTATTCGGCGACCCTACGCAGCCGGAAGTATGGGGCCAGCTTGACCATGTGCTTGATACTGGCTGGGCAAAAGCTAGCGGCAGTGAATTAAAAATCAGCCAGATGGCAATTGACTCTGGCGGCCACTGCACGCATGAATCGTATAACTACGCACGCGAACGGGCACGCCAAGGCGCAGTAGTAATTAAAGGCAGCAGCAAACGCAACGGCCCAGCCGTTGGTAAGGGCTCAAAGGTCGATGTGAACTGGAAAGGAAGAATAATAAAACGTGGCGTTGCGTTGTTTATTGTTGGCAGCGATACTATTAAAACAACTTTATTTGGCAGACTTAAGCATGAAGAATCTAAATTACATTTCGGATTAGCAGCAGATGAGGAGTATTACCGGCAGTTAACAGCAGAGAAGCAATCGTTAAGATACGTGAAAGGGTTTCCGGTTCGGGAATGGGTAAAGAAAGCAAGCGAGCGAAACGAGGCGCTGGATTGTGCAGTGTATGCTTATGCGGCATTACAGCTTTGCTACCGCCGCTATAACCGCGCAACGATGTGGGACCAGCTATCGAAACAAGGCAGGCCGGCGCCGCTAAGATCTAAGAAGGAAGCACCTGCATCTGCCTTTACTAACAACTGGTAAGCCGTGAAAATCCCAGCACAAATTAGGGCAGGCGACACCATCAAATGGCGGGATGATGCTGGCGTTGATAATTTAGGCAACACCATTAGCAGCGGCACATGGACGCTTACTTATTTCTTGCGCACTAATACTGCAAGCGAAGGCGCCACGGTTGTTGGTACGGCCTACGGTACAGGCTGGGAGTTTACAATATCTGCTGCTACCAGCGCTGGCTTTGATGCAGGCGATTGGTACTGGCAAGCGGTTGCGACTTATAGCACCGAGAAGGTAACGCTAGGTGCAGGTCAGCTTGAGGTGTTGAAGGCGCTGAGTTATACCGGTAGCCCAGGCGCTCTTGATGGCCGGACGCAAGCAGAGACCGACCTAACAGCAGTACAAACGGCGATACGGGCTATTGTCGCTGGCGGTGCTAAGCAATATAGTATCGGCAACCGAGCATTTACTAAACTGGACCTTAGCGAACTTATGGAACGTGAAAGCAGATTGAAAGCCGAAGTAAAACGCGAGCAAAAGGCGCAGCTTATAGCTAATGGTTTGGGCAATCCCCATAATTTATTCGTGAGGTTCTGATGGGATTACGCACAGAGCTATTTAAAAAGTTTGGGTTTGAGCCAATACGTAAACCGCAGCAGCGCGCATATCAGGGCGCAAGGATGAGCAGGCTTACAGCAGACTGGATTACCAGCGGCACCAGCGCTGATAGTGAAATCAAATCTAGCTTCAAGGCATTACGCAATCGCGCTAGGCAGTTGTGCCGCGATAATGATTATGCAAGGCAAGCATTGCGCGTAATACAAAACAACGTTATCGGCCACGGCATCAAGCATCAAGGCCAAGTAAGGATGCAACGCGGCGGCAAACTAGACCAAACAATTAACGGGCAGATTCATGAGGCATGGGAATATTGGAGCAATAAAAACCGCTGTGATGTAAGCGGCATTTTAGGGTTCCATGACCTTGAGCGTTTGATATGCAGAAGTCTTGCAGAAAGTGGCGAGGTATTTATTAGGATGATTCGCCAACCATTTGGCGATAGCAAAATTCCATTTGCATTGCAGGTGCTGGAATCTGATTATCTGGTTGATGATGAAGTACCACAACCGGCAGAAGGAAATATTGTGCGGATGGGTATTGAGGTCAATAGTTACCTAAGGCCGCAAGCGTACCACTTCTACGCGAACCACCCAGGCGATACCTATGCCGGCAATACTCGCACTAATGGCCGGAAGATACGCATACCAGCAGAAGAAATAATTCATTTGTTTTTGCCAGAACGCCCAGGCCAAACCCGTGGTGTTACGTGGTTTGCATCTGCCTTAATGCGTATGCACATGTTGCAAGGCTACGAGGAAGCTGAGGTTGTACGGGCAAGAGCTAGCAGCGCATTGATGGGCTTTATATCAAGCCCCGAAGGCGAGCTGATGGGTGATGAAGTTTATGATAATGAACGCGTAAGTGAATTTACCCCAGGTGTATTCAAGTATTTGCAGCCAGGCGAATCTGTCAACGTGCCAGACCTTAACGCACCTGATGGGCAACTAGAACCGTTCACCCGGTCAATGCTGCGTGCTGTAGCTGCTGGCGTTGGCGTTAGCTTTGAAAGCATTAGCAAAAACTTTTCTGAATCTAATTACAGCAGTAGCAGGCTTAGCTTGCTTGAAGAGCGTGATACTTACCGAGTATTGCAGCGCTACTTTATAGAAAATTTCCATCAGCAAGTATTTGATAAATGGCTTGAGATGGCAGTTTTAAGCGGTGAGCTAAACCTACCGGCTTATGAAACAAACCCTGCGCGTTATGCTGCCAGCAAATGGGTGCCGAGGAGTTGGGAATGGGTGGACCCACAAAAAGAAGTTAGCGCATATAAAGATGCGGTTAGGTGTGGATTTAAAACATTACGCCAAGTGGTAACAGAGCAAGGCGGCGATTTGGATGATGTATTAATTGCACGTCAAGCTGAGCTTGCAATGCTTGATGAGATGAACATTATTACTGACACTGACCCAAGCGAAGTGAACGGCGGCGGTGGTTCGCAGGCAACATCCATGATGGGTGCGATGCCAGCATTCGAAGAGACTGACCCGCCAATGGATGATGAGGAAGGCGAGGAGGAGGTTGGAACAGATGGCGAATATTAACGGCGAAGAGGTAGACCTTATGCCCACTGAAGGCATGAGGAAAGAGGCCGAGCGCTACCGGGCATGGAAAGCTGAAGGCAATGCAGGCGGTACTGAGGTTGCTGCCAGCCGCGCCAGCCAAATTTTAAGCGGTGAGGAGCTTAGCCCTGCCACGGTCATAACGATGGCGGCATGGTTTGCCAGGCATGAGGTAGACAGACAAGGCCAAGGCTTTAACCCAGGTGAAGATGGCTACCCATCGCCTGGGCGTGTTGCATGGGCTGCATGGGGCGGGGATGCGGGGCAGAGTTGGTCTAACGCAAAGGGCAGTAGAATTAAAGAGATACAAGATAGAACGCTCATGCAAACTAACCGCGCCGAACCAGACGGATTGCAAGATGGTGATTTCGTGCAGTGGGATTCAAGCGGCGGCACCGCAAAAGGCAAGATTGAAAGCATAGAACGCGAAGGCAGCATCAATGTGCCTGGGAGTGAATTTACTATTGAAGGAACACCTGAAGACCCAGCGGCATTAATTAGGATTTATTCCGAAGGTGAAAATGGCTGGCAAGCGACAGAGACATTGGTTGGCCACAAGTTTTCTACGCTTACGAAGATTGCAGCATTACGCGCGATGGAAGGCCGCAAGTTCCAACGCGCAGAGATGACGGCATTTGCCGAGATGGATGACCGCACCTATGAGTTCCCGTTTAGTTCTGAGAATCCAGTCGCTAGATATTTTGGCAATGAAGTGTTAAGCCACGAAACAAAAGCAGCAGACCTAAGCCGTTTGAATGATGGCGCGCCGCTGCTGTTTAACCATGATGTTGACCGCGTGATTGGTGTTGTAGAAACGGCAAGGATTGATGAGAAGCTAAAACGTGGATATGCCCGTGTCAGGTTTAGTAAGAATGAATTTGCGCAAGAAGTTTTGGCCGATGTAAAGGACGGCATTCTACGGAATGTTTCCTTTGGCTATTCCATCGATAAGATGGAAGAGCGAGGCAGCGGCAACTTTGTTGCCACTGCATGGTCACCGTATGAAATCTCAATGGTTTCAATTCCGGCTGACAAAACCGTAGGGATTGGCAGATCACTGCTACCTACTACGACCGCTGCTTCGGCAGCACCATCCCCTGATCCCCTTCCTCCTATGGAAAACACCACCACTGATCTGGCCGTGGTGCGGGCTGAAGCCGCTGAGGCTGAACGCTCACGCATCTCCAGTATCAATTCTCTATGCACTAAGCATGGAATGGCCGACCTCGGCCAACAGCTAGTCGAATCTGGTCGTTCAATCGACGAGGCACGTGCTGCTGTTCTAGACAAAATAAACACCTATCAGGAGCCTGTGACTATGAGCGTTGCCGACATCGGCATGAGCGAAAAGGAAAGCCGCAGCTTTTCGTTTTTGCGTGCCATCAACTATTTAGCAAATCCAACCGACCGCGCTGCGCGTGAATCGGCTGCATTCGAGATTGAAGCATCTGATGCTGCGGCTGCCAAATTGGGCCGTCAATCACGCGGTATCACAATTCCCCAAGATGTACTGCGCCGTGATTTGTCTGTAGGCACTGCATCTGCTGGTGGTAACTTAGTTGCTACTAATTTGGATGCTGGCAGCTTTATTGACTTGCTGCGTAACGCATCTGCATTGGACCAAGCAGGCGCTACTGTGCTCACCGGTTTGGTTGGTAACGTTGCAATTCCTCGCCAATCTGGCGCTGCTACTGCTTATTGGGTAGCTGAGTCTGGCGCACCTACTGAAAGCCAGCAAACGGTTGATCAAGTTAGCTTGACACCACGCACCGTTGCCGCCTTTACTGATTACAGCCGCCGCCTGATGCTGCAATCCAGCATCGACGTTGAGAACATGGTACGCAATGATCTTGCCCGTGTATTGGCACTCAAGATTGACGTTGCTGGCCTTTATGGCACCGGCAATAGCAGCGAGCCATTAGGCCTCAAGCTAACAACTGGCGTTGGCACTGAGGATTTTGCTGCTGACACCCCTACATTTGCTGAAGTGGTAGCACTAGAAAGCGATGTAGCAGGTGCTAATGCATTAACCGGCAGCCCTGTTTATTTGATGAATGCTGCTATGCGCGGCGCTCTGAAGACTAAGACCAAGGACACTGGGTCAGGCTTGTTTGTGATGGAAGGCGATTTAGTTAATGGCTATCGCGGCATCTTGTCTAATCAAGTCGCATCTAATGATTTGTGGTTTGGCAACTTTGCCGACTTAATCATTGGCTACTTCTCTGGTTTGGATTTGATGGTTGACCCTTACACACATAGTACTTCTGGTACTGTGCGTGTTGTAGCGATGCAAGATTGTGACATTGCGGTGCGTCACCCTGAATCATTCAGCCGTGGCAACAACACACTCTGATTATGTTTATTAAGGTCTTACGGCAAACAATGTTGGCAGGCCAGGTTGTTCGTGTTGGGGATGTTGTTGAAGCATCCCTGACCGACGCCAAACTCCTGATTGGCATTGGTAAAGCCATTTTATCTGACCCTATTCCGCCCATTTGCTCTATCCCATCCACTCCCAAACGGAAAGCTAAACCATGACTATTCACAATCTTGGCACCAAGACTACGATCTTGGGCCTCCTGCGCAACGACGTAGTAGCTGCTACCGCCACTGGTTCAGCAATTGATTTGCTGGGCTATGAAGGCGACATGGCAGTGCTGCTTGATGCTGAAGCTGGCGGCGCTAGCATTACCTACGCGGTAAAGCTAACCGAATCAGATACATCTGGCGGCACCTACACTGATGTAACCGGCGGTGCGTTTACCACCACTACCGCTAACACTGCTTCGCTGCAAAAGATTACTGTTAATGTAACCAGCCTAAAGCGATTTGTTAAGGCAACCGCCACTGTTGCAGGTGGTACTGGTGCTGGTGCAGTTGCTGTTATTGGCTTAGCTTCTGCTAAGTACGGCTAATGGCGTTTACGGAAGACCTAAGCATCTTCCTAGCAGATTTCGGCGTCACTTGTACGAGTGGCGCCGTTACTGCATTAGGCATCTTGGACATGCCAAGCCAGATAATTAGCGATGGGATGGTGCTTAGCACTGACTTCACGCTGACAGCTAAAGCTACAGATTTTGGCGCATTGATACGGGGTGCTGCAATTACGGTAGATAGCGTTGCTTATGCGGTACGCGAAACGATGCTTATTGATGACGGTCAGTTTGTGCAAATTGCATTGCAAAAAACATGAGCACTATCTATGGCGGCAATTCTGACCGGCCACAAAATATTTATACGTTTGCGCCCATCACAAATGTTGGCACATCTGAGGTAATCGAGATTGATGGCACTACTATCACAAGCATTGATGTTGTAACCGGTGGGCAAATTACACACCAACTGCAAGGTTCTATGGATGGCGTCAACTGGGCAGGTCTTGAAACCGCAAAAACAAGAGAATCGGGCAACCACTTAGGCACTTATTCGGGTTATGCGGTGCGTTATCTGCGCGTGGTTGTTAGCGCAAGCCACGCGTCGCGAACCCTTACTGCCACTATCTGCTGCGACGCATGACTACCAAACGGGAATCAATCTTAACTGCTATTGCTGCGGCTTTAGTTGGCACTACAGGCGTTAGCACCAGGATTTACCGCAGCAGGGTGGAACCAATCACAAGGGGCGAAAGCCCCGCAATTGTGATTGAACCAATAAGCGATAGCGCGCAACAGAACACAGCATTGCCGACATTGGACTGGAGTCTGGTTGTACGTGTTGCGGTAATTGTGCGCGGCAATATCCCAGACCAATTAGCCGACCCAACAGTTGAAAGCTTACATGCCAAGATGATGGCAGATTTAACCTTAGGCGGATATGCAATTGATGTGCAACCGCAGTCGGTAAATTTTGAACTGGTAGAGGCAGACCAACCGGCAGGAGTTATTGCGTGTGATTTCTTAATCCGCTATCGTACGAATGTGGCGAATCTATCCATTTAAAGTAGCTAGCATGATTGATGAATACCAAGGCCAAGGCGGCTCTTACGTTTTGGACCCCATCACTGGCAAACGCAAGCCCACACCAACACCTGAGGTCCTGAACGATGGCACTGTTAACACGCAAACGCCTGATCCTGGCAAAAGTAGAAGCGACCTACGGGACTGATTCGAGCCCTGCCGGCACTGATGCGGTATTGGTGCGCAGCCTAGAGGTTACCCCGATTGAGGCTGATGTTGTAAGCCGCGATTTAATCCGGCCATACCTTGGCAACAGTGACCAGCTTTTAGCTAACAGGCGCGTAAGCATTACGTTTGAGGTTGAGCTTGCAGGTTCTGGCACAGCGGCAACAGCGCCACGCTTTGGCGGATTGCTGAAAGCTTGCGGCATGTCAGAGACCACTACAGCATCAGCCGTTACCGGCACTGCTACGGCAGGATCTGCGGGCAGTATCACGCTTGCAGCAGGAGCTAGCGCAACAGATGACATATACGTCGGCATGGTCATTAGCATCACCAGCGGCACCGGTAGCGGCCACATTGGCGTGATTACTGATTACGTTGGCAGCACTAAGGTCGCAACAGTAAAGGCCAGCACCGCAGCATTTACGCCAGGCGCAAGCAGCCTGTACAGCATTGCTGCAAACGTAGGATACAAACCTGTTAGCGCGAGTTTTGATAGCGTCACCATTTACTTTAATAACGATGGCGTATTACATACCATCACAGGCGCACGCGGTAGCTTTGCTTTTAACTGCGCAGTAGGCGAGATTCCAACTATTGAATTTACAATGGTTGGCATTTATAACGCACCAACTGACACTGCCGCCCCAACTGCTACCTACAGCAACCAAGCGACACCATTGATATTTAAAGCTGGCAGCACATCGGCATTCCAAATCCTTGGTTATAGCGGCTGCTTGATGTCGCTCACCTTAGATATGGCAAACGAAACCGTATATCGCGAATTGGTTGGTTGCGATAAGTCTGTATTAATTGTCAACCGCGCACCAGAAGGCGAGTGCATTATTGAAGCTCCAACCATTGCGCAGAAGGATTTCTTTACTATCGCAAACGATGACACCACTGGAGTGATAAGCCTGCTGCATGGCACCACCCTTGGCAACCGTGTTACCATGGTTGCGCCTAAGGTTGATATTGCCAACCCAACCTACGAAGATTCGGATGGCATTCAAATGGTTAACCTGCCGTTTGTAATCATCCCTACAACAGCAGGCAATGACGAAATCACCCTCACCTTCACCTAGTTTTTATGGCTTTTGTTCTTAAGCAATCCAACAGTTACAAATGGCCGGTAAGCTTCAAGCTTCCGGTCGATGGCGGCAAGTTTGAGAAGCAAACATTTGATGCAGAATTTAAGCGATTGCCACAGGCAAGGATTAATGAAATACAAACTGATGTGCAAACCCGCATCAAAGCGGCGGAACGTAACGAACTGGTAGATAACAACATCACAGATATATCAATTGCAAATGAATTAATCATTGGTTGGGAAGGCGTAGTTGATAGCGATGGTGACGCGGTAACATTCTCCGAAGCCGTTAAGCAGCAACTGCTTGATATTCCGACAGTAGCATCTGCAATTATTGTGGCTTATTTCGAAAGCCTTGCTGGAGTAAAAACAAAAAACTAAAGGACGCTGCTTTGTATTGGGTGCAAGGTGGCGTTGTCGATGATACCCAAGATGATGCAGCAGTATTTGGGATAGAGATACCAGATCCAAAACCTGATTATTTCGAAGTGGAACCAGAAGCATGGCCGGCAGTAAAGTTATTTTTACGCTGCCAAACGCAATGGCGCACAGGCCCCAATGGCGTGGTAGGGCTGGATTACAACGCGCTTGCGTGGCTAGCTACAATGGAAACAGATATTGATGCAGCCGCCATGTTGGATGACATTCAAGTTATCGAGCAAGAAGTGCTAGCGGCTTTGAGCAAAAAGGGAGGTTGATATGGCGTTAGATATGCAGGCAGCAGTAAAAATAAAAGCTACGGTAGATGGCCTAGCTTCTGTCGAAGGGCTAGAGCGTGGGCTCAATAAACTAGACAGGCAGGCGGAAGGGCTGCAAGGTAACTTTGGGCGGCTTAGGGGCGCAGCAGGTGGGCTTAGCAGTGCGTTGGGTTCGATTGTGCCTGCTATTGGCATAGCGGGATTAGCAGCGTTTGGCAAGCGTTCAATTGATGCAGCAGATAATTTAAATGATTTGAGCCAGCGTACTGGTGTAGGAGTTGAAACGCTGGATAAATTTGGCAAGGCTGCGAATGATAGCGGCAGCAGTCTGGATGAAGTAGCAAAAGCAATGGGCAAGTTAGCTAAGGGCATTGTTGACCCTGCATCAAAAGCTAACGAAGCATTGAAATCTATTGGCGTTAGCTCAACCGATGCAAGCGGCAAAGTTCGTGGCGTTGATGCCGTCATGCTGGACTTAGCCGATAAGTTTTCTAAGATGCCTAACGGCGTGGAAAAAACTGCACTAGCAATGGAGATATTTGGCAAATCAGGCGCAAATATAATCCCAATGCTTAATGAAGGCAAAACTGCACTTGGCAAATACTCGGCAACAATTGATAAAGATATGGCCGCTGCGGCAGATAAATTTAATGATTCAATAAATAAAGTAACAGCATCAATATCTGGGCCATTTAATCAAGCCATAACAGCGTTGTTGCCGACAATAACAGAATTAGCTAAAGGCGTTGCCGCAGCAGCTACAGGCTTTAGCAAATTGCCGCAACCAATAAAAGATATAACGGTTGCAGTGGGCGGGCTCGCGTTAGTATTTAATCTTTTAGCTCCTGTGATCAAAGGAGTAGTAAGCTTATTTACTTTGATTAGCGGTTTGAAAATAGGTGCGACAATTGCGGAATTTGCGCCTGTATTGCTGCCTGTAATTGCTGGGCTTAAAACACTAGGTGAAATTATTGTTGGAATATTCACAGGTCCTGTAGGTTGGGTTGCATTGCTAATAGCGGCAGGCGTTGCAATATATGCGTTCAGAGATCAAGTTGGCGCAGCTCTTAATGCTATCGTTGAATTGTATAAACAATTTTTTACAATGCTATACGAAAACTTTATCAAGCCTTACATGGATGCGCATTTTGCATTAACAAGATTTATAATTGATAGTTTTATTACACCAACGCAAACAGCAATATCAGATTTTGCAATTGCATTGTACGGATATATTAATACAAATTTTATAGAGCCAGCTAAGGCGTTGTTTCTTGCTATCACAACTTATATAAATGATAGTTTCATAATACCAACAAAAACAGCAATATCAGATTTTGCGGCTGCGGCATACCAATACGTTAATACAACATTTATAGAGCCAACCAAAAAAATATTCACAGCAGTCACAACTTTTATAAATCAAAATTTTGTTAAGCCGGTGCAAGACACAATAAAACAAATGGTAACAAACATTGGCAATATATTTCAATCTGTTAAAGATGCAATTACAAAACCTTTTGAAGCTGCTATGCAAACAATGAAAGGCATAGTAAACAGCATTTTAAATGGTATTGGTAATGCTATAAGCAGTGTAGTAACTGCAATTAATAACGTAATCCAAGGGGCTAACCGAGCGTTAGCAACTTTACAGTTGCCACAGATTGCTTATTTACCCCAGCCTCAATTGCCAAGATTCGCTAAAGGCGGCGTTGTGAATGGTCCTACGCTTGCGATGGTGGGCGAAGGTGGCGAGCGCGAGTATATAATTCCTGAGTCTAAGATGGCGCGTGCAAGCGCTAACTACATGAGCGGTGCGCGTGGCGGGGCAGTGATACCAGCATTCGCTAATGGCGGTGTTGTAGGCGGCTCAGGGCGTAAAGCAGCCAATCCACAGATCAATATTCAAACTGGGCCTGTAACGCAAATGAACAATACTAATTATGTAACGACGCAACAAATGGCGCGTGCAGTGCAAGCAGGCGTTAATCAAACGATTGCTATGATCGGTGGCAATATTAACATTCGTTCATCGTTAGGTATTGCATAATGACAAATTACGATATCATGTGCTTTCTTGAATATTATGCAGATCGGGATAATGTAATTAATCCTGTAACTGCACTACGAGTACCTACTAGGCAATGGCAAAACTTCTACCAAGTGCCGCAGGTATTAAGCGTTGATGCCAGCGTTGGTGGTGTTTATGGCTATTTAGCATTTGATATTGACGGCTTCGGTTCTACCAGTGCGGCCAGCTTGAATGATCTATCAGTTAACGTTGCGGCCATCGGTGATATAGTAGATGTAACTGATGCAGCGGTTGCTGCTAATAATCTAGTGATTGCATCGCTTTATATCCAAGACCCTGGGCAGGATGCGTTCCATGGTGCTAGCGCACAATTAATCAGCCGGTATATTGGCAGCATAGAAGGCGCTAGCTTAAGCGATGAAAGCATTAGCTGGACAATTAACCCAGCAATCAATAAGTTAAAACCGCAGGTGCCAACACGTAAAGTAACAGCAAACATGTTGATCAGGATATTAAGATGACAAATGGAATCCTGCTAGGAATCGGCTTGAGCGTTAGTTGCGCAGATGGCTCAAAGCGTCATAATGTAATAATGAAAATCATTGATAACAAAACAATTTATTTAACAGAAGAAGGTGAAATTTTAGCAGCAGGTAATTGCGTTGTAAAAATAAATAATGGTGAATTTGTTGAGTCATTAATGGTTATAGGATCAGCAATTGACAGATATAAGGAGGATAATCCCTGATGGCATCCGCGTCCGAAATACTTTACGCCAATTTATTAAAAGGCGAAGCGCAGCGTACATATGTTGCGCTGCTATATGCTAGAGATAATCCAAGACCACAACCGGCAGCAAGCGTAGGTACAGTCGCAACTAGAAGTGATGCAACACCAGTCAAAGCAAAAAAACCACAAGCTGATATTGCAAAACAGCAAGTAGTAGCAACGGCTGGTGATACTATCCCGATTGTATTTGGCAAACGCGCTAATAACATTGGCGGCGTATGGGTTCAACCACCACTGGTAAAAACAGCTTCAAACTTATTCGTAGGCAGTTTTTTATATGCCGTTAGCCAAGGCAATATGGTCAGCACTCCAGTTAAACATTATTCATGGATTGGGAGCAGCAACATTAAGTTTTTAAGCGATAGTGCCTCAATTACTTTGACTCATTATTACGCTTCATCCGCAACAATGGAAGCTGCTAAAAACGTATGCCCAATTGCAAGCGGTAAAATATTTTGTGATTTTGATGCTTACTCTTGTTTGAATACTTTAATCACTGCAAACGGGGCCAGTGACCGTTTGTTTGATTATGCAAATTCGTATTATAAGTTTTCTATCATTACAAGAGGTGAAGGTGATACTAGCAATTCAACAATATTGTTTCCAAATTCTGGTTTGTTGGTCTATGATAACGCTACTGGGGCCGATGTTACAGCAGGCTTTTTTAGTTATTACGGCATAGACCCTGCTACAACATTTACAAGAATTAATGGCCGATTTAGCGGTGCTACATTAATTGGTGGTGAAACTGTAGGCACAATAAAAACATCGCCAACAAGTGGTTTTTTTTCACCACTGCCAACATATTTTACAAGGTATGGTTCTACTGGAACAATAACCATTGTTTACCCTAGCGGCACATTAAACAATCAGACAAATGTTTCTAATCCACCAAGTACAGGCACTTTATATGGGAATCAATATGAAGACCAATTAAGCCCGTATTCTAACCCAGCAGCGCCACCAGGTAATATAGATTTTACAACTTTTGCCGATATTACATTTTTAGAAATTGATGGCAATATTTATGATCCGCCAGATTCGGGTTCTTTCCCAACTACAACACGGCAAATATCAATTTTCTATGAAAGCGGCATAACAGTTGATTTGTATAGTGGAGGTTTAGTAAGCAACGTTTACGCAACTGGTGCGAGCAATCAATTTGTTGATTTGGCAATGTATCTATTTACTTTAATGAAACGTGCTGATGGTGCTAACACCGCATCTATTTCATCACCAATTGATGTAAGTAATTTGCAATCATTAGCAACTTTTTGCACTAATGTTGGCTTATTTTTTAATGGGGTTATTGAGGAATCAGTCAATGCAATTGAGTATATATCTAAAACAGCGCCTTTTTTCTTGTTGTCTTTTGTATCCAGTAATGGCCGTTATAGTTTTCAACCGTTACTACCTATCAATGCAAGCAACGGAATCAAAGTGACGGCTTTAACACCAACGGTTACATTTACTGAAGACGATATTTTACCTGGTAGCTTCCAGAAGCAATATGACGATGCAGATGAACGCCGCGCTGTAAACATATCTTTGATATGGCGCGATGCTGACCCATTAATTATTGGCATTCAACGCACGGTATCAATCCGATATTCAACCACTGCAAGCGATGCACCAGTTTTGCAGTTTGATATGACTGATTTTTGTACAACCGCTGCACATGCTACAACATTTGGTAAATATGAATTGGCAAGGCGTAAGTTTTCTACTCATGTAATTGCTTTTGCTACGCCACTACTTACAACCAGTTTAATACCAACACAAATTATTAAAATTGAACGGCAGCGAATTAGCAGCCGAGGTGACAACCGCAGTGAAATTGAATGGTATCAAGTGCTTAATGTAAAGCATAGCAGCTCAGGTATTACAACAATCCAAGCTGCTCATTTCCCTGTTGATGGTAGTGATATTGCTAAAATTAGCAATGAAGTAATCAATGGGACTTTCCAGGTGGTTGGCTAATGGCTACATTCCCTGCGCTAACACCAAACGATAGATCGCTTAGTTATGGCGATTATCCACAAGGTACATATGAAGCAATCAGCGGCAGTAATGTACGGTTTCGATATGGCTCGGACCGAGTAGAGCAACGCTTGAGTTTAAGCTATCGATTTTTAACAGAAGCTGAGATGCAATTACTTTTAGATCATTATGAAGGGCAGCAAGGATCATTGATCTCATTTGCGTTATCGGCTAACGTATGGGCCGGTTATACGGTTGTTCCAGTAGCAGCAGTGGATTATGAATGGCGATATGTAGACACGTTCCAAGTTGAAACTACTGCACCGGCTAGATATAATGCAACTATTGAGCTGGTTACAGTACCGATCTAATGAGTGCTTTCCCATCCTTAGTGCCATCTGTTCGTACTTATACGCCAGGCGGAGTGCCGCGATCATTGCAGACTAGCTTAGCTGGTGGTGTGACTGGTTTCAGGGGCGGCAACCGACGCATTCAGCAAACTCTAAGTTTAAGTTTTGAGCAACGGACAGAAGCTGATATTACAACAATACGCAATCATTACGATAATCAATACGGTAGTTTTGATATTTTCTTTTTATCTGCTGAGATATGGAGTGGTTACACTACGCCGCCAGTGCCATTGCTGAGCGATTATGCGTGGCGTTATACTGGCGCACCAGTATTTACGGATGGGACATGCGAGCGGTGGAATATTGAAGTTGAGCTAGAAACGGTTCCAATCGATATTGGTGATTTAGTATTTAGTGCAGGATTAGCGGCGGCATCGCCAGCGCGGGAGTATATTTTAGATGCGGGCGCTGCATCGGCAAGCCCTGCACGAACTTACGCCATCCTGTCCCCTGGTGCCACATGACAATCAATTTAACAGCGCTACAAAAGCAACGGCGCGATACTGCTGCTAACTGGACAGGAGCTAACCCAACGCTATTAGCAGGCGAGATTGGGATTGAATCGGATACTAACAAAATAAAAATTGGCACTGGCAGCACAGCATGGACTTCGCTGAGCTATACGACATGGAGTCAAATTAGCGCATATCCAATAGTTAATGCTGACGTGGCATCGGCTGCTGCTATTGCAGGCACAAAAATCTCGCCAAACTTTGGCGCGCAATCTGTAATCACAACTGGCAGCGGATTATTTGGCACAGCAACTTCGCTTAGCACAAGTTACAGCGGCGCTGGCAATTTTCAGGTTGCATCTAATTCCGCGACAGCAATACAAGCTTATGCGTTCAATAGCACTGCTGTAAACTATCCCGCAACGCTAGAGCTAGCACGCGCTAGAAATACACAAGCAAGCCCTGCCATTGTTGTGAATGGGGATTACATGGGCGAGATAAATTTTTATGGCTACAATACTAATTTTCAACGCGGTGCTGTAATCTATGCGTTAGTTGATGGCGAACCTGGCACCGCTGGTGATACTAGCGATATGCCAGGTAAATTAATATTTGCAACAAGTGCTAATGGTAGTGCTACGCCAACCATAAGGTTAACTATTGATAGCGCTGGTCTTGTTACGATACCAGGCGACTTAACTGTTAACGGTACAACAACAACAATAAATTCCACAACATTAGTTGTTCAAGATAAAAACATTGAAATGGGCGCTGTTACAGTACCTACTGATGTAACGGCTGATGGCGGTGGAATAACGCTTAAGGGCACTACAGATAAAACAATTAACTGGATTGATAGCACAGATGCTTGGACCTTTAGCGAGCATGTGAATATTGCTAGCGCTAAGGAGTACAGGATTGCAGGCACTAAGGTTTTAGATGCAACAAGCCTTGGCAGCGCGGTTGTAGGTAGCAGTTTAACTAGCGTTGGTACAATCAGCTCTGGCACTTGGAATGGTACGGCAATTGCTGATACCTATTTAGCAACCATTTCCACTGCATTAAAAGTATCCAATAGTGCAACGACTGCCACAAGTGCAAATACTGCTAGCGCTATTGTCGCTAGAGATGCAAGCGGTAATTTCACTGCTGGCACAATTACAGCGGCGCTTACAGGAACGGCATCCGGCAACTTAGTAAGTGGTGGGGCGCTAGGAACTCCAAGCTCAGGCACATTAACGAACTGCACATTTCCAACACTTAACCAAAGCACTACCGGCAACGCTGCAACAGTAACCACCAATGCGAACTTAACCGGCGATGTTACCAGCGTTGGTAATGCAACTTCTATCGCCGCTGGAGTTATTGTTGACGCTGACATAAACGCATCTGCTGCCATTGTAGACACCAAACTTGCCACTATTTCAACGGCTGGCAAGGTCAGCAATAGCGCCACTACTGCCACGGACGTTAACACCGCATCGGCAATTGTTGCCAGGGATGCAAGCGGCAACTTTACTGCTGGCACCATCACCGCAGCACTGACGGGCGCAGCATCTAGCAATGTGCTGAAAGCTGGTGACACCATGACGGGTGTACTAGCCGTAACTGCTGGTACTGCTGCACTGCCAGCCATCACACCAAGCGGCGATCCAAACACAGGCATCTACAGCCCCGGAGCAGACCAACTAGCCATCTCAACTAGTGGTACCCAGCGAGCAACCATCGACAGCTCCGGGAGACTTTTGGTTAACACAACTAGTAGCGCTACCGACAACATTGCGGGCACTGGATACGCCAACATAGTCCAAATACTTGGCGCAGCCACAGGAGCAGGATTAAAAGTTGGAAATACATCCGACACTGCTCGCATTAACATTGTTCGCAGCGCAAACGTCGGAACTGACGTAGAGCTAGGAACAATTTCCTTTGGTTCAGAAGCCAATTCTGTTGAACGCGCAAGAGTTTCAGGCTTTAGCGAGACAACAGGCGGATCAGGTGGACGTGGTGGCAATTTAAGATTTTATACCGCTGCTGATGCCAGTGCCACCCCTACAGAGCGGATGAGAATAACAAACGCAGGACTGGTAGGTCTGGGGACTTCGAGTCCTGACGGAAAGCTAACAATTCAATCATCAGGAAACTCAACTTTTGTTACCAACTGGAAGAACAGTTCCGGAACCAATATCGGATACTTTTACCAAGACGGCAGCGGCAATGGCACGTTTTATGTAAATGACAGTGCAGCCGCCCAAAAGGTTTTATTGAATTCAAATGGAGTATCGTACTTTACGGGAGGGTCACTAGGGATTGGCAATACTGGGCCTAGCCAGAAACTCCACATTACAGATTCGAGTGCTGCTTTTACGCGCTACGAATCTGGTTCATTTGATGGTTACGTAGGCCAACGATCTACCGGAATCCTGGAGATTGCTCAAGCTCAAGCTGGCAATATTACTTTCTTAAATAATGGCTCCGAACGCGCCCGCATCGACAGCTCCGGCAGGCTCTTAGTTGGCACGTCTACTGCGCGAACGGATTATTTTAATAATACCTTGACTGCAATGCTCCAAGTTGAAGGCATCAATTCAAGTGGTGCTGTTGACAGGGCCTGTGTTTCTATTGTCAATAATAACAATCTTACGGTTAATGAATCGCCTGTACTTGTTTTAGGCAGATCTAATGGAAGCACGGTTAATTCAAAAACAGTAGTTATTAGTGGAACCCGATGTGGGTATATTTCCTTTCAAGGCGCAGACGGCAGTGATTTAGTTGAAGCCGCAAGCATTGCTGGCGAAATAGACGGCACCCCCGGCGCTAACGACATGCCGGGCCGCTTAGTGTTCTCCACTACGGCAGATGGCGCGGCTAGTCCTACGGAGCGGATGAGGATTACGAGTGGTGGGCTATTACTTGTCGGGAAACAAGCCGAAAGTTTTAGCACTCCTGGCTTTAGTGCCGGCACTGGCGGAATAGTTTGTGCCAGAAATGATCTTCCAGTTTTATATGTTTCACGTATTGCTGACGATGGGACTCTTGTTTCGTTTTACCAGGGAGGCACTGAGGAGGGAACCATTTCCGTTTCCGGCACCACCGTTTCTTACAACGGTGCTCACCTAAGCCGCTGGTCTCAACTGCCAGGTGGCGCAACACGCGAAGAAATCCTGCGCGGCACGGTGCTGAGCAACATCGACGAAATGTGTGGTTGGGGCGAAGAAGAAAACGAACAACTCAACCGCATGAAGGTGAGCGACGTTGAAGGCGACAAAAACGTGTCAGGTGTGTTCCAAGCTTGGGACGATGACGACGACACCTACACCGATGACTTTTACTGCGCGATGACAGGTGATTTTATCATTCGCATTGCCGAAGGCGTCACAATTGAGCGCGGTGATTTGCTGATGTCTGCTGGTGATGGCACTGCCAAACCCCAAGCCGATGACATCATTCGCAGCAAGACCATTGCTAAGGTAACTTCAACTCATGTCACCTGTACCTACGAGGATGGCAGTTACTGCGTGCCCTGCGTGCTGATGGCTTGCTAAGCAGAGTAGTCACCTTCACTAAGGCGATAAGTCAACGCCCCTACTAACCCCGTGAATTTCCACGGGTTTGCATTACAATCAACCTGTAGATCTCATTCGTTATGACAACCGCATTCACCTGGGACATTGCACAACTCGAAAGAAATTGCGCCGATGGTGTGGTTTTTACCGCCCACTACACAATTGGCGCTACCGATGGCATCTACTCCGCTAGTGCGTATGGCAGCATTGGCCTTGAGCAGCCCGATCCAGATAACATCATCCCATTTGCTGAGCTAACGAAAGATTTAATAATCGGCTGGGTGCAGGAAAAGCTTGGCGGTGATGAAAAGGTAGAAGAAATCGAAGCAGCTCTGCAAGCACAACTTGATGAGCAGGCAGCACCTACCAAGGCGCAAGGCGTACCCTGGAGCTAGAATAGAGGCAACACCAGCCTGAGCCGTGATCGAAGTTTTTGCTGCTATCGCTGGTGCCAGCATCAGCGTGGCGGCAATGGGGCTGTTCGGGTTTTCTCGTCGTAATGAAGAAGCCGCCGCTGCTGTAATACGCCTGACCAGTGCAGTGGAGCATATTGCCACAAGCCTTGAGACACTACACACGGATATAAAAGAGACCAACCGCGAGATGTTCCAGCGCCTTAATCAAGTCGAAAACCGCGTCAGTAAACTAGAGGTGCGTTAGCCATTACTACCATGAATCACGCTGCTGAATACATCGCGCTCGCTGTTGCTATCCACGGTGTGGCGGTAGTGATCGTAAACCTGACCCCAACGCCACGCGATAACGAGGCATTAGGCAATGGCGCAAGAATGGTAGTACAGCTTTATCGTGCGATTGAGATCCTGGCTGGCATCATCACGCCACTGGTGAAAAAGTGAGTAATTTCCTAGCAGCGGCAAAAGCTACAACCAAGCCGCCGCTACCGCACCAGCAGGCGGCATTCAATTTTGCGTGGGACTTGCTAACTATCGAGGAGCAGCAAGAATTTCTGAGCAAATTCAGGGCTGATCCAAAACCCAAGGCAGCATTGACATGGCAGCCAGCCGGTAATTTAATCCGCGAGTTTGAAGGTTTTAGTGATGTAGCATACATTTGTCCTGCCGGTGTGCCAACCATCGGCTGGGGCACCACTAGATGGCCTGATGGCGCAGCAGTAAAAATCGGCGATACCATCACACGCGATGCTGCTGATGGATTGCTGGATAACATGCTGGAAACTCAGGTTGTACCGGCGTTAGCAAAAACAATACCAGGCTGGAAGACGTTATCAGCGCAGAGGCAAAATGCGTTGATCTCGTTTGCCTATAACGTAGGTTGGCATTTCTACGGCAGCGAAGGCTTTGAAACAATATCGAAGGCGCTACATACGGCAAACTATGACGCCGTACCAGCGGCATTGATGCTATACGTAAATGCTGGTACACCAGCAGAACCTGGCCTCCGCCGTAGACGTGAAGCCGAGGCAAAACTCTGGGGCATACCAACTAAAGCCAGCTCAGTGTTATTAAAGGTGCCCTATGAGTACCAGCTCGACAATAAATCTGGCACCGGTTACCGCGAATGCTTCTCCAGTAGTTGCGCAATGATTGCCCGCTACCACGGCAAGGTAAAAAATGATGATGAATACAATGCCATCCGTTCCAAGTTTGGTGATACCACCGACGCACAGGCCCAGGTGCTTGCATTACGGGCACTAGGACTCACAAATTCAAGGTTCGTGACCAACTGCGCACCTGGCCTATTAGAGGCGGAGATACGTGCTAACAGACCAGTAGCTGTTGGATGGCTACACCAAGGGCCATACAACGCACCAACTGGTGGCGGCCACTGGAGCGTAATCATCGGCTTTGATCCAGATTATTGGATACTGAACGATCCCAACGGCGAGGCAGATCTCATTAACGGCGGCTACGTGAACCACACCAAAGGCGCAGGTGTGAAATACAGCAAACACCGCTTTAATCGCAGGTGGGAAGTGGATGGCGCATCTACAGGCTGGGCGCTGTTGGTGAAGCCATGAAATGCGAAGTAATCCGCCACAGCCCAGAATTAACTGAAATACGAATTCCCTATACCTCAACTACAACGCAATATAATTTCTTTCTTGCATCCGACATTCACCTAGATAATCCAAAATGCGACCGTAAGCTTTTCAAAAAGCATCTAGATGAAATGAAAGAGCGTAAAGGTAAGGCGCTTTTCTTTGGTGATGTAATGTGCCTAATGCAAGGCAAAAAAGATAGACGTGGCAGCAAAGGCGATATAAGGCCAGAACATTTAGGCGGTAATTATTTTGATCTAGTATTTAACGAAACTGCAACCTGGCTGAAACCGTGGCAAGATGACATCTTAATGATGTCAGACGGTAACCATGAAACAGCAATCATTAACCACAACGAAATTGACCCACTTGGTAACGTAGTGCGCATCATGCGCGACAGCGGCAGCCCTGTAGAACACATGCGTTATCAGGGCTTTATTTGGTTTACGTTTTACCAAGAAGGTAATACTGGCGCACAACAAAGACAAGAAAAAATTAGGCGTTTAACGCTTGGTTATCATCATGGCACTTGGGGTGGTGTAATAACAAAAGGCACACTTGGCGGTGGTCGCTATGCCAGCATTATGCCAGACGCTGATGTCATCGTAAATGGCCATAACCACGAACGCACAATTGTTGCTCATCCTTGCTATCGTATAAACAACAAAGGGGAGCAGCGTATAGAACAACGATGGCATATCCAAACTGGCACATACAAGCAAGAATTTAAAGGTGGCGGTGGATTTGCAATTGAAAAAATAGTAATGCCAAAAAGTTTAGGAGGCATTTGGTTAAAGCTAAGACCACGCAATAGTACCGGCGTCGAAATTACCTGTGAGCCTGCAACATGAACCGCTACCTAGTAGAAATCAGCGCCATGATGGTCGTAGATAGTGAATACTCATCAGATGATGTAGCAATCGGCATCGCAGCCAGACTCGAAGAGATCGCACAGTCAAACGCTCACCTCCTTGATTATGAGGTGCTTCCCTACGAAATGCCGGAGCCTCATGAATCATCACATCAACGAGACCGAGTTAGTTAGTCGTAAGGTAACTAAACACAAATTTCGCAAATCTATTATTGAAGAATGGGACAGCAGGTGCTACATCTGCGGTCAACAATTTGATAATATAACACTTGATCATTTAGTGCCAAAAAAGAATGGCGGCCATACCAGTAGGGCTAACCTAGCGCCGTGCTGTAGTTTACACAATCGTCAAAAAGGCCATTCTGAATTGTGGAGCTGGTGGACTAATCATGATTGCTGGGATCTGGACCGTGCAATAAAGCTTTTAAGTTACCTGCGTCGTTGTGATAACATTCCAACGCCTGATGATAAAATACCATAGCCTGCCAAGATTGAACGTGCTCTTTGCACATGCCAGCATACGTTACCTGCCATATATAATGGCCGTCTTTAGACTTAACGCGCTTGATAGTTGGTGTTTTCATTGTTAGAATGCGGATAACTGCTAAATGTAGTGATGATGGAGTGGATGGTGGTGCAGCTCAGTCTAGAGGAGCAGCTTGCACTCGAAGGCCAGAGCAGAATCGCCTTGAACTGC
>Ga0304730_1000933_pt1 | contig 23334 bp, 21 predicted proteins | sample M_130628_MF_Meta_FD_190474 | JGI IMG/M metagenome (GOLD analysis project Ga0304730, IMG submission 190474) | Freshwater microbial communities from Lake Montjoie, Canada to study carbon cycling - M_130628_MF_MetaG (v2) (version 2) | ecosystem: Environmental > Aquatic > Freshwater > Lake | place...
CCTTGTTTACCAATCCCATCTTGTAAAACAAATGCAACCAAAGCGATTACAATAATTGTAAAGATGATCCAAGCACCTTTATCACGAATGTTCTGAATAATAGACATATGTATCTTATAATTATATAGGCAGCAAATTTAGTATATTATATGAATGAAATTCATTTGAAACTAGATTTAAATACACAATAGACGAGTGGATAAATAAAAAAACGGTGGATAAGGGGCGTTTTTTAATAAATAAATGGGTATAAAAAAGGAATAAGGAGATTTGGATATATAAAAAAGTAGAATATTGGTTCCTTATTAGTCATTTTATACACGTTAATTAACAGTGTATAACCTGTGGTAATCTAAATGACTTGAATATTTATATATAAAAAATACTAATAATAAGAGTAGTTTATCTTTTTACTGGTAAAGGTGTTTATATGATATAAAATAGCTAATTATAGCTGAATTGATTTCAAAAAGAGGTGTATAACTAAGTTATTAAGATATTAACAGTCATAATAGTATTAGTTGATTTATATAAATGTATTATTAAAGAATACTACAGTAGTAATACACATTTACTATTTGAAAGATTATTTAAAAATAAACTACTTTTATTTGATCCTATGAAATACCTACCATATCAGCTAGATAAATACTTTAAAATCAAAAACAAATAAATACTAAATTTATTACTAATTTTAAAAATATTATAAATAATTAAAAATCAATGTTTTATATTAAATTTAAGATAGTTTATTAAAAATAACTAATCAAATTAGTAAAATAATACTAAATATTTTAGTTTATTAACAATTTATCCCTATCTTCACATTCAATTTAAATTAAAACATAAAACGACAAGCTATGAGTAACGCAGAAAAATTAAAAGCCCTAAAGTTAACTATCGATAAAATCGATAAGGATTATGGTAAAGGAAGTGTAATGATGATGAATGAGCGCAGTCAAGAGCCTCAGGAAGTTATTTCAACAGGATCTATAGGATTAGATACTGCGTTAGGAATAGGGGGACTACCAAAAGGTAGAATTATAGAAATATATGGACCAGAATCTTCTGGTAAAACCACCGTTGCAATCCATGTAATTGCAGAAGCGCAAAAAAAAGGTGGAATGTGTGCGATTATTGATGCAGAACATGCATTTGATAGTGCATATGCAAAAAGATTAGGCGTAGACGTGGATAATCTTTTAGTCTCACAACCAGATTATGGTGAACAAGCATTAGAAATAGCGGACCGCTTAATTTTATCCGGTGCAATAGATGTCGTTGTAATTGATTCAGTTGCAGCACTAGTTCCAAAAAGTGAATTAGAAGGCGAAATGGGTGATTCAAAAATGGGATTACATGCAAGATTAATGTCTCAAGCTTTGAGAAAATTAACAGCAACAATTAATAAAACTGGTACAGTTTGTATTTTCATCAATCAATTACGTGAAAAAATTGGCGTCATGTTTGGTAATCCAGAAGTAACCACAGGTGGAAATGCTTTAAAGTTTTATGCCTCTGTTCGTTTAGATATTAGAAGAATGGCACAAATTAAAGACGGAGACGAAGCAATTGGAAATAGAGTAAAAGTAAAAGTGGTTAAAAATAAGGTAGCACCTCCGTTTAGGGCTGCAGAATTTGAAATTATTTTCGGAGAGGGAATTAGTAAAATTGGAGAAATAATTGATATGGGTGTTGAATTAGAAATAATCAACAAAAGCGGTAGCTGGTTTAGTTATGAAGGAAATAAATTAGGCCAGGGACGCGATTCGGTTAAAACAATTTTGCACGATAATCCAGAAATGGCGAATGAAATAGAAGCTAAAATTAGAGCTAAAATAGCAGTAAAAGTAGAAGCAGCTGCAGCACATTAGTCTATATAAAAGTGTTTTTTAAGGTTAGTAGGTAATGACCGCATCATTTGTGATGCGGTTTTTTTATATTTATAGGGTGGTGCAATTATTAAAAATATTAATTCAAGCAGGATTGTGGTTATTCTGTAATAAGATACACCTTAAAAACAAACAACCTTTTACAACAGGTGGACCATTATTAATTATTGCCAACCACCCTAATTCTTTTTTAGATGCTTTAATTATAGGATCATATTATAAGCGAAGGGTATATTTTTTAGCTAGAGGAGATGCGTTTAAAAAACCAATACACCGATTTTTACTAGAATCATTAAATATGATTCCTGTTTATAGATTAAGAGAGGGAAAGGCGTTTTTACATTTAAATGATTATGCATTTACAAAATCTATTGAGCTATTAAACAAGGGTTATGCGGTACTTATTTTTATAGAAGGTATTTGTATTAATAGCAATGAATTACAACCGTTTAAAAAAGGAACAGCAAGAATTTTAGAAGGAATTCAAAAATTAAACACCTACCCTAAGATTCATATAGCCGGAATAGCATTTAATCAATTTAGGGGAATTGGCAAAATAGTCAATCTAGTGGTTTCAGAGATGCATGATATTCCACATATTCAAAACAGTAGAGACCGCGTTCTATTTAATCAATTGGTTTTTGATCAACTAAAACAAAACATTTTAATTCCCACAACCCCAACAAAATTTAATAAAAACCATTTGTTTTATAAAATACACCTACCATTTTACAACCTAATAAAAAACTTTGTGGCAGAAAAAACAAAAAACACCGTATTTTTTGATTCAGTTTTGTTTTCTGTGCTACTTTTTACATATCCTGTTTTTATCATCTCCTTATTTTTTATGCTTAAGTTATTTCAGATCCCAACCACCATTATTTTAGTTATCTTGGTAGCACTTCCAATTATGGGAAAAAGGGTACAAGAATAATGATTTAAATTTTTACAATGAAAGCCATCCGAAAACTAGAAAAAAGAAAAAAAATTGCACTGATTGCGCATGATAATAAAAAAAAGGATATTATTGAATGGGCGGTGCACAATAAAATAGTGTTGTCTAAACACAGTTTAATTGCAACAGGAACAACAGGTAGATTAATTGAAGAAGCATTAGATCAGCCTGTGGTTAAACTATTAAGCGGACCCCTGGGCGGTGACCAACAAATTGGCGCTATGATTGCAACAGGCGATATTGATATTATTTTTTTCTTTTTTGATCCCATGGAAGCACAACCACATGATAGTGATATAAAAGCTTTATTAAGGCTTGCAGTAGCATGGAACCTTCCAATGGCATGCGACAGAACAACAGCAGACTTTTTAGTGACATCACCTTTTATGCAAGGGGAATACCAATATGAACTTCCTAATTATGTGAATTATTTAAATAGAAAAGTATAAATCAACTTATGTATCAAACTAATAAAAAAACAATTATGCAAAACCTAAATAAAATAGGGTTGTTTTGCGCAATCATGTTGAACCTAAGCATGAATGGTATTGCACAACAATTTACAGGATTTAAAAACGCAGAGGCTCAGAAAAAATTGGAAGCGAGTTTTGATAGTCAATTAAGCGCAAAACGAATTGGCGAAAATATTAAACGAATGTCTTCTGTGCCACACCATATTGGTTCTGTTGGCGGAAAGTTTGTTGCCGATGATATTGCTATACAATTTAAAGCCGCAGGATGGGATACAAAAATTGTGACCTATCAAGTCTTATTTCCAACACCCATTACGCGCGTATTAGAAATGAAAGGCGCAACTAATTTTAAGGCCTTATTAAAAGAACCCGCTTTAAAAGAAGATGCCACATCTGGACAAGCAGATCAACTACCAACTTATAATTGTTGGAGTGCAGATGGTGATGTCAATGCTGAGTTGGTTTTTGTGAACTATGGTTTACCAGAAGATTATGAAACGCTTGCAAAATATGGCATCGATGTAAAAGGAAAAATTGTAATTGCAAAATATGGTAGAAGCTGGAGAGGCATTAAACCAAAAGTTGCACAAGAACATGGTGCCATTGGTTGTTTAATTTATTCTGATCCACAAGACGATGGTTATGGAGCAGGTGATGTTTATCCAGCAGGACCGTTTAAAAATAAATATGGTGTTCAAAGAGGCTCTATTATGGATATGGTTATTTATCCTGGAGATCCGAGTACACCAAACTATGCTTCTGTTGAAGGGGCCCTAAGGGTTGACCACAACGATGCAGAGAATTTGTTGAAAATCCCTGTTCTTCCAATTAGTTATAGCGATGCCGCGCCTTTATTACAAGACATGGCCGGTCCTGTAGCACCAAAATCTTGGAGAGGCGGCCTGCCTTTTACCTATCATATAGGTCCAAGTAAATCTAAAGTGCATTTAAAATTGGATTTTGATTGGAAATTACGCCCCGCATACAACGTCATTGCAATGATACAGGGTAGCCAATATCCAGACCAGTGGGTGATTAGAGGAAATCACCACGATGCTTGGGTAAATGGCGCAAACGACCCCGTTAGTGGCATGGCCGCTGAACTAGAAGAGGCTTACGCAATTGGGTCCATGGTAAAATCAGGATGGAAACCAAAAAGAACCCTTGTGTATTGTGCATGGGATGCAGAAGAACAAGGATTAATGGGTTCTGTAGAGTGGGTCGAAGAACATGCAGCTTCTTTACAAGCAAAAGCAGTAGCTTATATTAATTCAGATGGAAATGGTAGGGGCTTCTTAGGTGCCGAAGGCTCTCATGCTTTTACGGGATTAATGACTGACATTAGTAAATCCATCCAAGACCCACAAACAGGCGTCACTATTTTTGAAAGACAAAAAGCTAATAGAGCAACAGAAGCAACCACCACTGCGGCCAAAAAAGAAATCTTAAATAGCACCAGTTATCCACTAGGTGCTATGGGATCGGGGTCTGATTATTCTTCCTTCATTCAACACGTAGGTGTTCCTTCTTTAAATATTGGATTTGGTGGAGAAAACGAAGGTGGAGAATACCACTCTATTTATGATTCCTATGATCACTATTCAAAATACAAAGACCCTGGTTTTGCTTATGGTGTCACACTTGCACAAACAGCAGGTCGAGCAGCATTAAGGTTATCCGAGGCAGACGCTTTACCATTTGATTTTACAGCCTTACATAAAACAGTGAAAGGGTACATTGCCGAGTTAATGAATAATGTAGATCAAATGCGCGAAAAAGCAAAAGTGGAAAACGAATTAATCAACACAAAAGCATATGCCGTAGCGGCAGATCCTACAGAGGGACTAAAATTACCAACAACGGTTGAAGATATTCCTTATGTTGATTTTGCATCTATATTAAATGCATTAACGCGTTTAGAAAAATCAGCAGAACAGGTAGAGCAAATAAAAGTAAATGCGGATGCACAAAAACTTGCTACAATCAATGCAAAAATTTATGCAGCAGAACAAACCTTATTAATGACAAAGGGCTTGCCGCGTAGACCATGGTACAAACATAGTTTATACGCACCAGGCTTTTATACTGGTTATGGGGTTAAAACAATACCAGGTGTTCGTGAAGCAATTGAACAAAAAAATTGGTCTGAAACAAGGACTCAAATTGAAGAAGTAGCCGCAGCAATCAACAGGTTGGCTTCTTATTTAGAAACACTTTAAACTGTTTTTAACGAAACTTATTTAAGGTTTGCGCTTACCTTTGTGCATGCCTTTTAAACTTCATTCCAACTATACACCCTCGGGCGATCAGCCAACTGCAATTGCACAATTGACCGAGGGTGTGCAGAATGGAGACATGCAACAAACACTCTTAGGCGTGACAGGTTCTGGTAAAACTTTTACCATTGCTAACTTAATTCAAAACGTACAACGCCCCACGCTAGTCCTTACCCACAACAAAACATTGGTTGCTCAATTGTATGGAGAGTTTAAACAATTCTTTCCTGATAATGCAGTAGGTTATTTTGTGTCTTATTATGATTACTATCAACCAGAAGCCTATCTACCCACATCGGGCGTCTATATCGAAAAAGATTTAAGCATTAATGAAGAACTTGATAAGCTAAGGCTTCAAGCAACTGCACAATTACTAAGTGGCCGAAGAGATATCATTATTGTGGCGAGTGTGAGTTGTATTTATGGTATGGGTAATCCAACAGAATACGAAAATGGCATCATTCGAATTCATCAAGGACAGATTTTATCCCGTCAAGCATTTTTACACGCGCTTGTGAATAGTTTGTACCACCGATCTGTGACCGAATTTGATCGTGGTGCTTTTAGGGTGAATGGAGACACAATCGATATTCGACTGCCTTATGTAGATTATGGGTACCGCATTACTTTTTTTGGCGACGAAATTGAAGCTATTGAAAGTATAGAAATTGAAACAGGAAAAAGAATTGAGCCCATGGAGAACGCAGCCATCTTTCCTGCAAATTTATACATGGCACCAAAAGAAATGCTACAAGAAATCATTATTGAAATTCAGGACGAGTTGCGTGCACAAGTAGAGTATTTTAAAAATGTGGGAAAACACCAAGAAGCTGCAAGAATAAAAGAAAGAGTTGAATACGATATAGAGATGATTAGAGAATTGGGTTATTGTACGGGGATCGAAAATTATTCTAGATTTTTTGACCGACGAAAGCCAGGCACAAGGCCATTCTGCTTATTGGATTATTTTCCAAAAGACTTTTTATGTGTGATTGATGAAAGCCATGTAACCATACCACAAATAACAGGGATGTATGGTGGAGATAGAAGCAGAAAAATGAATTTAGTTGAATTTGGTTTTAGACTTCCAAGTGCGATTGACAATAGGCCACTTAATTTTAATGAGTTTGAGCGGGTGATTGGACAAACTATTTTTGTGAGTGCTACACCGGGTGAATATGAACTAGAAAAAACAGATGGATTAATTGTAGAGCAGGTGGTACGTCCAACTGGTTTATTGGATCCACCAATCGAAGTGCGCCCAACTAAAAATCAGATTGATGATTTATTAGATGAAATAGCGATGCAGGTAGATATGGGCGATCGTGTGTTGGTGACCACTTTAACTAAAAAGATGGCCGAGGAAATGGATCGATATCTATCCAAAATCAACATTAAATCTAAATATATCCATAGCGATATAGATGCATTAGAGCGTGTGGAGATATTGAGAGAATTAAGACTTGGGGTGATTGATGTATTAGTGGGCGTGAATTTATTAAGAGAGGGCTTGGATTTACCAGAAGTTTCATTGGTAGTGGTGCTAGACGCAGATAAAGAAGGATTTTTAAGAAATGAAAAATCATTAACCCAAACATCGGGTCGTGCCGCAAGAAACGTGCGTGGTCGTGTTATATTTTATGGCGACAAAATTACAATGAGCATGCAACGCACCATGGATGAAACTGATCGACGAAGAGCAAAACAAATTCAATACAATATTGAACACAATATTACACCAACCACTATTATAAAGTCAATAGAACAGGTGATGAAGCAAACGGCGGTATTGGATATTAAAGGATTTAGTCAAAACAATATCAACATTCGAACCACAGATGAATTAAATATGGTAGCAGAACCAAATAGTCAATACGAAACTATTCCACAAATGGAGAAAGCGATTTTGCAAACAAAAAAGCAAATGGAAAAAATGGCGAAGGCAATGGACTTTATGGAAGCTGCAAAACTGCGTGACGAAATGTTCAGAATGGAATTACAATTAGAAAAAATGAAAGCATCCTAGTTTATGAATGATTTTTTTATAGCAGTTTACAATGGGTTACTTCAAACAACATGGCTAGAAGCGGTGGCGGTGATCATGGGTATTGTTTCGGTTTGGTATAGCCGCAAAGAAAATATTTTAGTTTTTCCGACCGGTATCATTAACACAAGCCTATTTATTTATCTAAGTTTTAAAGGACATTTATTAGGAGAGGCAAGTGTGAATTTATATTATACAATCATGAGCATCTATGGCTGGTATTGGTGGTCAAGAAAAAAAGAAGATCAGGTCACCAATGCATTACAGATCACCATTAGCAATACCACACAAAGACTCCAACAGGTTTTTGTTTTTATAGGATTTTATGCCATCTTGTTTTTTGTACTAGAGTTTTTAAAGAATAATTTTGCGCCAGATGCAATTCCATGGGCAGACGCATTAGCAAGTGCATCTGCTTATACAGCAATGTGGTTGATGGCAAAGAAAAAAGTGGAAAGCTGGGTCTGGTGGATTATCACGAATATTACATCGATACCACTTTATTTTATCAAGGGATATGCGTTTACAAGTTTTCAATTTATAGTTTTATTAATTTTAGCAATAGCAGGTTTAATTACTTGGAATAAAAAAGCGAAACACGAACTTGCAAAAGCAAGTAATTAATAAATCATTAAGCAATGAAACCAATTCAAAAAATAGTTGTTCTAGGTCCAGAGTCAACAGGCAAGTCCACACTTTGTGCAGCACTCGCGGCGCACTATCAAACTATTTGGACACCCGAATATGCAAGACAGTATTTAGCTGAACATGGAACTAAGTATACCTATGATGATTTATTAATCATTGCAAAGGGCCAAATAAAAAATGAAGAAAAATCAATTGCATTATTAGATCAAAAAAACAAAGACAATCAAGCCGAGGCAAGCACAAATAAATTAATTGTGGACACAGATATGTATGTGATGAAAGTATGGTGTGAATATGTTTTTAATAATTGTCATCACTATATTTTAGAACAAATCAATCAACGAAATTATGATTTATACTTACTCTGTGATATAGACCTACCATGGGCTGCAGACGAAATGCGTGAATATCCAGATGCCGGTCCTAGACTCGAACTATTTACCCTCTACAAAGAACTTTTGATCAATCAAAAAACACCATGGGGGATTGTGTCTGGCTCGGGTGACCAACGCACAGCAAATGCCATTCAACTGATCAACCAAAAGCTAGCTAAAACTTAAAAGTGGAAAATAATCCACAAGCTGACTGGCTTTATACACAATACTTAATATCAAATTAAAAATTGTGAATGAGCTGGTGGATAAACCCGACTATTTTTTTCTAATTAAATCTCGAATAGCCTCATCCCCTTCCAAATTGTTCATTTCTCTTAGTATTTGTGGATAACGCCATGCAACTCTTTTTGTCATAGGACGCGCTGTGAATTTCTTGGGGTTAGGAAGCCCTGCAATAATCATTGCAGCTTCGGCACGTGTTAAATTTTTTGCTGATTTTTTAAAATAATATTGTGCGGCTGCTTCAACACCAAAACAACCAGGACCAGTTTCAATCACATTTAAATACATTTCTAAAATTCTTTTTTTACCCCAAACAAGTTCAATTAAAAAAGTAAAATAAAATTCAGGTAGTTTACGAATGTATTTATCATATTGACCGCCTTGCCATAAGAATACATTTTTAGCAACCTGTTGTGTAATGGTACTTGCGCCTCCTCCAAGTGGAATTCTAGATTTCTTTTTTTTCTTTTTTGTTTTGAAACTTCTTTCCATGGCCTCCCAGTCTACACCTATATGATCGGGGAAAGCCTGATCCTCACTAGCTATTGCCGCTAGTTTAATATTATAAGAAAGATCCTCCCAGGCAATATAGTCCCTCTTTAATCCTAAGCCAAATGCATTGGTGAACTGGGTAATGGTAATAGGTGGAAATACAAAACACAAAATAACTACATAGAGTAATGAACTAATAAACAAATACCAAATGATGCGCTTAATTTTTTTAATCAAAATGTAAATCAATTATAGTGAATGTAATTTCTGTTTTAATGAGTCTAAGCTTACAAAATTTCTACACTAAATCTTTTGCCAATTGGCCTGTAAGGTGGATTCTTTTTACTCATCCATCTTCCTATAAAATAAGCGCCCACCCCGCCCGCAATAGCAGGTAAATTTTTTGAACTAAAGACGTTCTCTTTATTGATAATAGAATTGGTGATATTTAATCCACTATATAGAACCCCTCCAAATTTTAAAAAGGTACCATTGGCAAAAACACTTTGGTATCGATTCTTATCTTTTGCAAACGCCCGAATCTCATTGATATGTAATGTGAGTGATCCTAATCTTAAAGTATCTTGTCCATAAGTGCCATAAGCAGTCATAACCGTTTGAAGCGCATATTGTTTAACCTGTATAGAGTCGTTTTTAACCCACTGAATTTGTCCAGTTATCCACTGACGATTGCTAAATTCAAATTCAATGTAGTTGTCTTTTGTAAAAGACTTAATGGTGACGCCTCTATCTTTTAAAATAAGCACGTTTCCAGATTGCGCTACCACTATATTAGCCAATGCTAATAGGCAGGTACAAAAAAACATAAGGGTTATTTTTTTCACAAGTCCAAATTACAATAAAGCCTACTAAAAAGAACCATATTGCCATAAATGTTTGTGAAAGAAGTAGGACTTGACCTAATAAATCAAAATTGCACTATATAAAAGTGCCGCGCTAAAGATTAAAATGATCATCCCAGAAACACGATTGATCCAAAGAAGGCTTTTTTCAGTTAACCTTGGTCTTAATTTACCTGCTAAAAAAACCTTGACTAAATCAGATAATAAAACAAATCCAAGACAGGTTCCAAAAACGATCAATTTATATTGAATTGGATTAGGTGTATCGTCCGCACTCGTATTAATGGCTGCTGTCCATGCAAACCAAAATAAAAATACGCTAGGATTAAGTGTGTTCATTAAGAAACCAGAAAAATAAGAGGAGATCAGGTCTTTAATGCTGACCTTTTTATTGACCCCGCCTGTGCCCATGTTTTCTAATTTCAATTTTTTAAAGAACAAAGTATATAAACCCATCAACAATAAAAATCCAGCACCCGCTAAAGCAATCGTTGATTTATGGTTGAGTACAAGATTAAATAAAGAAGTAAAAAAATTGCAAATAAAAAGCAAAACAAAATCACTGCTCGAAACCCCTGCTACAAATGCATAGCCAGAGCGCTTGCCATTGGTAAGACTTTGTTTGATAATTGCGAAAATAACAGGTCCAATGGAAATACTTAAAATAAAACCCAATAGCAAACCTTTTAAAATTGGGTCAACTAACATTGTCCTTGATTTTTAATATATAGCTTCCAGTCTGCAAGCATATCACCTTTCAATACTCTTGGAAACTTATGCTGTCCACCAATTTTGCCCTTGCTTTCCATGAATCCCATAAAACAATTTTCTTTGAGCACAGATACTTTAATAGACTTAAGTGCACTTTTTCGCTCAATTGCATAATCATCGTTGAGTTGAATTAACTTTTCATCTATTTTTTCTGCTAATAAAATTTCGTTAATAGTTTGATCACAAGCTACATACCAATGGTGTGCAAAAAAGTTTCCATCAGGCTCACCCGTAACCGTATATTCGGGAATAGACAAATTCAATTCCTCGCTCACTAACTGAATGGCTTTATTCATATTGTCCACACTCAAATGCTCACCCACCAAACTTAAAAAATGTTTTGTCCTCCCTGTGATAATAATTTCTGCATTGGCTTTATGTACAAAACGAACTGTGTCTCCAATTAAATAACGCCATGCACCGGCAGGTGTACTAATCAAAACCGCATAATCTCTGCCTTCTTCCACTTCGTGAATCATTAAGGTTTCTGGATCATCCACCATTTCTCCATTTTCATCAAAGTTTGTTTCGTCAAAAGGAACGAATTCAAAAAAGATATGTTGGTTATAGGTTAAGCGCATTCCTACCGCATTTTGCTTATCCTGCCATGCTAAAAATCCTTCGCTTGCTAAATAGGTTTCAACATATTCAATCGGTTTTCCTAATAACTTTTCAAAACCATGTTTATAGGGCTCAAAACTTACCCCACCGTGTACGAACAAGGTTAGATTAGGCCAGATTTCGTGGATATTGTTAAGTTTGTAGCGCTCTATCACCATCTCTAAACACATTTGTATCCAGGCAGGCACGCCTACTACAAAACTAATATCCCAGTCAGGGGCTTTCTCTACAATCTCTTTTAATTTTTTATTCCAATCGCGCTCTTTGGCAATTTTTTTACCAGGCTTGTAAAAAGGTTGAAACCAAAAAGGAGATTTTTTAGCAGTGATCCCACTTAAGTCCCCTGCATAATAACCCGCACCTTTTTGTAAATCTGTACTACCACCTAAGGTAAGCCATCCACGCCCCATCGCAGACAAGGGTATTTCACGATACTTTAAAAAACTGATCAATTGCTTGATCATGACGATCTTGTTGCCTCTCAATAAGTCGTTTGTAATTGGAATATACTTACTTGCAGCTTCACTCGTACCGCTGCTTAAAGCAAAATAGTTGATCTTTCCTGGCCAACAAATATCGGGCTGGCCCTCAAGCGTTAAATGCCACCATTCTTTATAGATCTTATTGTAATTATAAGTTGGTACTATTTCTTGGAACTTTTTCCCAATATGTTTACTACCCAATATTTCGTCGAATTTATTTTTTTGGCCAAAAGCTGTGTAACGTGCTCTTTTAAGTAATTTTTTTAAAACACGCATTTGTGCGGTTCTTGGGCTTTTTGTTGGAAGACCAAGTGCTTTAGAAAGGCTTTTTGGTAAATTAAATTCAAATATGGCCATCTATAAAATAGGGTTTTACTTTTACGAAATAGACTCAAAAATACGAATGTTATTCGAGCAAACGAACCTACTTTTGTATCATGATTAAAAATACGCTAATTCAGGCTGTAGAACTCGGAGCAAAAGAGTTGACTCGTTTTTTTAACGGTACGTTTACAATTGCTAGCAAATCTTCTATAAATGACCTTGTCACCGAGGCAGATCATGCTTCAGAAAAAGCCATTATTGGCTTAATTCAATCCCAATTTCCAGATCATTTTATACTTAGTGAGGAAACTGGTGAGATGGCTTCCCTATCTGATACAAAATGGATCATCGATCCCATTGACGGCACTATTAATTTTGCGAATGGCATACCAATTTGTTGTGTAAGTATTGGTGTTGAGCACAAGGGCGAAATGATTTTAGGTTCTGTGTATAATCCATTCATGAATGAATTATATTTTGCAGAAAAAGGGCAAGGCGCCACTTTGAACGGTAGACCAATTAAGGTGAGCAATAAAGATTCCATTTTACACAGCTGCTTGGTGACAGGATTTCCTTATCAATATTTAGATAGTGAAAACGGGCCTTTACAAGTTTTTGAAAAACTAGTACGAAAAGCGATACCGGTTCGTCGACTAGGAAGTGCAGCATTAGATTTATGCTGGACCGCTGCTGGAAGATTTGATGGTTTTTATGAACACAAACTTCAAGCATGGGATAGTGCTGCAGGATTTTTAATGGTAGAAGAAGCAGGAGGAAAAGTAACAGACCTAATGGGTAACGCATATAATCCATACCAGCCGGGCATCATAGCAACAAATGGTTTTATTCATGACCAATTATTATCCGTAGTGAATGGCGGCAATTTATAGAGGCGTAAAGCGTAAATAATCAAGGAGTAAATAAAAGTAATAGTAATAATTTATGTCAACAGAAAGAACAGAGATAGAAAAATTAGGTGAGTTTGGATTGATAGATCGATTAACACAAAATTTTGAAACACTCAATGCGTCCACACTATTGTCAATAGGGGACGACGCAGCAGTGATAGATCATTTTGGAAAACAAACGGTGATCACCACCGACTTACTAATAGAAGGCGTGCATTTTGATTTAATGTATACACCATTAAAACATCTTGGATATAAATCGGTGGTGGTGAATCTAAGCGATATTTATGCAATGAATGCGCATCCCACACAAATCACGATGAGCGTAGCTTTCAGCAATCGATTTAGTTTAGAAGCCCTAGAAGAATTTTACGAAGGCGTTGCCATTGCATGTGATAAATATGGGGTGGATTTAATTGGTGGAGACACTTCCACCTCTCAAAAAGGACTCATTATTTCTGTGACCGCCTTGGGTGAAGTGGCACCAGATGGGTACATTAAAAGAAGCACAGCCGAGTCGGGTGATTTAATTTGTGTATCAGGAGATTTAGGCGCAGCATTTTTGGGATTAACATTGATGGAACGCGAAAAACAAATCTTTTTAGATAATCCACAGATACAACCGAATTTAGAAAATGAAGATTATATCGTAGGAAGATTGTTAAAACCAGAAGCAAGAAAAGATATTATTGAATTGCTTGAAAAATTAGAGATCAAACCAACATCCATGATGGATATCAGCGATGGCTTGAGTTCTGACGTATTGCACTTGTGTAAACAATCTGAATTGGGCTGCAGAATCTATGAAGAAAAAATTCCGATCAACGAAGCAAGTAAGGCTGCTGCCTTTAAGTTTGGACTAGATGCTACTGTTTGTGCGTTGAATGGCGGAGAAGATTATGAATTGTTGTTTACCATGAAGCAAGCAGACTATGATAAAATGACGATGCAAGAAGAGATTAGTGTGATTGGATATATGTGTGATGCATCAGAGGGCACTAAATTAATCACCAAAGGAAATAATTTATTTGATATTACTGCACAGGGCTGGAACGCTTTTGGAAAAGAGGTTTAATAATTGATCACCTTATTTAGAATGGCCAATTCTGCTGATAAACAAAGTAGATTGGCCTTTTTATTTATTTCTATTGTACCATTTATATTTTTATGGTGCATCAGTTTGGCTGGATATACACTACACATTTTGATTGCTTCATCAAGTGGTATGCCCACATGTTCCACTAAGTTTTGAATTGATTTTAGTTGTGTTAATGCTGAGCCACTAAGGGTTCCAGCTGATTCGTATTTGTCACCAACTAGTGTATGTTGATACAATCCAGTGCTGGTTGCTGTTACCGCGTCAGTAATACAAAACAATCGATCACCCATTATTTTTTTAGCAACACGTATTGCAGCATAATCTACATGATAACCATCTGGAACGATACTACTCATGGCGGTTGGATGATTGAACAATGCGCCAACAACACCTGGTGCACGATGTTGAAATGCACTCATCGCATTGAAAAGATGTGTTGCAACAGGAATGCCATCATTAAAAAACTGCATCGCAGTTTCGTAAGATGCATTGGTATGACCAGCTGAAACAACAATGCCCGCAGCCTGAATGGTTTTAATAATTGCTGGCGTACATACTTCAGGCGCAAGTGTAATCATGCTAATCACATCTTTTCCATAGGCTAAAACAGAAACCACTTCTTCTATATCAGGCACATGAATCACCGATACATCATGCGCGCCTTTTTTGCTTGTATGAATCCAGGGGCCCTCTATGTGCAATCCGATACAACCCTTTCCACCAGCTGCTTTATAAGCTTTTACACCATCAATGGATGCATAAATGACGTCCATGCTTTGGGATGCAATGGTCGGTTGAAAAAAACCTGTGCCACTTTCGATGCAGTATTGATAAATTTTTTCGATCGTCTCTTTTTCAGGAAACTCAGATAATAATTTTCCATCAGCACCATATAATTGTAAATCAATTAGTGCAGGAATAATGAAAGGCATTGCGCTGTTGGCATCAAATCCTTTTTGATCTATTCCAACCACCAGATCGCTTTCAATATGTATGACTACATCATTCAACCATTTGGAACCCGTGAACAATGCCTTTGCTGAGTAATCTAAAGTCATAAAAAAATATGGTTAAAGCTTTACGCAGACAGGATTTGAGTAAAGCTATTTTTTGTTCTAAAAATGCTATGTAAATATAATGCAATTTTATGGATAGGCTTTTTACCTAGGGCTTATAAAGCTTCTGCACAATGGGCTGGTATAATATTGGCTCAAATCCACGCTGGTGTAAGAATGCATATGTTTTAGCCATGCGGCTTAGGCCTCGTTCTCCCTTTAAGCTATTCCACTTTTTAGTTGCAAGCAGTTCTAAGGTTTTGAGATAGGCATCCCCATCAATGGCTTTTAATCCAATTTTGATATTGTAGCTACTGACCCTTTTTTGTTGTAATGCGTGTTGAATTTTAACCTTACCCCATCCCTTAATTCTAAAATGCCCCCCTGCAAATTGAACAGCAAATCGCTCTTCGTTTAAAAAATTTTCGGCAATCAGATCCGACATAATTTCTTCCACTTCGTCTTTGGTCATACCCAGTTCGTATAGCTTATCCCTGACCTCTTGTTGGGCCCTTTCTTGGTAGGCACAATAGTGCCGTATCCTTTGTATAGCTTGCTCCTTACCAATTCGAACTTTCTTCATAATGTCAATAAGAATTGCTAAAATAGCTTTTTAATCTTAAGATTTTGCTTTAGTTTCGTTCTAGTTATTCAAGGGGAAACAGCTACCCTAAAAAATCAAAAATTGAACGCATGAAGTTTATTGTATCTTCTTCTTCTTTATTAAAACACCTCCAACAAATTGCTGGTGTCATTAATACCAATACTGTATTGCCTATCTTGGAAGATTTTTTATTCGAAATAGAAGATAAAAAATTAAACATTGTAGCAACCGATTTAGAAACAGTCATGCGCGTACAAATGGAAGTAGAGAGTAAGGTGAATGGACGCGTTTGTATTCCTGCAAAAATTTTAATTGATTCTTTAAAAAATATTGCAGACCAACCACTGACTTTTAATATTGATAAGAACTATGCAGTAGAAATTACAAGCGATAATGGAAAGTATAAAGTGATGGGTGAAAATCCGGACAGCTTTCCAAAAGAGCCTACAGCAGACGATACAACAGGCTTTAACATGACCAGTGGTGGTTTGTTAACAGCTATTAATAAAACATTATTTGCTGTGAGCGGTGACGATTTGCGTCCTGCTATGACAGGCGTATTCTTTGAACTAACAAAGGAGAGCGTTCAGTTTGTAGCCACAGATGCACACCGTTTGGTGCGCTATAAAAGAACAGATGTGAAAGCGACTCAAAACGCTTCTTTCATCGTACCTAAAAAGCCACTTAATTTATTAAAGAACGCTTTACCAGATAATGATGATGCGATCACGGTTAGCTTTAATAACAACCACTTATTTGTAGCGCACGGGTCTACACAATTAATTTGTCGATTGATTGATGCAAGATTCCCAGACTATAAAGTGGTGATTCCGGCGGACAATCCTTATCGTTTAACAGTGAATAAGCACGATTTTCAAAATGCATTGCGCCGCGTGAATGTATTTAGTAATAAAAGTACCAATCAAGTAGCTTTAAATATTACAGGAAGTGAATTACAGATGGCTGCACAGGATATTGATTTTAGTTTTGAGGGTAACGAGCGCATGAGTTGCGAATACCAAGGAGAAGATATTCAAATTGCCTTCAACGCGAAGTTTTTGATAGAGATGTTGAATGCAGCAGATACGGACGAGGTCTTTATTGAATTGTCTACGCCAAGTAAGGCAGGTTTAATCAAACCTTCAGAACAAGCTCCAGGAGAGGACTTGTTGATGTTGGTGATGCCATTAATGTTAAATAGTTAATCCCTATCCTATACGAAGTCTTTAACAAGACTTAAGAAGAACCCGGTGTATCTGACAGCAGAACATCGGGTTTTTTATTTACATTTATGCATAAAACAAATTGCTATGTTAGAGGCGATAAAAACCTATTTTGAAACCATTCCAAGTTTGCATCGTGCATTGTTATTGGCTGGTGGTATTACTTCTTTTTGGTTAGTAGAATTTGCAGTACCCCTTTTTAATTTTAAGTACAATAAGTTAAAACATGCGGGGCTTAATTTCTTTTTTACTTTTACCACTATTGCGATCAATTTTGCATTTGCATTGATGATGGTAAAAGTAAGTGACTGGACCCTCCAACAACATTTTGGATTACTTCAGATCATTCAATTGACTCCATGGGTGGAAGCAATTGCAGGTCTTTTGCTATTAGATTTTATTGGTGCTTACTTGGTACATATGATTGAACATAAAGTTAAATTTTTATGGAAGTTTCATATGGTACACCACGCAGATACGATGGTGGATACGACAACAGGAAATAGACATCACCCAGGAGAGTCAGTGGTGAGAGCTGTTTTCGCTATTCTTGCAGTTTTTATTTTAGGTACACCCATCTGGATGGTCATGTTGTATCAAAGTTTAAGTGTGGTGCTTACACAGTTCAATCATGCGAATATTCGTATTCCAACATGGTTTGATAAAACCTTTGGTTATATTATTGTATCTCCAAATATGCATAGAGTACACCACCATATTACGCGTCCTCAAACGGATAGCAACTATGGCAATATTTTTTCTTTCTGGGATCGTATTTTTGGAACCTATAATGATACGCCGATGGATCAGATTGTATATGGCTTAGATGTGATGGATCATACACAAGACGGTTCGCTGTCTTATCAATTAAAAGCGCCATTTAATAAATCTATAAAATCAGATTATTAATTAATCGCTTTACAAATTCGTATAAATTAAAATTATCCATGATTAAAGTTGGCGCATTTATACCAGCCAGGTACGCAGCTACAAGGTTTCCAGCAAAGTTGATGCAGATGCTTGGTGACAAGTCTGTGATTCGGCATACCTATGATAACACAAAGGCAACAGGTTTGTTCGACGAAGTGTATGTAGTGACTGACAGTGAAATTATTTTTAATGAAATAGTTGATAACGGCGGGAAGGCCATTATGAGTCAAAAGGTCCACGAAAGCGGGTCCGATAGAATTGCTGAAGCTATAGAAAATATAGATATAGATATTGTGGTCAACGTGCAAGGGGATGAACCCTTTGTGAAGCGTGCACCATTGGAACAAGTACTTGCCTGTTTTGAGGATGCAAATGTGCAAGTTGCTTCTCTAATGCAGGTATTATCCAACCCAGCATCCATCGAAGATCCTAACTATGTTAAAGTAGCGGTTGATAAAAATTGGAATGCCTTGTTTTTTTCACGCAGTGTCATTCCTTATCCAAGGTCAACAGATACGGTCATTACTTATTATGAACATGTAGGTGTCTATGCGTTTAAAAAACAAGCTTTAATTGATTTCACCAACTGGCCGGTGTCTCCATTAGAATCCGCAGAAAAAATCGAGTGTTTACGTTATTTAGAAAATGGTGTAAACATTAAAATGGCTGTCACTCATTATATGGGTGTAGAAATAGATACCCCCGAAGATTTAATCAAAGCGGCTGAACTTTTAAAATAATCACATGAACAAAGGAAAATTATTTCAGTCAACCGTAGTCGCTGCACTTGCAGGATTTATTTTTGGATTTGATATGGTGGTGATTTCTGGTGCTGATAAACCTATTCAAGTGTTATGGCAGACTTCACCTTGGTTTCATGGATTCTTTATTATGTCTATGGCATTATGGGGTACCGTGATCGGGTCTGTTTTTGCAGGCGCACCAACAGAAAAGTATGGTCGTAAAAAAGTGTTGATATGGTTAGGTATTATGTTTATTGCATCTGCTATTGGATCTGCATTGGCACAAGACCCTTATACTTTTTCTTTCTTTAGATTAATTGGAGGCATTGCCATTGGTGTATCATCTGTAGCAGCGCCAACGTATATTTCTGAAATTTCTAATAAAAATAACAGAGGAAAATTAGTGGGCATGTACCAGTTCAATATCGTCTTTGGTATTTTAGTGGCTTATTTATCTAATTATTTTTTAGCAGGTGTTGGTGGTGAAAATGATTGGCGTTGGATGCTAGCTGTTTTATTGATTCCTTCTATCATTTATACTTTAATGACACTGGGTTTACCAGAAAGTCCAAGATGGTTATTCTCTGTTAAAAACGACGAGGCAGGCGCAAGAGCAAACCTAGCCATTGTCGGCGTAGAAAATATTGATGAGACGATTCAAGAAATAAGCACCGCTTATGAGGAAGAAAAATCACAAGGCAGTATTCAGTTGTTTACAAAACACCACAGCAAAATACTTTCTATTGCTTTTTTTGTTGCTTTTTTTAATCAGGCTTCGGGTATCAACTTTCTTTTATATTATGCGCCTAGAATTTTAGAAGAAGCTGGTTTTGCAAAGAACAATTCTTTATTAAGTTCCATCTCATTAGGTCTAATGAACTTGGTATTTACCTTTGTAGGTCTTTGGTTAATTGACCGCATTGGTCGTAAGACTTTATTAATTATTGGATCATTTGGATACATTATTAGTTTGTCCATGGTGGCCTACGGTTTTATTAATCATAGCGCACCTGAGTTCATGCTTAGCTTTTTATTGTTATTTATAGCAGCACATGCTATTGGACAAGGTGCGGTGATTTGGGTATTGATATCAGAAATCTTTCCTACTCAAATTAGAGCCAAGGGTCAAGCCTTTGGCGCTAGCATCCACTGGGTGTTTGCAGCGCTTATTACTTTAGTCACACCTGTATTTTTAGATAGTGAAAATGGAATTTTCAAAGACAATCCTTGGCCCATCTTTGCTTTTTTTACGGTGATGATGGCATTACAATTAGTTTGGATTTTAACTAAAGTACCAGAAACAAAAGGTGTTTCCTTAGAGGCACTACAAAAGAAATTAGCACAGTAAACTAAAAGCGACTCCATGGGGTCGCTTTTTTATGAATAAGATTGTAACTTTGATACGAGTAAAAAAATAATTATGCAGTTTCGTAATTTTAAAATGGTCGATTATGTTGTGTATGGCCGTGGTGCTTTTAATCAAGTAGATGAAATTATTGCCCCGCATCGTAAGGGTGATTTTCCAATGATATTTTTTCTAGATCATTTTTTTGAAGGAAAACCTTTGGCAAGTAGAGTGCCATTAAGAGGCAAAGACAAAATTATTTTTGTGGATGTGACTTATGAACCAAAGACGACACAGGTGGATGCACTTGCAGCTGAATTAAAAGCAACATTTGGTGAAGTGAGTGGTATTATTGGTATTGGTGGCGGATCAACTTTAGATTTAGCAAAAGCCGTTGCTTTGATGATGAAAAATCCTGGTTCTTCTGCAGACTACCAAGGATGGGACTTAGTACAACAAGCAGGTGTTTATAAAGTGGGTATCCCAACACTAAGTGGAACGGGCGCAGAAGTGAGTCGTACCACTGTTCTAACGGGACCAACTAGAAAGCTGGGCATGAACTCTGACTTTACCCCATTTGATCAAATTGTTTTAGATCCTGCATTAACAAAGGACGCACCTGCAAACCAACGTTTTTATACAGGCATGGATTGTTATATTCATTGCATTGAAAGTTTAGAAGGTACATTCTTAAACGAGTTTAGTAAGAGTTACGGTGAAAAAGCATTAGAACTTTGTAGAAAAGTGTTTGTAGAAAAAAATACCTGGGATGATGAATGCGATGATCAATTAATGATGGCCTCTTATGCAGGCGGAATGAGTATTGCGTATAGCCAAGTTGGTGTGGCGCATGCAGTGAGCTATGGCCTAAGTTATTTATTAGGAACAAAACATGGTATCGGTAACTGTATCGTGATGAATCACTTAGAGGAATATTATCCAGCCGGTGTTAAAGAGTTTAAGCACATGGTAGCTAAAAATAATATTGATATTCCAGTTGGCATTTGTGCGAATTTATCAGAGGAACAATTTGACGCAATGATTAACGTGTCTTTAGGTATGAAGCCATTATGGGAGAATGCACTTGGAAAAGATTGGGAGCAAATTATGACACGAGAGAAATTGAGAGCGCTTTATAACAAACTATAGAAAAATAAAATTACTATTCCGCTACTGCTACCACTTCTTTCACTTCGGGAATCATACGCTTCATCATGCCTTCGATACCTGCTTTAAGTGTTACCATGCTAGATGGACAACCACTACAAGAGCCTTGTAGCATCAGGTTAACGATACCGTTATTATAACTTTTAAATTGTATTGCACCGCCATCCATTTCAACAGCTGGCTTTACATAGTTTTCTAATAATTCTTTTACGCGCTTTACAATATCATCGTCATCAGCAGATACCACATTGGTTGCTTCTTGTTTCATCTTAGCAACTTCATCTTCATTCACGACCACACCACCTGCTTCTAAATATTCTTTCAAGAATGTTTTGATAGTAGGAATGACATCCTGCCAATCTTCGGTATCAGTCGTTTTTGTTAATGTCACAAAATTGCTAGCGATAAAAACACTTTTGATAAAAGGGAAACTAAATAATTCTTTCGCCAATGGAGAAGCGGTTGCCAAGGCTTCTTCTGCTACATCTAAACTTTTACCTGGATACAATAGTTTGTTGGCTACAAACTTCATTGTTTCTGGATTGGGTGTCATTTCTGTATAAATGCTCACGATGGTATTGCCTGTTGTAATCATAATTGCTTTTTTATTCAGTCCAGCGCAAAAATAATCAAAATGAATGGCTTGCTAGCCCATGAAGGGGGATAATGGCGTTATTTTTCCGATATCGAAAGACAACAAATAGCCTGTTGATGCCTATTTAGATCCCATTGTCTACATCATTTAGGTGTTGATGATCATTAATTTAGCATAGTTCAACATGATCTTTTTCTCACCATTCAGATCAAAAAGGATATTGGCTATTGGGTTATGTGCCGAACCTTCAATGGTTTTAATGATGCCAAACCCAAATTTTTGATGCTCTACTTTCATGCCCTCTTCTAGTGCAGTTGGGTCAGCAGCGGCAAAATTGGCCGAAGGAATATGGTTTTTATTCAAAGTGCTTGGAGGTGTCACAGGTAAGTAGCTAGGCTTGGTATCGCCGGAGGCTTTTGGCTTGGATTCATTCCAATAGCCCGACTTATTGCCGCCGTGCATTCTGTCGTAGGCGCTGCCCCATCCGCTTGATTGGTTTCTTGCACCGCCACCCGCACTGGATTTATCTAATTTTTCTTCTGGCATTTCTTCAATGAACCTACTTGGATCATTTTGTACCAGTTGCCCAAATCGATATCTCGAGTTGGCATAGCTTAACCATAAATGTTTTTTTGCTCTTGTTACGGCAACATAAAATAATCTACGCTCTTCTTCTAATTCCTCTCTTGTATTCACACTCATGCCACTTGGAAACAATGTTTCTTCTAAGCCAACTACAAATACGCAATCAAATTCTAAACCTTTTGCTGCGTGCACCGTCATTAATTTTACGGTGTCTTCGTTTCCGTTATCATTATCGGCATCGGTAATTAAAGTGATTTGTTGTAAATAAGACCCTAAGCTTTTATCTCCTAACTCACCATCGTCATTACTAGGGCTCTCTGTCCACTCTTTAATGGAGTTCAATAATTCTTGAACGTTTTCATAACGCGCTAATCCTTCTGTAGATTTATCGTTGAAAAGTTCCTTAATGATATTGGTACTCTTACCAACCTGCACTGCCACATCGTAGGCATTGTTTTTAGTTAAGAGATTTTGAAAATATTTTACCATCGTTACAAACTCTTCTATAGAATTGAGCGTGCCTGCTTTAAAACCAAAACCTTTTGCTTTATCTAGTACTTCAAAAAAAGTTATATTTTGTTCACTTGCTATCACCAAACATTTTTCCACTGTCGTTTTACCA
>Ga0304730_1000934_pt1 | contig 23329 bp, 49 predicted proteins | sample M_130628_MF_Meta_FD_190474 | JGI IMG/M metagenome (GOLD analysis project Ga0304730, IMG submission 190474) | Freshwater microbial communities from Lake Montjoie, Canada to study carbon cycling - M_130628_MF_MetaG (v2) (version 2) | ecosystem: Environmental > Aquatic > Freshwater > Lake | place...
GTCAAGGTCAGCACTTGCTTCGGCAATCAACTTGCGAATCGTGTGAGGGTCGCTCGAACCATAAGCCAAGCCAATCTGTCGAGCAGACTGCCCACCTATAATAGCGGAACGCACAGAGGCAACAACCTCAGCGTGAGCCTTGCGAGTAGCCTTCTCGATAAGTGCTTGTAGTTCCTTACGAGCAATCTGTGAGGCTTCACGCTCTCGCATACGAGCAATACGCACAGCCTCTAATAGTGCCTCATTATTGTTTAGTGTTCTAGCCATTGTTTCTCCTATTCTGAATAATAAGCATCATACCAGTCATCATCTCTGTCATCATCTTGGTCTGCGTAGTAGTCATCTTTGTCCTCAGAGAGCGAACTCTCTCGGTAAGTAGCACCACAGAACTCGCACTCGATAATGTATCTACCCCAGTCATCAGTCGCTGTGTTGCCAGCCTCGTTGGGCTTCTCGCACTCTTCGTTTTCGCAATCAAACTCATCATACGAAACATCACTGGAATAAATCCCTGAGCCTCGCATAGAGCCTTCTGGATAGTTGCTAGACATCTTCGTTCTCCTCCCAGTAATCAACATCACCAAGGTCGCAACCTGCGATACCCACATCAGTAATGTAATCGGCAATCTTCAATACTAACTCATTGTAGTCTAGTGGCGTGTCTGATGACACCTCGAACCCCATAGACATAGAGCCTGAGTAATAGTGCTTAGTCATTATACTACCTCCTCTTCTGGAATGACTACAAAATCCATTCTTGGATTATTGTTTGGATAGTGGTCTTCAATCTTCTCGCCTTGGAACGCTGTAATCCAGTATAGGATACGCTCGTCAAAGTCAATCCACTCAGGGTCATTATCCATAATCCCTTCGCTCATCTCGTGCCCTTGCTCCTCGGTATCAAGGAACGCAATGTTGGCAAGGAATGTCTTCTCAGGGTCTTCCTCATCAGTCCAGCGTAGTGTGTGTGTTTCTACTCTAATCGTGTTTATCAAGTTCATTTAGTGCCTCCTCTTCGCAATCATTACAAATGTCTTTACCATTGAAACTGGCGTTCCAATCCATAGTCTTAGCATCACACCAGATACAGGCTTCGGGTAATACTACCATTAGTGAATCTCAACCTTCTTAGTTGTGTAGTAAGGCAGTGAGCGAACCCATACCTTTATCATAAATGGGGAATCACCTTCAAGCAAGTAGTTTGTAGTATCCCAGTAATCGTGGTCTTCCCAGTCTTGGTCTTCCCAGTCTTCGCTATCCAATAAGTAAGCAATAATGTTCCAGTGCTCCTTATCCATTGGTATAGGCAGGGTAATGGATTCGCTAGTATTAGTAGCGTAGTTTCCTTCCTTATCTTCTTGTAGTTGATAAGCAGTCAGCGATAGCACGCCATCACCAGCACAATAAATGTTTATGTCATACAGGTCAATCTGATTCATCTGCTCTTTATACATTTGCTTCCTCTTCCTCCACAGGATACATCATTTCCCACGAGTTGTCAAAATCAGAATACAATCGTATTTCAAAGTTATTCTCAGCATAGATAGACAACTCGAAGAACTCGTTGTAATCGTTGTATCCTAGCAGATACATTGCCCCCATACGATTCGGGTGAAGGCTCGTGTGCCACACAAAGTCATCTGTTCGGTGTCGCATAAGTTCGCTACTTGCTTCATCACCGATAATCTTCTCAGCCTTCTCAATGATTCCCAGAACGAACTCAGGCGTTTTTACTTCAATAAAGTCCATTAGTTTTCCTCCTCTAATACGAAATAAGTTTCCCAGTCGCACAAGTCCCAACTGAGTTTAGTATCTACCATACCAAGTTCATCAAGTAATCCGTTTATCTGCTCATCAACTCCGTCTGTATCCTCCGCCTCCACATAGGTAGTGAAAGATACAACCACTCTGTGTAGTCCCATTAGTCTTCCTCCTCATAACACTCAGCACAACCATAACCCTCTACGAAATCGTAGATTCCTTTGTCTTCTTCTTCTAGCCAATCAACTGCCTCTGGGTCTGTGAATACTGAAATCCTATCAACAAATCTACCAGAACCAAACGAGGTGTCTTGATTACACCAGACACACTGGTTGCCAGCATCTAGAATCAAATCAGGCATTGTCTTCCTCCTCGATAATCTCAAACTCCCACGCACCATTGGTTTCGTAGTCCTCAAAGTCATCTGAAATCCAGTCGTCTAGTTCTGCGAACGCTCCAACCTCGTCTTCTGCCTCTACTTCAACTTCATACCAGATAGTTCTCTTTGCTTCAATCTTGAACTTAGCCATTTGTTTCCTCCTCATAACTTGTAGAGCCGTCTATGTATTCGTAATCTGATAGCGTGATACCAGTGAGCAGTTCATTTCGCCAGTCCTCCTGTGCTTGCTCAATCGTATCAGCCTCAACTAAATACCTGTCTGTCTGTGTAATAATAAACTTAGCCATTTGTTTCCTCCTTTACCAACTTGACCTATAATAGAAATCATAGCACGAAAGTTTGTCGTTGTCAAGTATCTTACGCAACATCTTTCGGGTATAAGCAATCTGCTCGAAATACCATTCGTTATACTCACTCACGGCATAGTGGTCATCAGTAATCGGTAGCAACTCTTTCGCTAGGCGAGGTGTATCCATAATCTGCCCACAAATCAAGTGTAGTGCTTCCAACTCTACCCTGCCAACATAGTAAGCCTTACAATCATCTACGCCTTCTTGTAGATTCTGAACGAACCAGTCGTGAATCTGGTGAGCCTTACGCCAATAACCAACTGGCACTTCTACTGAAATGCTCGGTGAATCTTGGTCAAGGTCATCATCAGTCAATCCAAGTGCTTCGGCAATGCTGTGAAACGCTTGCTTATCTTCCTGCTTACTGAATGTCCAGTTCGACACATACTTGCGTGCTTCTAGGTATTGGTCTAGTCCCATTGGTTTTCACACTCCTCTTCTTCTGTAATCTCAACCTGTGAATAAGTCGCCTCTAAGTCCCAGCCGTATTCGTCTGCGATTCTAGCCAAGGCGTTTGCTTCTGCCTCTTCTTCATTGTCAGCAGATACATTCGTAATAAGATTATAGTAATCACCGATAAACTCAACATTATAACAACTCATCAGTAGCCTCGAATCTCTTTTAGCACTTCGATAATGTCAGTCAAGTTCTCTTCCTTGATAGTCATTAGGTCTTCGGTGTCGAATCCGTCAGGGTAAACTAACTGAACATAAACCTCGCCAGCCTCAGTTGCGTGTGTAAATCTTAGTCGCTCGTATCCTCGTGGAATGTCAAACTCCACTATCTTTCGCTTGCTATACATTTGTTTCCTCCTCTTCTAGTAGTTCTTCCACGATAGCACAGATTACTCTGTTTGTCAAGGCAACACCTTCATCAAGTGAATAGTCTGCCTGTTCGACAACCCGTTCCCAAATGTCCTCTTTATCGGCACTCTCTGGCACAAGGTCGTCAATGTCTGTAATGCTCCAATAGGTATACATCAGCACATCATCAGGGTTATAGTTGTTTTGAATCTCCTTGATAAGTTCAACCGCTGTCTTCACGCTCACTTGTATTCAATCCAATCGTATCCCTCTGAATCATCTTGGTCAAGGTCTAGGTAATAGAACTTGTCCTGAAACTCCGTAGTGTCATACAACTGCTCCCAGTCGCCACTCTCCTGTGCCTTGTCAATCGCTTCATCAGGGGAATCTGCTTCTACTTCGGTTTCATACCAAATCTCAGCCATTTGCTGAACTTTATAGGTTGCCATACTTCTCTCCAATCTCTAACGCTAAGTCCCACTTGTCATTGTCATTTGCTTCTTCTAGGTCGAGAAAGTCTTCCTCGCTCCACTTGCTCGTATCAACTAGCAATACGCTGTCAGTTCCGTAAGTCCCGTCTGGTGAAATCCAGAGGTCGTGGTGAATACTACTCGACATCACTAAACTCCACTTCACTGAAATCAAACACGCCGTTGCTTCTCAGCAAGTCCTGTAAATCGTGAAAGGCATACTCTTCTACTTCCTCGGCGAAATCGTCTTCGGGAATCTCTCTGCCCGTCATAAATCTTAGGCTCTCCAAATCGTAGTCTAGCACAATCGTAATCTTTGCTTTCTTATTCATCATAAGTCCCTTCGTTGTAGTCTTGGATAATGAGTTCCAGCAACTCGTCAATGTAGTTCTCTGCTCTGCCAACAATGTCGTCAGCAATCGCTTCCCACTGGCTATCGGTGATAGTATCACCTGTCCAATGCTCGAACTCTTCCTTTGTAATCTCTTGAATCTTTGCTACTGCTACCTTTGCCATTTTGTTCTCCTCTCGTTGTATTTATAACCTAGCACAAGTCTAGTTGTTTGTCAAGTCAATCTCAATCTTTGTTATCATTCCGTTATCTATGGTCGCATACACGGGGAACACGCCATCTCCACCAGTTGAAACTGCTACTGCCACACCAGCCGAATGTTCGTTGTATAGCACGCCTCCTCTTCGGCTCGATAGAGTTGCCTCGCACGCTCCTGAGTAAGAATAACTATAAATACTATTGTCGCCGTAATCGTCATTTATGAAACTTCCTAGACTGGCAGGGTCGCCAATCATAACTTGCCCTGAATCAACACCAAAGTTGCCGATAAATACTCGCTCCATTTAGTCCTCCTTTGTTTCGGCAGACTTCTGGTCAAACCAGAAATCAAGTTCAACAATCGCTTCGTCTAGTTCGTAGTCTAGTTGCTCACCGATTAGTTCCCACTCTTTCACGCTCATTGGTCGTTCCAGAATCTCGGCTACTGCTTCTCGGTCAATCACACGATAGACAAGTTTCTCGTCTTCGTCATAACCTTGTAGTAGTTCAATCAGTTTCTTTATTGTAATCATTAGTTGCTCTCCTTTGTCTTCTTGATTAGTAGTGTCTGGTAGATTACGCTCGGCTCATCTGAATCCCAGTCCAGATAGAATCCTCTCAGCGTTCTCTTGTTCTTTGCCGAAACAATCTCAACAAACGGCTCGTGCCTATTGCTCGCTGTTCGCACAACTATGTATCTGTTCAATCTCATTTTGCTACCTCGCAATCTCTATAAGTTATCTTGAAACAATCTTCGCACTCGGTTGCGAAACACTCTTCAAAGTGCTTTTCGCAATCTCGCCACATCTCGCTATCGTGAAGACACATCAGCGAATCGTCTTCCACACGAATGTCGGCTCGCTCCAACCACGCTTGGATAGAACTAGGTGAGTAGTTCGTGCCAAGGTGTAGCCTATGTTGTTCCAAGACAAGTCGTCTAGAACCCACTTCGGCAGTCTTGCCACATCTTCGGCGTAGTGCTTCTGGGCAAAGTCCTCTCGGTCTTTGAACTCGCCAACGAATCGTGCCTTCTCCATAGATAGAATGTTGCTAGGGTCGCTAACATCACTCTCGCTTAGGCTCATCTGGTTAGAGAACTCGCCGTCTAGCCACATCAGGAATCGCTCCTTGGTGTCGAACTCAGGCAAGGCTTCGATAAAGCGTGCCTTCAAATCGGCTTGCTCTTCGCTCTTAGCCTTTCGAATCGCTCGTTGCTTGTCGGCTTCAATCTGGTCGTCAATCTCAGTTCGCTTGGCACTAAACTGAGCCTCGAACCAATCATCAGTATAACCACTACTAGCCTTGCTCCAAAATCTGTCAATAAAGTTGCCAAACCTGTAAGAATACTCGAACATCTCGTTGTAAGTAAGTTTATACTTATCCAGCCAAGTGTTGATTAGCCACGCTTGCTCCTCGTCAGTTCGGTGAGGCACGGATAGTTTAGGCTTCACCTTGACACAAGACCAGTCGCTCTTATCCCAGTCCAGCACAATCCCGTGTTCTGTGAAGATAGCAACAACCTTGTCTTTCAAGTCGTCTGTGAGGTTAGAATGGTTTAGATAAATACCACCAACATAGTTGCCCTCGGTGTCATAAACATAGTCGCCACTAAGACTAATGCGGTTGCCCTGCCCACCATAGTGCCAGAGAATCGGCTCTGTCGGGTTGTCGAACTTGTCGCTCCCAATACACGAACGGCAACAACCTTGAACATTGCGGTGAATCTTTATCCCAGCCTTGCGTAGTGCCTTGCTTGCCTCTGTGTAGCGTGCTTCGAATGTTTGGTAATCCATTAGTTTGCCTCCTCGTAAGTGTCGGTGTCGCCTAATACTACTCTCAATACTGCCAGTTTGTCAAGTCGCTCGAACGGCAGGTGAATCAGTGCCTCAGCAATCTTGTTGCGTGCCGTTAGGTTGCCAATCTTCTCGCTTGAATCCATTAGTTCTTTCGTTGTAGTCATTGTAAATCCTCCTTTGTCGTTGTTAGTAAAACACTAGCATAGTTTGTTTCGTTTGTCAAGTGCCGTTATCAAATCGTTATAATCTCTAAATCCCAAGTGTCTTTGGCATAACTCTCCAAATCCTTTGGCAAGTCCAGCATTACGCCACCGATAGAATCGGCAATCTCCCAGCGTTCGATAGAGTTGTCGCTGTCAATCGTATTGACATAGGTTTCTAAGTTCTCCCTAGCAACCACGAACACATCTCCTCTAAACCAAGCCCGTAAATCTTCCTTTCGGTATTTCAGGTATTCGGCGTTGTCAATCGGCGTGTAGATAACCACATCTGCCCATTCGCCTTGTGAATAACCTCGCAAGGTGATGAACTCAAAGGCATAACCCTTGGCTTCGAACCACGCTCCCAAGACACGCTCTCGCTTGGCTTCGTAGTCGTTATGGCTATGATAGTGAATCGAATCCTTCACTCGCCTAACGGCTTCCTCCACCTCGTCTTTCGTGCTTATGTCATTGTAGCCTCGTGCTATGTTCAGGGTTTGAACACCGAACTCATCTCCGCACAAGTCTTCAAAGGCATAGGCTTCAAAGTCGTGATAGGCTGTAATCCTAGTCGTGCTGTCAATCTCCAAAATCTCTACTGGCTTATCCATTATTAGTCCTCCTCAATCGTTTCTACTACAACCATCTCTGCTATGTCATTGTATTTTAGCCCATTGAATAAACATTCGAGCAACTCACTACGAGCAAGGTCTAATAGTTCTTCTTCTGTTCTAGGTGTGTCATCTTCATCTTCCCATTCCATTAGACCACTCTCGTCAGGGTAGATGTCCATAGTAATACTTGCTCTATAAATCTTAGTCATTCTAATCTCCTTCTGTTGTTGTTAGTAATACACTAGCACATTCTTTTATGTTTGTCAAGTCAGTTTCATAACATTTTGATAACGGGCGATTATGTTATGTTGGTATTCTATTATGTTTTAGTGCTATGTTTGGTGCTATAAATCATAAAGGAATAACATAACATTATCGCCACTATTCTGTTGTCAAGGTGCTACTATCGGTTGAAAGTGAAACACATCTAATACTATTTCAGCACTTTCTTATACCTAGTTAGTAATACTATTATTATTTTATTATAGTATTATAAAGGTATAAAGGTTTAGAGGGCAAGGCGAATAAACTCGTGTTCTGGCACGCCACATTCGCCACACCACCTATCCCCAGCAATACCCGTTATAACATAGGTATTCGGGTCAAGGTGATTAGGGCAGACTAATGCTGTCGCCATACATAACCCTCGTCAAACTCGTAATCCCATTGAAACGCTCTAAACCAAGTTTCACGCCAATCCACGCTAACCTCGTTTAGAATCCGTAGCGTTTCTTCGCTAGCCGTGTCGTCATAGTATTGCTCGACAAACTGAGCCTCGTCTTCGTAATCGCCAACAAATCGGTCTTCTTCATCTCGAATGTAATCGGCGAGTTTGTCGGGTAAGTTCTCTGGCGTGTCGTCATAGCCGTTCCAACTAATCCAAACTGCTAGCCGTCTAATCTCAGGGTGGTCTATGTCGCCGTTAGGCATACCTTCCAGCACCTCTAAAATCTCTTCTTTATACATTAGTCTTCCTCCTCTTCGTTGATAACTTGTTCTAGGTAATCCACTAGGTCATAGACATTTATCTGCCCAGCGTGATAAGCACTATAAAGTTCTTTGAACTCTTTTGCCATTCTGTCGCTAATCATCTCTTCTCCCAGTATTCGTCTTGGGCAATCATAGACTCCAAATCGCTAATCCTGCCTTCTAGTAATGCCCATAGGCTTAGGCTAGGTTGGGCGTTAGTGCCTAGGCTGTTGTATTTCCTCACATCTCGTTTCAGTTCGGCGAGTTCGGCTCGGTGTTCTTCTAGCATTATGCCTCCGTTCTTAGTAGTTCGACAATAATCCCTCGTGCCTCTTTCAAGGAATCTAGGGCTATGTCTAAATCGTCTAGGGTTGCCGATAGTTGCTTTACCTCGGTGTATTCGGCAATCTTCTCGGTGTCTAGGGCTTCGAACGAATCGAGTAGTTCATAAGCCCAGTAAATAGCATTGCCAATCTTGTCGAGTTTCTCAGGGTCAATCATTAGTTCTCCTTCTTTGCTAGGGTAATGTAATCCTTTGGTCTTAGATAAGTTGCGTGGAATCCACACATCTTATAGGGCTGTTCTCCTCCATAGTATAGGGTAATCCTATCTTCGCTATGGTTATGCCCAAGTCTTTGGCAGTCTAGCACTAATAACCTGCCTTAGTTAGTATTTCAAGTAGTTTGTCTAGGGTTTCTTCGTCTAGGTTGTCAATCGCCTCTTCGTTGATTACATTCTCAAACATTCGTTTCTCCTATCTCTCGGTCTTAGTAAAACACTATCACACTTTTTGTTTCTTGTCAAGTCTTTTTAGAAACTTTTTTGAAACTTTTTTTGCTCCTGTGTTTCTTGTTGTTATCAACCTAGCACACTTTCTAACCTTTGTCAAATCCGCTTGTCTTTCGGCGTGTCGTTTATTTTGTTGTCTGGTGCTTTGTTGATAGCAATACCCTAGCACACTCTAAAACGCTTGTCAAGTGCGACACGCCGATAAATCCAAAAAACTTTCAACTTGCCATAAATAAGCGTATAGGTCAAATAAGCCCTGTAAGCCTCGTAGAGAGGCTCAGGGTCAAAGTAAGGTAATCACATACGGCAAGCCCTGAAAGTGTCCCTACGAGCCTCTGGTGGCGTTATCAAATCGTTATAAATCTACGGCGTGTCGGTTTGACATTCTGGGGAATCTATGCTAGACTATTCAAAAAACCTTCGTCAAGATTAGTCATTCGAACATTTGTTCGAACGCTAAAAAAAGGGTATCAAATCAAGCCTAGCACATTTTAGCCATTTTGTCAAGGCGTGTTTCATAACATTATCGTTATAAACTAGGGCTTGACATTCTGGGCAAAGTGTGATAGACTAGACAAAAAACCTTCGGCGTGTGGAGGGTCTTTTTAGAGCCGATTATTTCGGGTAGGGTGGATTTTGAAAGGTTTATTTACAGAGCGTTATCCCACCGAACTCTTGCTTCGCTTTTCTTTTGTAAGAATAGCCTAGCATACTTTTATTTATTTGTCAAGTGCCTAGTTAGGAATCGAACCTAATCTAAACTCGCCAGAGTCTAGGCTGTTGTTGCTTTTTACCAGTCTGCGAAACCTGCTTCACGGGTTGCGATTACCTGAGCAAGTGCTCCCTTGAATGTTGCCTCGATTAGTTTAGCCTTGTGAGCCTTCGGGCAGTCCTCGTAGAATGACAACCCTGCCAGTTGGTAAGTTGCGTGAATCTCCTCTATGGCGTTCCAAGTCGCAAAGATGGCGTTCTCCTCGTCTTCGGTGTAGTTCCAATAGTCGCCGAATGTGTAGGGTGAGCCTTTTAGGTGGCTCGCCAGAATGTAGGCGGTAATCCTTGCGTGTTCGCTTCGGGTTGGTGTTAGGTCAATCTTCTGTAAACTGATAGCCATTAGTTGTTCTCCTTCTTTGGTAGTAATGCCCAAGCAGTTAGGGCTAGGGTAATGAGGGTTAGTGCTGTTTCAAGTCTGCCCAAGTTGTTGGCTAGGGCGTTTAGTTGAGGGTTCTCGCTTAGGTAATAATCGAACTCGACAAACCCAAGGTAAGAGTGAGTTATTGCTAGGCTTAGGGCTGTGCTTCCTGCTAGGGCTAACCTGCTTAGTCTGTTCATCTAGTCGCCTCCTCTGCCTCTTCGATAGCGTTCTGGAATCGGGTGCGGTCAAACCGAGGGTTATCGGCGATTAGCACTGACATTAGTGCCGAGGTGAATCGGTCTAAGTTCGTGCCGTTGGCTCGCTCCTCTCCAATAAGTTGGGCTAGTTCCTTGTAGTCCTTGCGTGTCATTAGTTTGCCTTCTTTCCTGTGATTAGGGCTTTCTCTGCCCGTTGCTGTTTGCGTGTCAAGGTCTTAGCCTTGGCTTGAATCGTTCTGTTGCTGTCTGGTCGCTTTGGCATTAGAGTTGCTCCTCGTCTAGTGTCAAGTTTTGCCATTCGGCTGGGTCTATGATTTCAATCGGCTCGTCAAGTGTTAGAGTTAGGCAAGAATAGCAAGCCTCCACACCCTTGGCGAACATTGTTTCGATTTCGGTTCTTTCGCATAGTTCACAAGTTCCAAACATTTGTTTCCTTCTTTCTGTTTCGGTGTCCTTCACCTAACAAGATAAGACTAACACGAATGACAACCTTGTCAAGCCAAAACGCCAAAATAGTTATAACAAAATCGTTATAAAAACCCCTTGACAAAGAAACCATTTTATGCTAAGATGAACCTCTTTTTTTCGTGGGGCACACTCGCATCCACTTCACCAACTATTTGGAATTATTTGTGTAACTGAGTAGAACTTTGGTATGATAAGATAGAGCCATGTCTGAAATTATTGTAAACATGAGTGGATTCGGTTCGCACTCCATCAAGCTAGAGCTACATGACCCTGCACCCGTAGGTGAGGGAATAGATGTCTGGATTGCGGAGTTTTGCGACCTAGAGTCTGGCGACTGTGAGATAGTATACTTCGAAGCTGATACTGACTGTGAAGCTTGGGATATCATTGACGAAGCTATTCAGACATACCGCAAAGAAATCGCAGAGAATTAGTTTCTAGCTGAAACAAAATCTCTAAAAATTTTCCGCAATATTTTCAAATCTTTTCAAATAATAAGGAGCTAGAATGGCAAGAAGTATTAATGACCCAATTGAACCAACTGAAGAAGAGGTTCAAGAAACTAACGATAACCAAGAACTACTTTACGAAATGCAGCAGATAGTCCAGCAGATTATCCTAAAGCACAACGAACTGGTAGCCAAGGTCGAGAAACTAGAAGACAAACTTACAGATGCTCGCATCCAGTTTGAGGCTCAGAAGCTAGTCTGGAATAAAGGACTCTAATGGCTGGAGCAATTGCTTTACTGGATGATGTATTAATCAAAGCAGCAGCTGGCGGTAAGTCAGGTGTTGAGCTTGAGCGTTTGACGGGTATCCCGGCTGCTCAGGCTGTAGTCCATGTAAAGCAGTTGCTTGCCTCCAGAAATATCTGGACCGAACATGAGCAACGCCAATTGCTATTGGCAGAACTAAACCAACTCAAAGAAGTCCTGACAGAAAACGCAATGAAGACTGGCGACCTTGACACACAGCGATTGCTACTCAAGTCACTAGAAACAATCGGAAAGCGTCTTGATGCCCAGCAGGAAGATGTTGATTCTAACACGCTGAAGCTGACCCAGTTCCAAGAGAAGATACTCTTGCGAGCAATGGATGCTGCTTTGGATTTTGCAAAGAAGGAACTACATGAAAGATACCCTCAGATTACTAGGGGCGAGCTTGAAGAGATTGTTGCTGAAGGTCTACTACACGCTAAGGATGAGATTGTAGCAGATAATGAGCTTATCTGAGTCCTGCTCCTGTGGGGCTGGTTTCACAGCCGACAGAGATGATGAACTATATCTACTAAACCAGTGGCGTAAGAACCATAAGTGCCCCCATCCTGAGCGTGGCGATTTAGGCTTATCGGCTGCTGTTGAAACTGCACCAAACCACACACTGCCAGAATTGCATATAGGGTTTAGGAGTGACCCATACGATGATTGACAATGTAATTGACGAGGTAATCCGTGACCTCCGCAAGCGTTCTAAAAACGCCCTGTATTTGAATGACCCAGTTGCTTGGGCGAACGATGTTCTAGGTAAGCATATGTGGTCTAAGCAAGAAGAGATTGCACGAAGCGTTGTAGAGAATACTCACACTGCTGTGGTATCTTGTAATGGTGCAGGTAAGTCTGCGGTTGCTGGTATCCTCGGAGCATGGTGGGTTGCTGTTCACGACCCGTATGACATTGCTTTGATTTGTTCTGCTCCTACTTATCCACAGATTGCACGAGTTCTTTTCCGTGAGTTGCGTGACAACCACAAGATTGCTGCTGAGCGTGGGTTCTCACTTCCGGGTCATATTAACCAGTCTGAAGAGTGGAAGCTAGAAGATAACTATGGAACGCTGATTGGGTTTGGTCGTAGACCAGCCGATACTGATATCGTATCTGCCTTCCAAGGTATTCACCGCCGTTATGTATTCGTGGTTCTTGATGAGGCTGGTGGTATTCCACTTGACCTTTATACTGCTACTGAAGCTGTTACTAATACTGCTGACGCACGAGTGCTTGCCATTGGAAACCCTGACCGAAGGGGAACGGAGTTCCACCGCATCTTCCGTGAAGACCCTACTTGGAACAAGATTTCAATTAGTGCTTACGATAGCCCTAACTTTACTGGCGAGAAAATCCCAGAAGAACTCAAGCCACTACTTATCCAGAAGTCATGGGTAGAAAAGCAGAAGATTTCTTGGGGTGAAGAGTCTGCTCGATTCAAGTCTAAGGTTTTGGGTGAGTTCCCAGATGAAGCCGATAATACTTTCTTCTCACAAACCGCCATTGACAGAGTGATTGACACTGACATCGAAGATGACATGATGATTCCTGCCTATCTAGGCGTTGACCTTGCACGCTTTGGTGAAGACGACTCTGTTGTTTACATCAATCGTGGTGGTCGCTGTCGTAAGCTAGATAGCTGGACTAAGGCTACTGCTATTGAATCAGCCAACCGAGTGCACAGACTTGCAATGGAAACTGGAGCTACAGAAGTGCGTGTTGACGCATCGGGTCTTGGTGGTCCAGTAGTTGACTACATTGTGAATCTGTGTGAAGATAAGTATACAGTTATATCTATGCTTGGCTCAGCTGCTAGCCCAGACAATACTCGCTGGCTAAACGCTCGTGCGTTTAACTTTGACTCACTGCGTGAGCAAATGGTTACAGACAAGATTGACATTGACCCAGATGATAAGACTTTGCTAGATGAGATTATGATGATTCAGTATAAGTTCTCTGCTAAAGGTTCTATCCAGATTGAATCTAAGGATGATATGCGTTCTCGTGGCGTAAAATCCCCTGACCATTTGGATGCTTTAGTTTATGCAGTTGCTGACCTTAGCAACATTGTAAATCCGAAGTTTGGAGATAAGAAGCCCGGAGATTTGATTTCCTATGATACTGCATTGCTAGACGCTCAGCATCCGTTTTATAGCAACTGGGTATGGTAGAATAGAATTATCACAATTTAGAAGGATTTTTAATGGATTTCAAACAACTTTCAGAGCAATTTGAAGCAATTGCCAATGAAAACGAACTATTAAAGGAAAGTTACTCAAGCATGGCTCAGGCTATGCTAGCTTTCGAAGACAAAGGCTGGAATACTTTTGGTGGCATGGAGCTTGCTGAAAGCTTCAAGTTAGAGGAGCTTCAGAGAGCTGCTGCTGTTATCCGTGAGAACTCAGAAGCCAACCCACTGCTAAAGCGTGGTTGCGGTCTTCGCTCAAGCTACATCTTTGGTCGTGGTGTTACATTCACTGAGCAGCCACCTCGTATTCGTAAAGTTATTTTAGAGCAGCAAAACCAAGATGTTTTATTCTCATCAGAGGCACAAGCAATCAATGAGCGTAGCCACTTTACAGATGGTCAATTCTTTGTGCTTGGTGAAATAAATACTAAGAAATTCCAGCGTATTGCTTTTAGTGAGATTACTGGAGTCGTTACAGACCCAGATGACCCTGAGCAGGTTCGTTATTACCGCAGAAGCTGGACTCGCTACGAGCAAGAGTTGAACTCTACTGCACCTAAGCCAGTTCAAATGAATCGCTGGTATCCAGCCGATACCTATGAGCCAGCAAGTGGTCGCTTTGCTGCAACAATACAGAATCAGCCAGTTGATGCTAAGTATAGAATGTTTGCCTCTAAGGTGAACCGCCGTGCTGGTCAAATCTGGGGTGTTCCAGATGCTTTCCCTGCACTACCTTGGGCACACGCTTATAATGAGTATTTAAAAGACGGCTCTCGTATGCTAAAGGCTCTCTCGATGTTTGCTTGGCAGTTGAAGGCTAAGACCAAGAGTGGAGCAACCGCTGCTGCTGCGACTATCGCAACTCCGGCTAGTGCAGGTTCTACTGCTGTGACTGGTGCTGACATGGAGCTAAGCTCGATGCCTCGCTCTGGTTCTGTGAACCTAAATGATGGTCGTGCACTAGGTTCGATGGTTGCTTCTGCTCTAGAGGTGTCTGTTGTGGCTTTGCTATCTGACCCCGGAACCTCTGGTGCTTACGGAACCGCACAGACCCTAGATGTCCCAACTGTGAAGGCAATGGAAGCACGCCAGCAGGTTTGGAGCTTATTCTATCGCAGGGTAATGAAGTTCCTTGGTGCTAACATGGCAGAGCTAGAAATCAATTGGCCTAAGATTGAAACTGAGCCAAGCCAGCGTATGATGCAAGCACTTGCTCTTGCTCACGAAGCTAATGCAATCTGGGATGATGAATTCCGTGATGCAGTTATTGAAACTCTTGACATTGCTAAGTTGCATAATGCACCGCCTTCTTCGGCTGACCAGAGTAATAACTCAGGGTCTATTGTTCCATCTCAAGGTAATTCTGGAGCAGTTGGTTCAATGCAGAATAATGCAAATGATTTAAGACCTGCGGATAACGCTCCTATTGCGTAAGTGTATGCTATAATGGTGTATAGCAAATAAACTATTGGAGATTTTTTTATGGCTATAAAGCTAAATGAGAATTTGGCACTTACCGCCCCTGAAACAAAGGGTAATAAGTGGCGAGTTAAAGTCATAGAAGCTGGCTGGGGTTCTTCTGGATATTACGGAAGCGAAATGCTTGCTAATTATGGTCCACAGGTCTTCAAAGCTGGAACTAAAGTTTTTATGAATCACCCATCTGTAAATGAGGCTTCTGATAGACCAGAGCGTGATGTTCACCAGCTTGCTGGTAAGTTAACATCTGATGCTGTGTTCTCAGAGAATGGTCTTGTAGCAGAAATAGAGTTCTACTCTCACTACGCCCCAATCATTAAAGAAATGGCTAGTGATGTAGGTTTGTCAATACACGCTCTTGGCGAAGCCAAGATTGGTGAGGCAGAAGGCCGTGAAGGGCCAATCATCGAATCGCTCGTGTCAGACCCTTTGACTAGCGTTGATGTCGTAACAGTAGCTGGAGCTGGAGGAAAATTTATTTCCCTTCTTGAAAGCTATACCAGAAAAGATACTGAAACCACTCCGGTTACAGAATCATTATCGGAAGGAAATGGAATGTCCATTACTAAGGAAGAATTTGACGCAGCTATTGCTGACCTCAAAACTGCCTTCGTTGAGGCACTAACTCCAGTAGTCGAATCAGTTTCGATTCTGGCAGAAGCAGCAAAGCCAGCTGAGTTCACAGCAGAAGAAGAGGCAACTCTAGAAGCTGTAAACCCAATTGACATCGCTGTTAAATTCAACGAGTCTGGTCTACCGACCAAGGCCCTCTCTCGTGTAGTTGAGGCCCTTAAGTCAGAAGCCAATGTTAAATCAGTTGACGAACTGATTACGGATGAGAAGGCATATGTTGCTGAAATCACTGAGTCTGTCGTTACCGCCCCAGAAGCTGACACCACTGGTGTTATCCACGAGGCATCAAAGTCAAGCCTAGTAGATGAGTTTGCAGACATTGTAAACCGCATTTCAGGCAATAAGTAGAAGGAAAAAGTAAATGTCTAAAATTGAAATTTACAAAGATGCCAACGAGCTAGTCTTCCCTGTTACAAGTGCTGTTACATCAGGTATGTTAGTTCAGGTTGGTCAGGTTGTCGGTGTGGCAGAAAAAGATGCAGTTAAAGGTGAAGATGGTAACTATTACACCACTCTAAAACTAAACGGCGTTTTCAAGCTGACCACATCTGTAGCAGTTACAGTTGGTGCAGCTATGTATTTAGCTGGTGGAACCAGTGCTGGTGCAGGAACAGTTACAACTACATCAACTAGCAATAAATTTATTGGTCACGCAATTAAGGCGAAGACTACTAGCACCGCTGGTGATGTCTATGTTCGTCTACACCAGAGTGCGTAAGGAATAGGATAATTATTATGGAAAACATTACCCCACGCCAATTGGAAGCAGCTAAGCTTCTAGAAGGTGCCATTCGTGGTGACCGCAATGACAAGCTAAAGCTTCAGGAAGGTATCTCTACAAGCGACCTTCCAACTCAGCTTGCCCCAACAATCAATAAGATTCTTCTTCAGAACTACCAAGCTCTTCCAAAGGTTTGGGATATGTTCGCAACTAAGGTTGTAGTAGATGACTTCCGTGCACAGTCATTTGTAAGCTTGTCTTATGATGACGATGGCTCAGATAATCAGGGTGACACCTTCCGCAAGGGTTCACTGCCAACTGTCGGTGAGTATGATGAGTATCCTGCTGCTGGTTGGTTCTCAGTAACAGAGAAGACACTAGCTGTAAAGAAGTCTGGTCAGCGTGTTCGCTTCTCATGGGAGTCTATCGTAAATGATGGAAATATCTCTCTACTTGAGCGTCTACCTATAGAGCTTGCCCTAAAGGCTGCTGGAAAAGAAGACGAAGAAGTTACAAAGCAGCTTGTTACAAGCTCTGGTCTAAATACCACTAACTTCAACTCAACTAACCAGAACCTATTTACTGGCAATGGTGCATTGACAATGGAAAACCTAGACAAAGCTATTCAGGCAGCTAATCTACAGACCTACAATGGTCGCCCAGTTACTGCTGTAAGCAGATTTGCTTTGGTTGTTCCACAGGCACTAGAGGCTACTGCGAAGAAGATTCTGGCTATCCAGTCAGTTGAAACTGCAACAGTATCAGGCTCAATCACAACTAAGACAATCACTGGAAACCTTGTTGGCTCACAGGTTGAGGTTGTTGTAAACCCTTGGATTAAGAAGATTTACAATAACTCACTTGCTGATGCCTTCTGGTTCTTGATTCCAGTTCCGGGCCAGAGCCTAAACCCATCTGTTGCACTTGGATTCCTTCGTGGTCACGAGGCTCCTGAGCTTCGTATCAAGTCTAATGGTGGAACCTACCTTGGTGGCGGTGCAGTTCCTGCCCGTGAAGGTGGCTTTGACAATGATGACTTCGAAATGAGAATTCGTCACATTGCAACCGGTGGATTCCTAGTTCCTGCTGGAACTATTGTTTCGACAGGTGCAGGTAGCTAATAGCCCTCAGTTTCACAAAAGAAACCCTCACTTCGGTGGGGGTTTTCTTTTGTCTAGGTAGTGTGCTATAATGGTAGACCATCCACCAACTAACAAAGGAGATTAATGTTTTCATTTAAGCTTTCTGATGAATTTATCAGCGATTACCGCAAGAAAGAATCACCCTTCGGCTATAAAGATGTAGCTGGAAACTCAGTAGGAGAGATTACATTCCTACGCACCTATTCACGCAAGAAGGAAGACGGAACAAAGGAAACTTGGGCTGATGTCTGTGAGCGTGTAATCAATGGTATGTATTCCCTTCAAAAAGACCACTGTAAGGCTTCTAGGCTGCCTTGGAATGACTCAAAGGCATCTGCATCCGCTAAGGAGGCGTTTGACCGCCTATTCACCCTCAAATGGACTCCTCCGGGTCGTGGGCTATGGGTCATGGGAACCGATATTGTAAATCGCCAGAGAAACTCTGCTGCTCTGCAAAACTGTGCTTTTGTTTCAACCAATGAGATGACAAAAAACAATCCGGGCAAGCCATTTGCGTTCCTTATGGAAGCATCCATGCTTGGCGTTGGAGTTGGCTTTGATGACAAGGGTGCTGATAAGGGATTTCAGATTTATGCCCCAGCTTCGCCATCTGACTATGTAATTCCAGATACTCGTGAAGGCTGGGCTGAGTCAACTGTTGCACTTATTAATTCATTCCTAAAACCTGACCAAAAGAACTGGGACTTTGACTATGACCAGATTCGACCATATGGAACTCCAATTGTTGGATTTGGTGGAACAGCATCTGGACCGGAACCGCTAATCAAGCTACACAATCAGATTAGAAAACTATTTCTTGGTCGTGCTGGTGAGATGGTTACTCGCCGTGACATTGCCGATATTGGTAATATGATTGGTGTCTGTGTCGTTTCTGGAAATGTTCGCCGTTCTGCTGAGCTTCTTATTGGTCGCATTGATGATGAGGACTTCTTGAACCTGAAGAACTCTGAGCGATTCCCTGAGCGTAACTCTTATGATGCTGAAACTCCGGGCTGGGCTTGGATGTCAAACAACTCTGTAGAAGTAGAGGTTGGAACAAACTTCTCTCCTATCGTAGATGGTATTGTTCGTAATGGTGAGCCGGGTGTTATCTGGATGGATATGAGCCGTAAGTATGGTCGCATCACAGATGGAATCAACAACAAGGACCACCGAGTTGTGGGATACAACCCTTGTGCTGAGCAGTCACTAGAGTCATTTGAGATGTGCACCCTTGTAGAAACTTACATGAACAGACACGACTCAATCGAGGACTTCAAGAGAACCTTAAAGTTCGCTTATCTTTATGCAAAGACTGTAACTCTACTCCCAACCCACTGGGAAGAAACAAATGCAATCATGCAGCGTAACCGCAGAATCGGAACCTCGATTTCTGGTATTGCCAACTTTGCAGATATCAATGGTCTACCAGCTACTAGGACTTGGATGGATGCTGGATTCAATGAAGTAAAGCGTTATGACCAGACCTACTCCGAGTGGCTAGGTGTTCGTGAGAGCATCAAGACTACTACTGTAAAGCCTTCTGGCACAGTGTCAATCTTAGCTGGAGAATCTCCGGGTGTTCATTGGACTCCGGGTGGCGAATACTTCCTTCGTGCTATTCGCTTTGGCAACTCTGACCCAATGCTTCCGCTATTCAAGATGGCTAACTACACCATCGAGCCAGCATCTGAAGACCCAGTTGGAACTTCTGTTGTATTCTTCCCAGTGAAATCTGGTGCAAGACGAGCAGAGCGAGATGTATCCATCTTTGAGAAGATTGCACTGGCTGCAACTGCCCAGCGTTACTGGTCTGACAACTCTGTTTCGGTAACTGTGTCATTTGACCCAGAAACTGAATCTAAGGATGTTGGCACTGTGCTCCATATGTATGATGGTCAGCTAAAGACTGTATCATTCTTACCAAGCGGAAACCACACTTATCCACAGATGCCTTACACGCAGATTACTCAGGAAGACTACGAGCAGTATGCAATGAAGCTTTTCCCAATTGACTTCTCTGGGGTTTATGCTGGAATGGCTTCTGAGGCGATTGGTGATGCCTACTGCACTACTGATGCGTGTGAAATCAAATTGATTGTAGAAAATCAAAAGTAAGGTATAATAGAATAGCACAGATTCCTCCTTTTCTGTGTGTTGTGTGTGGAAGCCCCCGTTGAGCCATAGCTCCGGGGGTTTTCCCTTTTGTATGGTATAATAGAATAACTATGGCAATCTACTTTCCAGATACTAATCTCCCTCCTCAGTCCCAAGATTGGACCGACAAGGTTGAGAATGAAATCAAAAAACTCGACAAACGACCTTTTGGTGGGGGTGGTGGCTCTTCTTCTAGTGAGGGAACAGTTGGACCACAAGGACCGCAGGGACCACAAGGACCACAGGGTGAAGTTGGACCACAGGGTCCACAGGGTTTACAGGGGCTTACTGGTCCCACTGGAGTGACTGGAGCAACTGGACCAACTGGACCACAGGGTTTGACTGGTCCACAGGGCGATGTTGGTGTTCAGGGGCCTCAAGGTTTAAAAGGCGATACTGGAGCTGCTGGAGCGACTGGTGCACAAGGTGTTCAAGGTCCTGCTGGACCTAAAGGAGATACTGGAGCCACTGGAGCTGCTGGAGCTGCTGGAGCTACTGGTGCTACTGGTGCTACAGGTGCTACTGGTGCACAGGGGCCTATCGGTCTTACTGGAGCCACTGGAGCTACAGGCCCACAGGGAATACAAGGCTCACAAGGTCTAAGGGGTGATACTGGTTTAACTGGTGCAACTGGTCAGGGTGTCCCTACTGGTGGAACTACAGGTCAGGTTCTAGCAAAAATAAATGGAACCGATTACAACACTCAGTGGGTAACTCCTTCCGGTGGCGGTGGGTCTGGCTTTACTGGTGCAGGAACATCTGTTACAGGTATTGCTGGCACTAATTCTACTGGTTTTGTAACTGTAACAAGCCCAAACTTTACTATGGCTACTGGCACAGCAATTACTTCTCTAACCTCTGACCCTGAATCACCTGATATTGCTACTTCTGGTAATTTATACCTTAAATCTGGAAACGCTGAAGGTTTTCAGGCATACTCTGGAAATGTGTATTTACAAGGTGGTTCAATAGCCTATGATGGCGATAGTGGTTATGGCATTAATGGAAGAATTTTTATTGGTGATAATAATACATCTACTGTTGCTATCGGGTGGACAGACACTACTGGATACACTTCTGGAATAGGTGCTACGACTGTAAATATTATGGATAGGGCTTCATCTGCTACTGGTAAACAATTGAATCTTGTTACTAATGGTGATTCAACTTTAAATATTGCTACTGGAGCGAATAATACTTTAGTAAGAATTGGAACAAGTTCAACAACAGCGAGTATAAACATTGGTACAGGAACAACTACTCCAACTGTTCAAATCGGAACAAACTTAGTTGCTTCTCGTACTTTCCTAAATGGAAAAAACTTCTTTTGGCAGCCCTCTCCGCCTACAACAATATCAACTGCCAGAACACTTACTTATACAGACCTTCAAACTTTTATTGTGGTGTCTAGTGCTACTACAGGAAACTTTCCATTGCCTACAGGCACTTTGATGGATACTAATGTCCAAAACACTTCTACAGACATGGGCTTTGATTGGTCATTCATAAATACTGGAGCATCGGGGTCAAACACAGTAACCGCAGGAACTGCACATACTATTGTGGGTAGCGGAGTCGTTGCTTTTGGTACTTCTGCAAGATTTAGGTCAAGAAGAACGGCTGGCAATACTTGGATAACATACAGGATAGGATAGAATAGAACTATGCCAGATACTACTCCTCCAAACTATTCAACTGCCATTGGGCAGGTTCGCCTACTGATTCCAGATGTAGAACAACTAGATAACCTAGATAACTCAAGCACTGCTGTCGAGTATCTATTTAGCGATGCTCAGATTCAGGCACTGCTATCTCTTTACTCAGATAATGTAAAGCGTGCTGCTGCTCAGGCAAAGCTAATCCTCGCAACTAGCGAAGCCCTTATCAATAAGGTTATCCGCACCACAGACTACACCACTGATGGTGCAAAACTGGGTGCTGAGCTTCGTGCACAGGCTAAGGCACTTCAGGATGAGGCTGCTAATGACGACTTGGCTGATTCCTACGAAACCTTTATTGTCGCACCTCCTGCTGTGAAGTGGGGCGACACTTGGCTTTAAACTCTCGTGGCAGTATTGACCCACGCTGGTTGACCCATAGCCAGCGAGTCCTTTATGCTCTTGAACTAGCTCAAATTGAGATATTTGAGCCAACTACCGCTACTCAGGTTTATAACCCAACCACCAATACTTGGACTGTAACTAGCGATAAGGTTTATACTGGACCTGCTCGTATTCAGCCAATTATGACTGCTGGAAATGAGGGTGAGGATTATAACCCAAGCCTTTTCCAGAATGTAAAGATTCAAATTTCAAATGGTCGCAATACTCTTGCTGGCACAAGTGGAGTTATTCCAGATATTCGCTCAAACTATCAGATTAGAGTTACTTCAGCATCAAAGAATCCCACTCTTGAGAAGTTTGTCTTTGTTGTGACTAGCGTTCTAAATAGCTCAAATGCTTGGGAACGCACACTTCTGTGCAAGGTAGACATCGAGCTTGACCCTACCATAACTGGAGCCTAGTATGGCTAGAACTGGTTATGAAATAACTCCACCGACTAGGGGTGGAAATCAGGCTATTATATTCAAGATTGATAAGTCTGGATTCTATAAAGGTGCTAAAGAAACTGGTAAAGCACTGACGGCTTTGCAACGCAGGATTAATTCTGAAATTAAAAATACTGGCTACTCTAAGACTGTAAAAGTTGATATGAAGATTACTGGTGGGGCAATGTTTTCTGAAGTTGCAGTTAGAACTTTGAATAAAGCAATAGATGATGTAGCTAGGCAGTGGAGCAAGCAGATTGCTGCCTCTGGCAAGCAGTTCTTCAAAAATGTAATTAGAACTGCACCAAATAGGGTAAAGGGTCAGCCCGGAAGAATTGATACTGGTCTTATGATTCGTAGCGTTCAAGGAAGAAGCTATCACACAAAAGACATTACTTATGTTGGAATTGGTTGGGATATTCAAGGTGGAACATATTACCGATACTTCTCATTTCAAGAGGATGGAACTCGCAATGGCCCAATGCCTATGCGTGCTGTTCCGCAGACTGCTAGATTCTTGTCTAAACAGTTTGAAGAGGGTCTTGGTAAGGCTCTAAAGATTAGATTGGATAGCATCAAATGACATTACTTACTATTCAGGATGCAATTGTTGCAAGGCTAAATGAACTTGCACAAGATGTTTATGATGATGGCGTTCCAGAAGAAACTAAGCTACGCTTTAGCACAGACGGCATCCTATTGCCTTATATCATCGTTGAGCACGCTGGCATAATTGCTGGCAGTATGCCAATCTCTGGTGTTGCAGGAGCTTCTGGTCAATCATCCGTCAGTGTTCTGTGTATTGGTCCAAATCAAAGGTCGTCAAGACAAGTCGCTGGGCTAGTGAGGGAGAAACTCACTGGATTCAAGACTTCTGGCTCAGGAGAGCTAACCCCAAACCTCGCCCCATACACATATGTGGATGGTAACGCAAGGCCAATCCGTTATGTAACTGAGGTCAGCTTTGACTTCATTACAGACACTGTATGGTAGAATAGAACATAGTATGGAAGGATTCTAATGGCTTACATTAAGAATGTAGTGACTGGTGTATACGATACAGTGCCAGACCACTATCTAGAACACCCAATTTTGGGCAAAGACCTTATTCTCATGGAGGATGAAGTTTTGGCTGCTCCAAAAAATAAAATAACCAAGGAGCAGCAAGCTCCAGAGGCTG
>Ga0304730_1000936_pt1 | contig 23317 bp, 20 predicted proteins | sample M_130628_MF_Meta_FD_190474 | JGI IMG/M metagenome (GOLD analysis project Ga0304730, IMG submission 190474) | Freshwater microbial communities from Lake Montjoie, Canada to study carbon cycling - M_130628_MF_MetaG (v2) (version 2) | ecosystem: Environmental > Aquatic > Freshwater > Lake | place...
GTAGCGGCGATCAAGCCCACCGAGAGCATGTCGCGAACATGCGTCCTGTCCTTGTAAAGCCCCCGAACGAGATCGGGTAGACTCCGCGGCCTTATTCCCGAGGAGTCTGCTATGAGCCCCCGCACCGCCGCCGACGTCGCGAAGGCGCTCGACCACGCCGTTCTCAAGCCCGAGTTCTCCCGCGATGACCTCGCGAAGCATGCCGCGATGTGCGTGGCCCGCGGCGTGGGCTGTCTCTGCGTGCGGTCGTGCGACGTTGCGGCCGCGGCGAAACTGGTCGCCGGCAGTCCGGTGGTGGTGGCGAGTGTGATCGGCTTCCCACACGGGGCGCAGCGGCCCGAGGTGAAGGCCCTCGAGTCACGGTTGGCGGTCGCCGATGGCGCCCGCGAGCTCGACATGGTAATGAACGTGGGGGCGCTCAAATCGGGCGACGAGGCGGCCGTCCGCGCCGACATCGCGGCGGTGGTGGGCGAGGCGAAGCCGCAGGGCGTGGTCGTGAAGGTAATCCTCGAGACTTGCTATCTCACGCCCGCCGAGATCGCCACCGCCTGCCGGTTGGCGGAATCGGCCGGCGCTGACTTCGTGAAGACTTCCACGGGCTTCGGCATGAAGGCGAGCGGGCCGACGGGGGCCACGCCCGAGGCGGTGCAGGTGATGCTCGACACCGTGGGGGGCCGACTGCAGGTGAAGGCATCCGGCGGCATTCGCACCTGGGACGACGCGGTCCGCTATCTCGACATGGGCTGCACGCGGATCGGCGTAGGCGACGCCGCCGCGATCCTCGACGGCGGCCCGGCGAAGGGCGACGCCGCGTACTGACCGACTCGCCTCGTAGCACAGGTTTCCAACCGGTGCCGCCCCTCGTAGCACAGGTTGTCAACCTGTGAGTGTTCCCGGTTCGCATGAGGCTCGGGGCTGCCCACGCCCGTCGCCGGACGCTCGCTGCGGGCATCCTGCCCTTCGCTCTCTCGATGCTTTCTCCGCTTCGCCATCCTGGCTTCGCGGAGAAAGCAACGCCGGCTCCCGGGCATGGGCAGCCCCTCGCAGCATCATCTCTCGTATACGATTTCGGGCGGACGAGCAGCCGGATCGGGGGCACGCGCAGAAGTCCGGTGACATGTGCGGACGCCGGGCGCCGGTATTCCGCAGGAGCAGCGAACTCGCACATGCCGCCGGCTTCGAGCATGTCACCGGCCGGCTGCGGCGCATGCCATCCCTCTGGCGCACCCTAGAACGCACCCTATGACGCACCAACTGATGGGCCGCGTGGATTGCCCGGCCTACAATGTCGGTCACCTAGGAGGTTCGCCCCATGAGCAGCACTCGATTGCCGTCCACCCTCGCCGAACTCAAGGCCAGCGGCTGGAAGAGCCGCAGCGTGAAGGACGAGGTTCGCGAGAACTTCGTGCGGATGCTCCGGGACGGCGTCGAGCTCTTTCCCGGGATTGTCGGCTACGACGATACGGTGATCCCCGAGATCAGCATCTCCCTGATCGCGGGGCACGACATGCTCTTCCTCGGCGAGAAGGGGCAGGCGAAGAGTCGCGTGATGCGGCTTCTGGTGCAGTTCCTCGACGAGCACCTTCCCTACCTCGACGATCCCGCAATCCCGCTCCACGACGACCCCTTCGCCCCGATCACGTCGGCCGGCCGCCGGCTCGTGGCCTCGCGGGATCCGGCCGACGTGCCGATCGCCTGGTGGCCCCGGGCGGAGCGGTATGCCGAGCGGCTCGCTCCCGGCACGAAGTTCGCCGACATCATCGGCGAGATCGACCCGGCGAAGCTCGCCGGCGGCACGAGCATGTCGAGCGAGGAGGCGCTCCACCTCGGCCTGATTCCGCGGATGCACCGCGGCATCTTCGCGATGAACGAACTGCCCGAACTCGACGAGCTCGTGCAGGTGGGGATGTTCAACATCCTCGAGGAGCGCGACGTTCAGATCCGCGGGTATCCCGTGAAGTTTGACATCGACGTGATGCTCCTCTTCTCGGCGAACCCGTCGACCTACAACCGTTCTGGCAAGGTGATCCCCCAGCTCAAGGACCGGATCGGCGCCGTGATCCACACCCACTACCCGCAGGAACGGGAGCTCGGCATCCAAGTGGCCGAGCAGGAGGCGGGTATCGACCTCGGTGGTGAGTGGCCCGTGGTCGTGCCTCACTTCATGAAGCAGGTGCTCGAGCAGGTCACGATCGCGGCGCGGAAGAGCAAGTTCATCGACCAGCAGTCGGGCGTGAGCGCACGGTTTTCAATCGCCAACTACGAAACGCTGGTGGCGAGCGCCCGGCAGCGTGCGGTCCGCCTCGGCGAGCAGCCGTCCGTCCCGCGGATCAGCGATCTGGGGCACCTCGCCACGTCGAGCCTCGGCAAGCTCGAACTCGACCTGATGGGCAGCCACCAGATGACCGAGCGGCAGGTGCTCGAGGCCGTGGTGGCCGAGGCGATCGCGACCGTCTTCGAGGAATACGTCGAGGAGCACGGCCTTGCCGAGATCGCGGCCGCCTTCCGTCAGGGGGCGAAGGTCGAGGTGGGCGACATGGTGCCGAGCGCGGCGTACGAAGCGATTGTCGCCGACGTGCCGGCCGTCTGGCAGAAGGCCTTCGAGGTGAACGCCGCGCGGGATCCGGCGGTGCGTGCCAGTTGCATCGAGTTCGTCCTGGCCGGCCTGTATGCCACCGAGCGGATCAGCCGCCTCCAGTCGCACGGCCGCACCGTCTACGACACGGGAGGGTTTCGCTAGTGCCCACGCGTGACACGCTCGGCGGGATCGTTCACACGTACCAGCGGTACGACCCGGCCCGGATTCCGCCGCCGCGGCCGCCGGCGATTGACCTCGTCACGCCCGCGATGGAGCACCTGCTCGAGTTTGGCGACAGTTCCGAACTGACCGAGGAGCAACTCGCCGACGCGATCGTACTGACCCCCGAGCAGATTCGCGGCCTTGGCCCGTCGCTCGAATCGATCCGGCGGCGGCTGGAGGAGGCGCGGCGGAAGATCCTCGAAACCTACGAGACCGATGCGGTGCGGAAGCGGGCGCGGCAGCGGTTTCGCGACGCGGCTCAGCGGGCGCAGCCACCGGCGAAGTCTCGCGAGGGCTTCGCGAAGGCGGTCCGCGAGGAGCAGATCCGGTCACTGGAGAGGCTGTGGTATGCGCAGGACGACGATCAGTCGCCGTTCGCCGGGCAGCTGGCGGGGCTGATCGAGGTGCTGGGGGAGGTCTATCAGGTCGACGAACTCGCCGCGCGGTGGACGTTCACCGGCCGGGAAAAGCTCACCGTGCCCGAGGCCCTTGAGGTGAAGGAGCGACTGGAGGAGATCGAGGAACTGCTGCGGCAGATCGAGGAGGCGATGAAGAACGCCAAGGTGGCGCTGATCGACATGGAGGCCCTGAGCGGATATCTCGAGCAGGGCGAGCAAGACGAACTCGACCTCCTGCGGCGGCAGATTCAGGAGGCGGTCGAACGGCTGGCTGCCGAGCAGGGGCTCCAGAAGACCAAGCGCGGCTACGAACTGACGCCCCAGGCGCTGCGGCTGTTTCAGGGGAAGTTGCTGGAGCGGATCTTCGCCGACCTCGATCCATCGCGGACCGGCCGGCACCAGGGAGACGTCCAGGGAGAGGGCGCGGTCGAGACCTTGCCGACACGGCCCTACGAGTTTGGCGATTCGGTGGCCCACATGGACATTCCCGGGTCGCTCGTCAACGCGATGCTGCGGCAGGCGGGCGAATCGGCCGGGGCGGCCCGCCCGCTGCGGCTCGACCCGCGTGACATCGAGGTGCACCGCACGCGGAACACGCCCAAGTGCGCCACCACCGTGGTGATGGACATGAGCGGCTCGATGCGCTACGGCGGACTGCATGTGAGCGTGAAGCGGATGGCGCTGGCGCTTCAGGGGCTCGTGCTCCGGGAGTATCCGGGCGACTACGTGCAGTTCATCGAGATGGCGTCGTTTGCGAAGCCGCGGTCGCCGGGCGAGATCGTCTCGCTGATGCCCAAGCCCGTGACGGTCTTCGACTCGGTGGTCCGCCTGCGGGCCGACATGGCCGATCCGGCCATCTCCGCGTCGGACGTGCCCCCCCACTTCACCAACATCCAGCATGCGCTCTCGCTCTCGCGGCAGCATCTCGCGCGGCAGGACACACCCAACAAGCAGGTGATCCTGATCACCGATGGGCTGCCGACGGCGCACTTCGAGGGGAGCCAGCTCTACCTGCTCTACCCGCCCCACCGCCGGACCGAGGAGGCCACGATGCGGGAGGCCGAACTCTGTCGCCGCGAGGGGATCGTCGTGAACGTGTTTCTGCTCTCGGGCTGGTCGCAGTCGCGGGCGGACATCCAGTTCGCGTATCGGCTCGCGGAGGCGGCCCATGGCAGGGTGTTCTTCACCGCGGGCAAGGAACTGGAGCGGTTCGTGGTCTGGGACTACCGGGCCAGGCGACGATCCGTCATCGGCTGAGGACGCATCACGACGGTGGGTCGCCGCGTCGCTCCCGGGCAAGCATGACAAACGACCCGACGGCTGCAGCGGCGGCGAGGGCCACGAGCGTCCAGAGGGGCACGATCCGCGCGGGAGCGACCTCGCTGCGGTCGCGAGCGGACTCCGCCAGATCGATCTCCGGTAGTCCCGCCGCCCGCCGCTGCCGCTCGTTGGCCGCCTGCTGACGTCCGAGAAAACGTCCCTCGACCTGCCGTTGCCTGACGTCGAACTTTTCGCGGATGGCCGCCATGCCCACCAGAGCCATCAACGAGAACAGTCCGGCCCAGAACCAGCCACTGTCCGTCACGGGGGGCCGATGCCGCTGCTGAGACGAGTTCACCGAATCCTCCGTGAAAGCATGAAATGCCCCCGTTTCATCACAGTCTAGAACCGAACGTCGAGGCTGCCGATAAACTTTTCGCATGGGTGGTTGTCGAAAAGGCTTTCCAGCATAAAAATGTAGGGTATGAACGGGTTTGCGAGAGAATTCCGAGACTCAGACGCAGCGGTCGTGGACCTGCTGCGGGGAGACACGTCGCTGGGCATCGGCGAGTTGGCGGATCATCTCGGCGTGACGGCCACGGCCGTTCGCCAGCGGCTGGATCGGCTCATGCAGGCTGGCATGGTTGAGCGGAGAGCGGTGGCCAAGCCCCGTGGCCGTCCGTCGCATGCCTACAGCCTGACGGCCACCGGCCGACGGCTGGGCGGCGACAACTTTCGCGATCTGGCGATGGTGCTCTGGAAAGAGGTTCGCTCGGTGACGGAGGTGACCGTCCGGCGGGGCCTCCTCAATAGGATCGCCGGGGGGCTGGCCGATGTGTACCGCGACCGCGTGACGGGCAAAACACCGGCTGAGCGGCTTGCAGACGTGGCTGCCGTCTTCACCGACCGCGACGTGGCCTGCTCCGTTGAGCATGGCGCCCTGCCGGTCCTGACAAGCTATTCCTGCCCCTACCCCGACCTGGCGGAACAGGATCGAGCGATCTGTTCCGCCGAACGGCTGATGATCCAGGAACTCGTGGGCACGGCGGTGCAACTCTCGGAATGCCGCCTTGATGGTGCCCCATGCTGCCGGTTCACGGCGGCGGGAACCGAGGGCGATCTGCCGCAAGGGCTTGAAAGAAAGCCGGTTCCATCATCGAATGCCGGTCAGTTTCCCGACCCCTTGACCGCTCCGGAGAGCCTCTCATGACCGTGCCTGCAGCCGATGCCAGTCTCGCCAAGCCATGGATCGAGGGCCGCTTCGAGGAAAACCTCGTCCTCACCACGGTCGAGCAGGCGATCAACTGGGCTCGGCAGTCGAGCATCTGGCCGATGACGTTTGGCCTGGCATGCTGCGCGATCGAGATGATGGCCGCCGGTGCCAGCCGGTATGACATGGACCGCTTCGGGGCCGGTGCCTTTCGCGCCACGCCGCGGCAGGCCGACCTGATGATCGTCGCCGGCACGGTGACCTACAAGATGGCCAGCCGCGTCCGACGACTCTACAACCTGATGCCCGATCCGAAGTACGTGATCGCGATGGGTGCCTGCACGACCGGTGGCGGCCCGTACTTCAAGTGGGGCTATCACGTCGTCAAGGGCGTCGATCTCGTCGTGCCGGTCGACGTCTACGTGCCCGGGTGCCCGCCGCGTCCCGAGAGCCTCCTCGAGGGGCTGATGCGGATTCAAGACAAGATCCTCGGCCAGCGAATCGCGAAGCAGAAGGGCGGCGTCGGCAAGATCGACGACGAACTGCCCGTGCCTCACCACTCCGGCTACGTCGCGCCGGCGGTGGCCCTTGATGATCTCGTGTTCAACCACCAGAAGGTCCAGCCCTGATCGCGGCGACCGCTGTTGGTTGTCGCTCACTCGTTCCCGTCTCTCCATCCCGCCGCCCCCTGCCCACCCCCAACTGCCATGCCTTCCGCCGCCGAACAACTCGTCATCAAAGGCCTCCACGTCTCCGTTGAGGGGCAAGAGATTCTCAAGGGGGTCGATCTCACGATCGGTCGCGGCGAGGTTCACGCGCTCATGGGTCCCAACGGCTCCGGGAAGAGCACGCTTGGCTACGCGATCATGGGCCACCCGTCCTACGAAGTGACGGCCGGCTCGATCGAGATCGTGGATCCGAGCGGGGCGCGGCACGACGTGCTTGCCATGGAACCGGACCAACGGGCCCGGGCCGGCCTGTTCCTCGCATTCCAGCGGCCGATGTCGATTCCGGGGGTGAGGCTCGCCGACTTCCTGCGGCATGCGGTCACCAACTGTCGCAATCCCGACCGCAAGGAGGGGCAGGAGCTGATGCCGATGCGGGAGTTTCGCAACGAGCTCAAGGCCAAGATGGCCGAACTCTCGATGGACACTGAGTTTGCCCGCCGCTACGTCAACGACGGCTTCTCCGGGGGCGAGATGAAGCGGGCCGAGATTCTCCAACTCGCCATGCTGCGGCCGAAGTTCGCCGTGCTCGACGAGACCGACAGCGGCCTCGATGCCGACGCGGTGCGGCTCGCCAGCGAGAGCATCGCCCGGATCGGCGGCGCCGAGATGGGCATCCTCATCATCACCCACCACGAGCAGCTGCTCGAGCACAACATTCCGCTGCAGACCCACGTCATGCTGGGTGGGCGGATCGTGGAATCGGGCGGGCCGGAACTCGCCCAGGAACTCCACAAGCGGGGCTACGACAGGATTCGGGCCGCCTATCCCGACGCCGCCGCCGCGGAGAAGGCGATGGAAGAGTCGGCCAAGGCGGCCGCTGTCTGACACGATTCCACACGCACACGCAGGAGCTTTCACCATGGCCACGGGACTCGACGAATCAGCGACCCTTGATGTCCGCCCCGAAATCGGCGAGATCAACAAGTACGACTTCCGCACCGACTCCCCGGCCGTGTTCAAGGCCCGGAAGGGCGTTGACGCGGAGATCGTCGCGCAGATCTCCGACATGAAGAAGGAGCCCGCCTGGATGCGGGACTTCCGCCTGAAGTCGCTGGAGATCTTCGAATCGAAGCCGATGCCCAACTGGGGCGGCCACATCGGCGTCGACTTCCAGGACATCTACTACTACCTCAAGCCCACGGAGCATCAGGGCAAGACGTGGGAAGAGGTGCCGGATGCCATCAAAAAGACGTTCGACCGGCTCGGCATCCCCGAGGCCGAGCGGAAGTTTCTCTCCGGCGTGAAGGCCCAGTTTGAGAGCGAGGTGGTCTATGGCTCGCTGCAAGAGGATCTCGCCAAGAAGGGTGTGATCTTCACCGACACCGACACGGCCGTCCGCGAGCACTCCGACCTGCTCCGCCAGTACTTCGGCACCATCATCCCGCCGACCGACAACAAGTTCGCCGCGCTCAACTCCGCCGTCTGGTCGGGTGGATCGTTCATCTACGTCCCCAAGGGGGTGAAGATCGAGTTCCCGCTCCAGGCCTACTTCCGCATCAACGCCGAGAGCATGGGGCAGTTCGAACGGACGCTGATCATCGTCGACGAGGGAGCCCAGGTGCACTACGTGGAGGGCTGCACGGCGCCGATGTACTCCACCGAGAGCCTCCACTCGGCAGTGGTTGAGATCGTGGTCAAGAAGCACGGCCGCTGTCGCTACACCACGATCCAAAACTGGGCCAACAACATCTACAACCTCGTCACCAAGCGGGCCATGGCCTACGAGGGGGCGCTGATGGAGTGGATCGATGGCAACCTCGGCAGCCACCTGACGATGAAGTATCCGGCGGTCTACCTGATGGAGCCGGGCGCCCGCGGCGAGATCCTCTCGATCGCGTTCGCCTCCGCAGGGCAGCATCAGGATGCCGGAGCGAAGATCGTGCACGTCGCCCCGAATACGAGCGGCCGGATCGTGTCGAAGAGCATTTCGAAAAACGGTGGCCGGGCGAGCTACCGCGGCCTCGTGAAGGTCGAGCCGGGCGCGACGAAGAGCAAGTCGAGTGTGGTCTGCGACGCCCTGATTCTTGACGACAGAAGCCGCAGCGACACCTATCCCTACATCGAGATCGAGGAGCAGGATGTCTCCATCGGTCACGAAGCGAGCGTTTCCAAGATCGGAGAGGAGCAGCTCTTCTACCTGATGAGCCGCGGCCTCACCGAGGCGGAAGCGAGCACGATGATCGTCGGCGGTTTCATCGAGCCACTCGTCAAGGAGCTGCCGATGGAATATGCCGTGGAGATGAACCGACTGATCGAACTGCAGATGGAAGGCTCGGTGGGCTGACCTACCCCCCATGAGCACCGCCACGGCCTCTCCACGAGCCGCGTTCGACGCGGCCCTCCTTGAACGGATCATCGCCTCGTCGTCGCTGCCGTCGTGGGCGAGCGACGTCCGCCGCGCCGCGTTCGACCGGTTCGTGTCAATCGGCCTGCCTGGTCGCCGCGACGAGAATTGGATGCGGACGGATGTTCGGCTCTTCAAGCCCCAGGCTTGGGGCCCGAGTGCGGCCCCGACGTCGGCCACAGCCCCTGGAGGCGCCTCCGCTCCCGAGGGCCTGCTCGCGCCTGCGATTCTGTCGGGCGACCTGGCGGCCGATGCCTACGCCGATTTCGACCGGGCACAGGCACCGTTTGCGTCGCAGCACGCGTCGCCTGGCTCCGTGGCTGCCCCTGACGCCGGCGGGAAACTGGCAGGCCGGCTGGCCTCTGTGGATGGTCACGTCGTTCGCCACGAACTCGATCCGGCGCTGGCCGCGAAAGGTGTGGTCTTCGGCCCGGCCGACGAACTGCTCGCCAGCCACGCCGACGCCCTCCGGCCGCACTGGTTTCGCGTCATTGACACCGGTTGCGACTGGTTCGCCGCCGCCCACGCCGCATTCCATGCCGCCAGCACCGTGCTCTACGTTCCGCCGGGTGTGCGGATCGCCGATCCACTCCACGTGATCGCCGGCATGAGCGATGGTGGCGTCGACACATCGCACGTGCTCGTAGTCCTAGGCGAGGGCGCCGAGGCGACGGTACTCACCGAGACGGCCGGCGGCGGCGCTGCCGGCACGGCTGGAGGCTTCCACTGCGGGGGCACCGAGATCGTCGTCGGTAAGGGTGCCTTCCTGCGGATGGTGAACCTGCAAAACTGGAACACGGGCGTCTGGCACTTCGCCCGCCAGAAGGCCGTGGTGCACGCGAGCGGACGGCTCCAGTGGACCCTTGGCGCGCTCGGAAGCCGGCTCTCGCAGGTTGCCCAGGATGTCGCGCTCGCGGGTCGCAACGCATCGGCCCAGGTGAACGGCGTGATGTTCACCGCGGGCCGCCAGCACCTCGTCTACAACACCCTCCAGCACCATGAGGCTCCCTCCTGCACCAGCGACCTGCTCTACAAGGGCGCGCTTCAGGGCAAGAGTCGGCTTGTCTGGCGAGGCATGATCAAGGTCGACAAGGCCGCGCAGAAGACCGACGGCTACCAGCGGAACGACAACCTGATGCTCTCGACCGAGGCCCGGGCCGACTCGATTCCCGGCCTGGAGATCGAGGCCGACGACGTCCGCTGCACCCACGGGGCGACCAGTGGCCGCGTCGATGCCGAGCAGATCTTCTACGCCCGGGCCCGCGGCCTCTCGGCCGAGGAGGCCGCGAGGCTCGTGGTCGCCGGCTTCTTTCAGCAGGTCTTCGACCGGATCACGATCCCCCAGGTCCGAGAGGCGCTTGCCAAGGCGATCGGCGGCCGCATCCACAGGATTGCGTGAGCACACCGATGGCAGAGTTCGTCCGCGTCGCCGACATCGTCGATATTCCCGACCCGGGCAAGACGCTCGTCGAGGTCGACGGCGACATGGTCGCGTTGTTCCACGTCGGCGGCACGTTTTACGCCATCGACGACGTCTGCACGCACGACGGCGGTCCGCTCGCCGACGGCGAACTTCGCGACTACAAGATCGCCTGCCCGCGGCACGGGGCGAAGTTCGACATCCGCACCGGGGCCGCCCTGTCGATGCCCGCCGTGCGGCCCACCCGGGCCCACGATGTGAAGGTCGAGGAAGGTGGCGTCTGGGTTCGCCTCCGATCGGCGGCTGGGGCCGGCGGGCCGCCGCTGCATGGAGCGATCGCCGCGCCGGTGGTGCCGACATCGACCTGCTCCACGCCCGCGGCGAGCCGCGAGGCCGGGGGGGCGACGGCTGAATCAACCGGCGCCGGCGGGCCGCTCTGCGAGGACCGCGTCCGCGAGATGCTCAAGGAAGTGAAAGACCCCGAACTGTTCGTGAACATCGTTGACCTCGGCCTGATCTACGGCGTCACGCTCTCGCCGGCGGCCGACGTGCCGGGCAAGCAGCACGTATCGATCGACATGACGATGACCAGCCCCGCCTGCCCGGCGGGTCCGCAACTGATCGCCGACACCAAGCGTGCTGTGGGCGCGAGCCCTGAGGTGTCGGCCGTGGAAGTTCGGATCGTGATGGATCCACCCTGGACGCCCGACCGGATGACCGAAGCGGCCCGCGACCAGCTCGGAATTTTCTGACGAGCCTGCTCGTCGCTTCCGTAGCACAGGTTGTCAACCTGTGCCCATTGTTCCGGCTACGCTTTGGGCTGTCGGTGTCGCGCCGCTCGGGGCTGCCCATGCCACGTCGCCGGACGTTCGCTGCGGGCATCCTGCCCTTCGCTCACTCGATGCTGCCTGCGCTTCGCCATCCTGGCTCCGCTGGTCAGCAACGCCGGCTCCGTGGCACGGGCAGCCCCTCGCTGATCCCCCGTAGCACAGGTTTTCAACCTGTGTTCTCCTCGTAGCATAGGTTGTCAACCTGTGTGATCCTCAGATCCTGGAACACACCGATGCGTCTCGTCATCTACGAATGGTGCTGCTCAGGAGGGCTTGCCGGGCCGGATCGTAAACTCGTGGTTCATCCTGGCGACGACGTGAACTCGCTCGCCCGTGAGGGGCGGGCGATGTTTCGCGCGATTGTCGCCGACGCGGTGCGCGACGGCGGCTTCGATGTCGCCACCCTCGTCGATGAGTCGCTGCCGCTCGACCTGCCGGCCGCTGTGAGGCGGGTTATCGTGCGTCGTGGCCGCGAGGCCGAAACGCTCGTCGCGGCGGCTCGGGAGGCGGATGGTGTCCTTCTGGTCGCGCCCGAGACGGCGGGTGTGCTGGCGGCGCGGGTGGAGTCGATTCGTCGGGCCGGGGGCACGGTGCTCGGCCCTTCGACGTCATTCATCCGAATCGCAGCCGACAAGCAGGCCACGATCGACGCGCTGGCCGCGGCCGGCGTTCCTGTGCCCGCCGGACGCTCGCTCGCAGCAGGCGAAGCGTGGCCAGCAGGCTTTCACCTGCCGGCCGTCCGCAAGGCTCGGGCCAGCACCGGCTGCGATGGCCTTGTGATCGTCCGCCCGGGCGACCCACTCCCCTGCCCCGCCCCCGTGGCCACGCGGCTCGAAGCCGAATGTGCCGGTCAGCCAGTCGGCGTGTCGTGCCTGATCGGGCCGTGCGGTGTCGTGCCATTCGCGGCGCTCGTGCAGCGGTTCTCATCTGGGCCGCTGCCTGGCTATGCCGGCGGAGAGCCGCTGCGGAGCAGGGGCGAACAGCGCCGGGCGGAAGGGTTGGCCGTGCGCGCCGTCGAGGCCCTTCTCCGCCGCGATCGCGGCACGGCCCGCGCCGGCTGGGTTGGAGTCGATATGATCCTCGGGGACCGCCCCGACGGTCTCGACGACCGCGTGCTGGAGGTGAATCCTCGCATCACGACGTCGTTCGTCGGGCTCGCGGCCGCGGCACCGGCGAGTCTCGTTCGGGCGATCGTGAATGCGGCCGCCGGCCGCGAGATCGGCCCTGCGGCACTGCCGGCAGGATTCACCTTCACGCTCACCGATGACGTCCCCGCCTTTCCGACGTGACGTGCTGGCCCTCGATGTCGGAGGCGCGAACATCAAGGCGGCCGATGGGACTGGCTGGACGCATGCGGAGCCGTTCGCGATGTGGCGCGATGCCCCGCGGCTCTCTGAAGTGCTGGCACGGATCATCCGCGACGCTGGCCCGCGACGGATCGTTGCCACGATGACCGGCGAGATTGCCGATTGCTTCGCCGGTCGGGCCGAAGGGGTTTCGCACATCGTGGGGGCGCTGACGGCGGCGGCCGAGGCCAGCGGGTGCTGTTCTCTCGGGATCTACCGTGTCGATGGCCGGATCGTTTCGCCAGGCGATGTGGCTACTGATCCGCTCGGCGTCGCGGCGAGCAACTGGCACGCCGTCGCACGGCTCGCAGCGTCGTTTGTGCCGCACGCGCGGGCGCTGCTCGTGGACATCGGCTCGACCACCTGCGACATCGTGCCGCTCGCCGGCGGCCGGCCCGCGCCGCTGGCCGATGACGATGCCGGGAGGATGGCGACGGGCGAGCTCGTCTACACCGGTATCGAGCGGACGCCCGCACCCGCGATCGTCCGCGGACTACCGCATCGGGGTGTCCGCCGGCCGGTCGCGAGCGAGCGGTTTGCAGAGTCGCGAGATGCCTGGCTCGTCCTCGGGGGCCTCGCCGAGGATCCAGCTTCGACAGATACCGCCGATGGCGGCCCCTTCACCCGCGACGCCTCCCGTATCCGGCTGGCGCGGGCGATGCTCCTGGAGCCGTCCGCGGTGACGGCTGCCGATGCGGAGCGGGCCGCCAGATGGATCGCCGAGGCCCAGGCCCGTCAGGTGGCCCGGGCGATTGATCGAGTGGCCGGGCGGTGCGGGGCAAGACCGGAAGCCGTGGTTTATTCCGGTCACGGCGAGCCGCTTGCGCGCATGGCCCTCGATCGGCTCGGTTGGCGCGTTGCTGCTGTGTCGTTGCCGGCAGTCGTCGGAGCGGCCGTCTCCCGGTCGGCACCCGCCCATGCCCTCGCCCTTATCGCCCGGGGAGAGCTTTCGTGACCGCCGGCTGGCTGAGGGGCGTGATCCGGTCCGCCACGGGCGCAGCCGTTCCGCAAACCGTGGTCAAGTTCGGCGGTAGTCTGCTGGTGCGGCGCACCTGGCGCGACGAACTCCGATCGCTCGTGGCGGATTGCGTGGGCCCGACAACCATCGTGATCGGCGGCGGGCCGGTCGTCGACGGCCTGCGGGCGATCGACTCGGCGAGTCCGTGTCCCGTGGAGGTCATGCACCGGCTAGCCATAGACGCGATGGGCATCACGGCACGATTGGCTGCGGAGGCAGCCTCGCTGAAGCTCGCAGCGGCGCCGACTGATGCCGCAGGGGCCGTTGTTCTCGACGCGGCCGCGTGGCTTTCGCAGGCCGGCCGATACGACGACCTGCCCGTGGGCTGGCACGTGACGAGTGATTCGATCGCGGCCGCCGTGGCCACGGCGTGCGGTGCCGCGCTGGTGCTCGCGAAAAGCGTGCCGCCGCCGGAGTTCAGGGGCAGCCTCGCCTCACTCGCCCAGGCGGGATGGGTCGATGATTACTTTCCGAGCATCGCGGCGGATCTTGAGCGGATCGAGTGGGCGGTGCCGAAGGGCATCAGTCCCACGAGCATCCGCTGACCGTGGCGGGCCGGGCCGCGATCGCGACCGTCCTGCTCGCCGCGAGGTCAGCGGCCTCGGCGGTGTTGGTGGCGAACTGCCACGGCTGGAACTTCACGCCGCCGGATGCCGACAGCACCCATGTCGTCCCCTTCTTCACACCGGTCGCCACGGTCGGCACCGACGCCGGCACGTCGTACGACGGCATCTTCAGGCCGGCAGCGTCCGTGAGGGGTGAGAGGTCGCACCCGGCTCGGCCGTCAAGTTGCCGGCCCTTGATCAAGGCGGCCACCACGGCGAGGTCGATGCAGTTCACCAGTTCGGCGAATACCGGCTGCTTCCCCGCCAGGTCGTCGTAGGAGGCCGTCATGGCATCACACCACTTTTTGGCGATGGCGTCGGTCGGGACGGCCCCGCGCTTCATGCCGCCCTCTGCGGCCACGTCGCTCTCGGTCAGGCACTTCATCCGGCGGCCGCCGATGCTCCAGGCGAGTTCGTCCGGATCTCGGGCGATGGGGTCGTAGTCGGCTTCGAGCCAAAACCGCGGCAGCGTGGTGGCCCGGCCGCCGGCGGGGATCATGGCGAGGTAGCTCGGCAGGTCCTTCAGGCCCGATTCCTCGAGCCCCATCCCGATCCGCTTCATGCGATAGTCGGCTGCGACCAGCACGCGGGCGATGCGGCTGTCGGTCGGCACGCCGCCGACGGTGATCTTCTGTGGTCCGAGGGCCTGCTCCATCGCGGTGAACGTCGCCTTCGGGTCGGGGCCCATCGTGCCCTGCCGGCGGAGGACGGCCTGTAGTTTGGCGATGCCTTCGGGGGTGGGATCGATCGAACAGGTCATGCCGCCCGCGCGGGCCGCCTCGATCGCACGCAGGCAAACGATGAGATCCTCGAGGTGGAGAGGTGGCCGGCCGCTCCTGGCGCCGACGATCGCTCCGGAGCCGTCGACCGCCAGCGCGTCGGCGGGGCCGCAGAGGAGGATGTCGTGCCCATCGGGATCGACGAACACGCGTTCGATCCGCTGCAGGCCGCCAAGGAACTGCACCTCGGCCGGAAGCGGCGTACCCTTCGCGACCGATTCCGTCACAGCCGCAGCGACGGCCTTGAGCGACACCGTGCGCGACTCGCTTGCCTTGCCCGACCATCCGGCATCGGCCAGGGCCCGGGTCCGCTCGGCCGCCAGCGACTCCAGCGCCTTCGGCTCAAGCGTCCGCACAATGCCAGCGGCGTCGACCGAGATGCCGCCCACGGCCTGGCTGCCGAACCCCATTTGGCCGAAGCAGAGATTCGACTGCATCAGCGCGGCGAGCACGGGCACCAGGCAGGCCGCTCGGCGGACGACAGCGGGGAGGCGGATCGCGGACATGGAGACCTCGCAGTGGCGGTGTAAAACCCCGGGGCAAACCGTCCCCGATGCTAGTAAGGCCCGCATTTTCCGGCAAACCCGGTTCTTGCGAGGAAACCCCGCCTTTTGCTGCCCCTCGCCAAGTGGTCGCCCCTGGATCATGATGCACGCTCCGTGCCGCTGGCGCCCCAGCGACTTGCGAGGGCCGACGCGGCCAGCCCAGTTCCCGACGCATGGCATGACGGCCGTAACCCAGTCCTTTTTGCACGTGGTCGACCCTGCGGTCGGCGAGAGCATCGTCCGGCTTGAGCCCGGAAAACGGGTGACTCTCGGCCGCGCCCCCTCCAACGACGTCGTCCTCCACGACGAGCGGGCCAGTCGGGTGCATGCCGAGATCCTCTTCGCTCCCGGTGGTTGGGTCGTCCGCGACCTGCAGAGCCGCAACGGCACCACGGTCAACGGCACGGCGGTGGTCTCCGAGCGGCCTCTGGCTGCCGGCGACGTCGTCTGCATTGGCCTCGTGCAGATCACCTTCACCGATGGCGCACCACCGACCGGCGCCAGCCAGGCGCTTGGGCCATCCGACACGATCGCCGGTGACGTGCCGGCCGGCGCCGCCGAGTGGATGGCGTCGATCACGCATCGCCGCAGCCACAGTCGGCTGCTCGAAGTGATCAGCGAGGCGGCCGGCACGGCGCCGCGCGTGGGGCGGGCGGCCGCCGACCTCTGTCGCCTCGCCTTCGCGCTGGCCGGCGCCGATGATGCCCGCGGCATCGCCCGGCTCGCGGTCGACTCGGCACTTCAGGGCACGGCGGCCACCCGCGGCATCGTCCTCCTACCGGCCAGGCTAGGCGACGTGGCCCTCGATCGGGCCACCATCGACATGGTCGCCCCGACCGCATCGACGCCAGATCCCTGGCCGGGCGCGATTCCCCACGCCGCGGCCGCCACGGTGCTGCTCACCGATGAGGCGGTGCTGGCGTCAGGTGATGGCGGGTTGGGTGGGGCCGCGACCACGATCGCCGCACCGATCCGCTCGCGGGGCCGGCCGGTCGGCGTGATGCACCTCGAGGTCGAGGCAGGCGGTGCGGCGACCCCAGACGATCTGGAGTTTGTGATGGCGGTCTGCGACGCCCTGGGTGTGGCGATCGACAACCTCGCCGCCCGTGAGGTTCTTTCCACCCGGCTCGCCACGGCCGCCGACGAGAACGAGCGGCTCCGCCGCCGGCTTGGCCAGGAGACCCGCATGGTGGGGGCGAGCCCGGCGCTCCAGGGCATCATCGGCCAGATGCAGCGGGTGGCGACGACCAAGGCGACGGTGCTCGTCCGCGGCGAGAGCGGTGCGGGTAAGGAACTCATCGCCCGTGCCATCCACGACGCGAGCGATCGGAGCAGCGGCCCGTTCGTCTGCCTCAACTGCGCGGCCCTCTCGGAGACGCTGCTGGAGAGCGAACTGTTCGGCCACGAGAAGGGCGCCTTCACCGGTGCCACCGAGCGGAAGATCGGCAAGTTCGAGGCGGCCCACCGGGGCACGCTGATGCTCGACGAGATCGGCGAGATGAGCCCCGCCATCCAGGCCAAGTTTCTTCGCGTGCTCGAAGGACATCCGTTCGAGCGCGTCGGCGGCAGCGGCCGGGTGCAGGTGGATGTGCGCGTCGTCGCAGCGACGAATCGCGACCTGGAGAAGGCCGTCACGGCCGGTGGCTTTCGCCGTGACCTCTACTTCCGGCTCAAGGTGGTGGAAATCATCGTGCCGCCGCTCCGCCGGCGTCCCGAAGACATCGAGCCCCTCGCGGCGCATTTTCTCAGCCGCTTCGCCGCCGAGACCGGCCGCAAGCTTCGCGGCTTCACGCCCGAGGCGGTCGAGGCGATGCAGGCCTACCACTGGCCGGGCAACATCCGCGAACTGCGGAACGTGATCGAGCGGGCCGTGGTGCTCTCCCAAGAGGAGTTCATCGACGTCCACGAACTCAGTCTCAGCCATCTCGCCGTCCCCGGCGACACTGACAACGACGCGGTGTCGCGGCTAGGGCCCTTCGTACCGACGACGATCGAGGAGATGGAACGGCGGCACGTGCTGGCCACGCTCGAGGCGGTGGGGGGCAACAAGACCAAGGCCGCCACGATCCTCGGGATCGAGCGATCGACGCTCGATCGCAAACTCGCCAAGTGGGCGCGCGTGTAGGCAGTTGCCCTCCCCCGTAGCACAGGTTGTCAACCTGTGCCCATTTCAGCATACGGGTTTCCAACCTGTGGTTGTGTGGCACCGCTCGGGGCTGCCCGTGCCCCGTCGCCGGACGTTCGCTACGGGCATCCTGCCCTCCGCTCACTCGATGCTGACTTCGCTCCGCCATCCATGGCTGCGCTTGTCAGCAACGCCGGCTCTCGGAGCACGGGCAGCCCCTCGCTGTATCCGCTTCCTTCTCCTCTCCCGTAGCACAGGTTGTCAACCTGTGCCGCCCCGCTCTCCGGCCGCGTTCACTCCTCGAGCCCGAAATACTTCTTCCAGTAGTCGGCCCCCTCGGGGCCGGGCTCCGGGGGCTTGGCGTCGGGAGATGCGCGGCCGCGGCGGCGCCGGGCTTCGCGGGCCTCCGCCAGCCACTCCTCGCACGACACCGCCTTCGCTCGGCGGCGGCGGGCCGCAACCTGCAGCCGCCGATCGCTCGACACCACCACGAGGTGCGCCGGTGCCGTGTCGTCCTCGACGAGCTCCTCGATCAGCGAATCGGCGTCGGGATACTCGCGGGCGAACCACACGCGCATGCCGCCGTGCGAGAGCCGCGCCGGCAGGCCGTCGGGAGCGCGGGCCGCGTCGAACACCACGATCGTGTCGGAGGCCTTCTCACCGAGCAGGTCGACGAGCAGATTGAGCAGCGCGATCCGCGATTGCTCGAACCCCCTCGGTCCGCGCGATTCGCCAAACACGCCCGAGGCATGCAGCAGGTTGTAGCCGTCGACAATCAGCGTCATTCAGCCGAGCCGGTACTTCACACGGCCCCCCACGATCGTGGCCACCGCCCTGCCCTGCAGCGTCCACCCGTGGAAGGGCGAGTTGACGCTCTTGGAGCGGGACGAATGAACGTCGACCGTCCAGGAGAGGTTCGGGTTGATGAGTGTGATGTCGGCCACGGAGCCCGGGCGGAGCGTGCCCCGATTGATGCCGAGGATCTTCGCGGGCAGCGTGCTCATCGCCTCGATAAGCCGCGGCCAGCCGATCCGGCCCGAGTTCACGAGCCGCGTGACGGAGAGGCCGACGGCCGTCTCCAGGCCGAGGATGCCGAACGGGGCCCGGTCGAGTTCCAGCATCTTCTTCTCGCGGGCGTGCGGCGCATGGTCGGTGGCGATGCAGTCGATGGTGCCGTCGACGAGCCCCTCGATGATCGCCTCGACGTCGGCGGCCGTCCGCAGCGGCGGGCTCATCTTGAAGTTGGAGTCGAAACCCCGGAGGCTCTCGTCGGTGAGCGTGAAGTGGTGCGGGCAGGCCTCCGCCGTCACGCGGATGCCGCGCCGCTTCGCCTCGCGGATCAGGGCCACGCCCCCGCCGGTCGAGACGTGCATGGCGTGGAGCCGGCCACCGGTCACGTCAGCCAGGGCGATGTCGCGGCCGATCAGCACCTCCTCGGCGGCCGCCGGCATCCCACCGAGACCGAGCACGAGCGAGACGAGCCCCTCGTGCATCACCCCGCCGCGCGAGAGTTCCAGCACCTCCTCGTGCGCCAGGATCGGCTTGTCAAACATCCGGCAGTATTCGAAGGCCCGCCGCATCAGTTCGGCGTCGTAGACCGGCGCGCCATCGTCGCTGAAGGCCACCGCGCCCGCCTCGACGAGCTGGCCGATCTCGGCGAGTTCCTTCCCCTCGCGGCCCCGGCTCACGCACGCGACGACGAACACGTTGCAGGCGTCCGCCCGGGTCGCCTTCTGGTGGATGAACTCCACCGCCGCTTGGGTGTCGATCGGTGGCTCGGTGTTGGGGATGCAGGCGACGCTCGTGAATCCGCCTGCCAGCGCCGCCTGGGTGCCGGTCTCGATCGTCTCGTCCTCCTCGCGGCCCGGTTCGCGGAGGTGGACGTGCATGTCGACGAGGCCGGGCGTCACCACCAGGCCGGTGGCGTCGATCGTCTCGTCGGCCTTGCCGATCGGCTGGGCGCCGGCGAGGCCCACGGCCACCAGCTGCCCGTCGCGGACGAGCACGTCGTCGATGCGGTCGATCCCCTGCGAGGGATCGACCACCCTGCCGCCGCGAATCAGGAGCGTGGCCATCGGCGCATCCTTGTCAGTAGATCCTGGTCGCGGAGGAAGACGACTCGCCGCCCGCCCGCGGCCCGCACGTCAGCCAGAGCACCGCCATCCGCACGGCGAGTCCGTTGGCGACCTGGCCCAGGATCAGCGACTGTGGACAGTCGGCCACCTCGGCCGTGACCTCGACGCCCCGGTTGATCGGGCCGGGCGCCAGGATGAGCAGGTCTTTCTTGGCCCGCTTCAGCCGGTCGCGGGTCATCGCGTAGAGGTGGGCGTATTCGCGGACAGACGGAAAGGGTCTCGTGTTCTGCCGCTCGAACTGGATGCGGAGGAGATTGAGCACGTCGCACCGCGGCACGATCGCGTCGAGGTCGTGCGACACTTCCACGCCCAGTTCCCGCCAGCGCTCCGAGACGAGCGTGGGTGGGCCGCAGAGGATCACCTTGGCGCCGAGCTTCATCAGGCCCCAGAGGTTGGACCGGGCGGTCCGGCTGTGGGCGATGTCGCCGACGAGCCCGACGGTGATTCCGGAGAGGTCTCCGAGTCGCTCCTTGATCGTGAAGATGTCGAGCAGTCCCTGGGTGGGATGCTCGTGCGGGCCGTCGCCGGCGTTGATCACGCCGACGGAGAGATGCTGGGCGAGCAGGTGCGGCGTACCGGGGGTCTGGTGGCGGACGACGACGGCGTCGATTCCCATCGCCTCGAGGTTCTTGGCGGTGTCGATGAACGACTCGCCCTTCGAGAGGCTGCTCGACGAGGCCGAGAAGTCGACCACGTCGGCCCCCAGCCGGCGGGCCGCCAGGGCGAAGCTCGTCTTCGTGCGTGTCGAGGCCTCGAAGAACAGTGTGACGATGGTGGTGCCGTTCAGCACGGCGAGCTTCCGGCGGCAGCCGTCGGTCGCCTCCTTGAGGAGGGTGGCTGTGTCGAGCAGCGTGCGGATCTCGTCTGGCGTGAGTCGCTCCAGGTCGAGCAGGTGCCGGTGACGCCAGTGCGACGGCACGGTCTCGTGGGCGAGTGCGGCGGTGCTCATGCGGCGTGGCAGATGGTCTTGAGGTGTGCCGAATACCTCTCCACGAGAGGGGGTTTTCGGCAGGCTGGGATCAGTGGGAGTTTAGCAAATTGGAGAGGATTTGCGGGGCCGACGGGCTTGCCGCTGCAGCGTGGTTGTTGACCTTGCTCCAGTGGATCGCGGCCCCCTACCCTCCACCCACATTTGGAAATGGACCCTGGCGATGGGCCGCGATGCCCGCGCTGCATGTCGAGCACCCATTTATGAACGGCTCCGTCTGGTCGATCCGGGCATCCTGTGCGGCGATGATCGCTGCCCTCGTCGTCGCGACGAGCGGGTGCACCTCGGCCATCAGCACCGCCTATCTCCGCGACTCGTTCTGGGACCTCCCCGACCACGCCGCCGCGGAGGAGCCACAGGCCGACGCCATCGCCGATGCGGAGAATCTGCCCGCCGTCGAGATCTCCGACACGGCGGCGGCCGACGAGGAGCGGCGTGAGGCCGCGATCAATGAGGCGGTCGCGAGGCTTGCCAAGATCGGCGCACTCGACGCCGCGGCCCGGGCCACGCTTATCGAAACGCTGCAGGGAACCCAGCAGGAAGACTGGCCCGTCGTGGTCGAGGCGTTCGCGTCGTCATTGGCCGCCGCGTCTCCGCCCCCGCGTGCGACTGAACAACACGAGGCAGACGAACCGGCCGATGCGCCGGCTCCCATCGTCGCCGCTTCGCACACAGCCGCAAAGGCCGATCTCGATGAGGCCTCGATCGCGCCGGCGCCAGAGCCGTTGATGCCTCTGGCTGAAACGGTGGTCGCATCATCCCCAGTGCCGGCCGTCGCACCGGCGCCCGCGCCGGCGTCATCCGCTCCAGAGCCGGACGACCAGGCCCAGCAGGTGGCGGCAGCGGCCGCTCTCCCGCTGGCTGTTCGTAACCCCTGCTTCGCCACCAGGGTGCAGGCGTGGGGCGTGGTCGACCGCTTCCAGACCGCCCGCTTCCGCCCTGGCCAGGAGGTGATCGTCTACTTTGAACTCGACAACCTCTCGTCGGGTCGGTCTGCCGCCGGCCATACCACCTGCATCGATGCATCGCTCGCGCTCGTCGCCGGCGACGGCACGACGGTCCGCGACTGGAGTTTCGAACCGATCGCGGAGACGTGCGCGGCGCAGCGTCGCGACTATTTCGCGCGGTATGTGATCCGGGTTCCAGAATCGGCGGCCGCCGGGGTCTTCCGGCTCGACATCGACGTGGTCGACACGCTCGCCGGCACGACCGCCAGGGCCAGCCTGCCGCTCGAGATCGCAGCGGATTCCCGCTAAGCCTCGCCCGACGAGTTACGATGGCGTGGCCTCCCAGGTTTCACGCGATGCACGCTCCACCCACGATCCTGCGCACCGAGCGACTCGAGAAGACGTTCTCCGGCGGTGACGCCGAGTCGGCGGTCGCCGCCGTCGGGGGCGTGGATTTCCAGGTTGGCCGCGGAGAGTTCGTGGCGGTGACGGGCGCTTCCGGATCGGGAAAGAGCACGCTGCTCCACATGCTCGGCGGGATCACGCGGCCGACCGCGGGCCGCGTCCTGCTCGAGGGGGTCGACCTCGCCACGCTCGACGACGATGCCCTCGCCGCCATCCGCCGCCGCCGGATCGGCTTCGTGTTCCAGCGGTACAACCTCCTCCCGGAACTCTCGCTGCTCGAAAACGTCTCCCTTCCCCTCGCGCTCGACGGTGCGACTCCGGCACGGTGCGAGACGGCCGCCCGTGCGGCGCTCGAGGCGGTTGGAATGGCCCACCGCGGCTCCCACCGGCCCGACGAACTGTCGGGGGGGGAGCAGCAGCGGGGCGCGATCGCCCGGGCGCTCGTCACCGAACCGGCGGTCGTGCTCGCCGACGAGCCGACGGGCGCCCTCGATTCGGCAAACTCAGCTCGCGTCGTCGAGTTGCTCCAGCGGCTCGTCGCCGAGCGGCAGCAGACCGTGATCCTCGTCACCCACGATCCGGCGGTGGCGGCGGCGGCGGGCCGGATCGTGCGAATGCAAGACGGCCTGATCCACACCGATTCGGCCGGGATGCCGCGGCCATGAACCTCCGCGGGCTGCTCATCCGGCAGTGGATGCGACGCCCGGGGCGGGCGTTGGCCGCGGCGCTGAGTGTCGCGGTGGCGGTCGGCGCGGCGGTGGCCACCTGGGCGGCGGCCGACGCGTCGCGGGTCGGCTACAAGCGGCTTACCGAGGCGGTTGCGGGAGTGCCCACGATCGACGTCACGGCTCGCGACGGCAAGCGGTTCGATGCCATGGCCGTGCCCCGTGTCGTTGACGTGCCGGGCGTGCGGGCGGTGGTGCCGCTCTTCTATCGGCCGTCGCTCCTCCGCGTCGGCGAAAGCCGGCTCCGCGAGGTGGCGGTGGGAGTGGATGTTGCGGCGCTCGTGTCTGCCGGGCTCCTCGCACTGGAGTCGGGCGAGCCGTGCCGTGAGGACGACGAAGTGGTGCTCGATGCCACGCTCGCCAAGGGGCTTGGCGTGGCGGTGGGTGACGAGGTGCTGTTCTTCGCGCGGCGGAAGATCGCCCGGATGCGGGTCGTGGGGCTCGCCGCCACCGACTCGCTCCGCTGGTTCGCGGAGGGCGCCACCATCGTCGCCGACATCCAGGTGCTGGAATCGATGTCGCTTTCGACGGCGGAGGTAGACCGCGTGCGGGTCGTGCTGGCTGCCGACGTCGATCGCGAGGGCGTGCTGGCGGCGGTCGCCGAGCGGCTGCCGGAGGAACTCGTCGCCGAGGTGCCCGCCGGTCGGGCGAGCCTGGCCGACGACGTGCTGCATTCGGCGAACCTGGGCCTCGACTTCGTCACGGCCCT
>Ga0304730_1000940_pt1 | contig 23272 bp, 19 predicted proteins | sample M_130628_MF_Meta_FD_190474 | JGI IMG/M metagenome (GOLD analysis project Ga0304730, IMG submission 190474) | Freshwater microbial communities from Lake Montjoie, Canada to study carbon cycling - M_130628_MF_MetaG (v2) (version 2) | ecosystem: Environmental > Aquatic > Freshwater > Lake | place...
GCAGAATCTCACGGAGTATTGGGTCATTATTGTTTATTTGAATTATCAAATAACTACAATAGTAAAGTAGAATTATTTGCTACTGAAAGCGAGTTAATGAAAAGTTTCCCTTAATTTTTTATATCTTTGTAGTTAAATGGACTTTAACATTAGACCACTTAATAGCAATGATTACGACAACATTCTTCTTGGATGGTGGAAGGATTGGGGATGGGTAGCTCCTCCAAAAGATTTCTTACCTCAAAATGGAGAAGGTGGTATAATCATTTTAGATGGCGATGTTCCTATTTGTGCGGGATTTTTATATGCGTCAAACTCAAATCTTTGTTGGGTTGATTGGATTATTTCAAATAAACAATATAGAAAAAAACCACACAGGACAGAGGCGATAAGGTCATTGTTAAGTAACTTAACAACAATGGCTACTAACTTAGGGTTTAAATATTCATATGCACTTATAAAACATAGACCACTCATTGAGAAGTATGAAGAGATTGGATATATTAAGGGTGACAATTACCAAGTAGAAATGATAAAAAAATTATAATATGGCAGCAATAACAGCAGCAACAGCAACTTTAATAGCGGCAGGGGCAGGGATAGCGGCAACAGGTGCAACCACAGCAATGTCTTTTTCTCAAGCAAACAAACAAAAAAAACTTCAATCACAAGCAGAAGCCGAGGCTGATAAGATGATGGCATCAGCTCGTGCAAGACTTGACGTAAACTACATGGATGCGTTGTCTATTCAAAAAGAACCTTACGAACTGCAAAGAGAGGCAATGATTGCTCAAGGTGCCCAAACTATAGATGCTGCTCAAGAATCTGAAAGAGGAGCGGCAGCAGGAGCAGGTAGAGTACAAATGGCTCAGAACGAAGCCCAAGGAGCAATAAGAACAGCAATGGGTAAAGAACTTACTGAGATTGAGAGATTAAAAATTGCTGAAGAGGCTAGGCTAAGAGATTTAAAAACACAGTTAGATTTAGGTGAAGCTGAAGGTGCAGCATTGGCAGCAAGAAATGCTCAAGAAATGGCAGCACAAGCAACAGCACAAGGGTTTGAAGGAGTTACAAGTATGGCAACACAGGCGGCTAATATGATTCCTTTGTATCCAAATTTAGGTGGTGGTAATAAAGCAGCTCAGGGGTATACAGGGCCAAAAGCAAGTGCAACAAATAACACTACTCTTGTTAATCCAAATGGTACTACAAGTCAAATTCAAACTCAAAACCTTCAATACAATCCAATAGGTGCAGGTATGCCTACATTAAACCCAAATCAACAACCAATAAACATACTTGGAAATCAGATGCAAAGCAATCCTGTAACTTCTTTCTATCCTGATTTTCAGGTAAATCCTTTTTATCGTTAATATATGGCAACATTTTATAAATACCAAGAACGTGACCTTGACAGTCAAGTAAATTATGCTGACGTTGGTCTTGGTATATCAAATTTAATTACGGACCAACTTGCTACAAGGAAGGCAAAAAAGGAAGCGTATGACGACCAATTAAGGGAATACGAGAAGTATATAAAACAGTTCCCGGAAGGTGGAGACGTAGGTGTTAATAGTTGGACTTCTGCATATTCAACAGATATGACACAAAAAACTCTTGAGCAGTATAGAGCATTTAAAAATGGGCAGGTTTCGGAAAGGGAGCACGTTGAGTTCATGGCAAATGTGAAAAATAGTACTGAGTCAATGTTTAATGTTTCTCAGGTATTTCAAGATGCATATGCATTGAAAATAGAAAGAATGAACTCCGCTGACCCCAACAAGAGGTCACAAGGCTTAGAGCCGTGGCTAATGGAACAAAATGAAAATTATTTAAACTATGCGGACACTAAGCCTATTATTGACAAGTATGGTCAAGTACAACTTACGCGAAAAGATAATAGTGGAAATATTGAGTATTTAACTCCCGAACAGTTAAATAATAGAAGCAAGGCTCAATACAACTACTTCAATTCAGACGCTGAATTAACAAGAATGGAAGCGGGACTTGGTGAGGAAATGATTCAAACTTTAAAAGCTGCAACTGTAGGTAAGGTAGGTAGTGTACAAGACATACAAGACAAAGCAGTAAAAGCAGGTTTTTATAAAGCCGTTGATGACTACATTAACTCTTTGGATGCCCCAATTAACATATCTTCTGTTTTAACGAATGACATTGGGGGCGCTTATATGAATAATTTTACTTATTCTATAGACGAAGCTAATGCAGATCCAAATAAAATATTATTGAAAGTACCTAAGGGCAGGGAGGGCAATCCTGAGCCTGACTTTGCATCTACAGAAAATGGAAAGAAGCAAGAAATTGTTGCTAAAGAATGGTTGAAACGACAACTTATAGAAAAAATAGATAGAAAAATAGGAGTGGAACAAACAAGTGCGGTAGGTTATAGGTCATCAAGTAGTAGTGGAGGAGGAGGTAATAAAGTAGACCCTATAGGAGTCACACTTTGGGATCAATTACGTTGGGGTACTGTTGAAGAAAAAAATCAAGCAGCACAGTCATTGGTTCAAATGAAGTTTGATGATCAGCTTATGGCAATTGATTTCACTGAGCAGGGTAATGTTATATTAAAGTACAATCCTGAATCAGGTATCGCAGACAATACAATAACATTAAGAGATAAGACTCCAATAGAATGGGCGCAACTAGGCGTTGAGGTACATGGAATTAATGACATGAATAAAGTTGCAGAAATAGCAGGAACAAGCTTTAACAGGCCTTATAAATCAATTGGTATATGGAAAAAAAAGAATGGTAAAATGGTACTAACAAATCCTGACGATTTTACTAAGGCGGGACATTCAAGAAATTAAAATTAAACAACAAAAAAAATGCGTAATAATTCAAAAAAAATAATTACAAGAGATAGTTGGGGTAGACCGGAGGGGGATGAATGGTTTGGTTTTGACCCTGAACGAAAAACATATACCGAAAAACATTTTACATACGAAGACAAAGAGGCTAGATATAAAAAAAAAAAAGACGAATGGTTTGTAAGTAATGAAAATACAAATGGATTTGTCCCACTAAAAGACCCAAGAGGAAGTAGAGCTAGGGAGCTAGAGAGAAATGCCAAGGAAGTCAAAAGAATGTCATCCTTTGAAGCATCTGAAAAGGAATCCGCTGAAGAGATAGCTAAGATAAGGGACTTTAGAAATGTAGTTGAAAAAGGCTCTGAGATATTTACAGGATTTCCCGGAAAAGAAAAAAATCAATACGAGTTTCGAAATGGTAATTGGTATGAACCAAATCCTGAGGTAGAAAAAGCAATTAAAAGGGCCGAGGAGGACTATGTACCAATATCTAGAATTGGTGGCGGAACAATGACATCCCCCACAGGTATAGGTGAAGACTTTTCAAGTGAAGCAAAGTCAAAAAGATCTTTAGATGCAATTAAAGACATTCCAAAGACAAGAGTTATTAAAGACGATGATCGAGTAAGGGCATTAAACAAACAGTTCGGTAAGAATGCGTCCTTAGATGAAGACTACGAGACGTTTAGCAACTACGACAATAGTCCTGAAAAAAGCAAGAATAAATACAGAGTAAAAGACGGCTCTTGGGAACGATTGGTAGAGGGAGCAGAAGAATGGTCGTCAATAGAAAATGAAGGCTCTATAGGAGCCCTAAATAGACGATACGGCAAGAACGTTGAGGTCCCTAAAAAAGTAAAGATAGAAGAGGCAAGGGATATATCTCCATTTCTAAAAATAGATAAAAAATATTTATCACAGACTGAGGAGTCTGCAATAAAGAAGTTATATAAAGACTTTAGTAACTTAGGATTTGAGTTTGAGCAGGCAGGAATGCTTACCGACTATATAAAAGTAATTCCAAAAAATTCGGACGTAGAGCCAATGACGTTTTCCTTTGATGATCCAAAGGGTTTAGATGCCGCAAGGCTTAGGCAGTACTTAAAAAGTAATGCAGAATATGACAGCAACAATAGTGTTGTAAATGAAATTAGAAGTAATGTTCGTACCAATGCATTCAACAAAGCAATTGGCGAAGATGGAGAAGTAATTGAGGGGTCTAGGGCTGACAAAGTTGGGGTATCTAAATTTATTGACCACAACAACAAGTACTATGAATCTAAGGAATACAAAGATAATTTTAAGAAATTAAACTTTGTAGAACAAAAAGAGGAAATAGAGAGGCGACAAATGGAAAACAAGCCCATTGAAAACAAAGATATTTTTGGAGACTTTGCCGTATGGGTTGGTCTTGTTGATAAATACCAAGGGACACCGGAAGACCTTAAAAAATTAAAAGAATCAGAAAAAAAATTATACAACAGTGAGGAGTATAAGGTTATTTATGCAAACAAAAGAGATGAATACATAAAAGAAAAAAATAAAAACAACGAAAAACTTTTAGATGCATATGAAATTGCACTAGATAGTCGTGACCCAAATAAAATAAAAAAAGCACTAAGAAATATTGAGACAGGAACTTTTGTGGCTACTATGGGCAACAACATTAACTATTTAAGTAAACAGCAGCAAGACTATAGTGACGAGATTAAAAACCTTAATAAATCTTTTGAAAAAAATCAAGATGATTATAGGAATAGAAAAATAAGTGCTGAGGTATACCAAGATAGGTATGAAACTTTAGAATCAAAAAGGGACCAATTAAAAGTTGTTGCAAAAGAAATTGATACCGACCAAAAAAGAACAAAAAGACTTACGGGAGAGTACATCACTGAAAAGGCTAAGTACGGAGGATTTTGGGGTAACCTTGTAAATGAATTTATTGTATCAGCAGACAAAGTAGCAGAGCTTGGAGTTAAACTAGACCCCAACCTTGCGGGAACAGAAAAAGCTAAGACATCAAAGGAGTCTCAAATAATCACCCCTGAAGAGATGAAGTACTACAAGTCTGATGCTTTAAGAAAAGGGGGTTTTACTGAAGAGGAAATAAAAAATATAAAAATTAATCAAGTAAAGCTAAAAAGTATTCAACAGAATGAAAGAATGCTTATAGAGGCATTTGGTTCTGACTTAACAACTGAAGAGTCAAGGCAAAATTTAGGATTTTTTCAACAGGCACTAGTTGGTGTAGCCGGATCATTGCCTGCAATGCTTACGAGGGCTATACCTGTTGTAGGACAGGCGGCTGCTTTTGTGTCTTTAGCTGACTTGTCTATGTCTCAGATTGAAAAAGAGATGCTTACTGACCCTGACTTTCAGACCACTACTGCATTTGACAGGGCCAAAGTTTCTTTGCCGTATGGTATTGTCATGGGTGCCCTTGAAAACTTTGGTCTTAATAGGTTAACTAAGGGGCAGTCTTATTTACTAGGCAAAGGCATTTTAGGTAACATAGCAAAAACTTTACCTGCCGGTGCAACTAGAGAAACACTTGAAAATATAGCAAACAAAGAGGTAAAGAATTTAATTGGGAAAGGAGTTTTAAAAGTTGTTGCGGGAACGTTAGCAGAAGGCGAGACGGGAGCGATCCAAACACTTGCTGCTGACATTGGAGTAAAAAAGGCATATAATTACTTAAGGGCTGCTTACAACACAGAAGAAGACTTAAAAAAATTAACAGGTGGTGAGGCATTTTCTACCCCCAAGACTTTAATGGAAGGCTTGTCGGCGGTTGGTGAAGGAGCACTAGCAGAAGCAATTGGTGGTTTCGCGATGTCTACAGTGATAGTGAACTCTCAACTATTAATAAATGGGAATCTGTCGCTATATAACAAAGAAGACTTAAATTTTCTTGAGGACTTTACTTCTGACGAACAATTTAAAAAAATTATTGTAGCAGACTTAAAAAATAAAATGATACAGGGCACCATGACAAAGTCACAGGCCGAGTCAGCACTAAACGACATTGACTTAGTGGCAGGTGTTTTTAATTCAATAGATGAGAATCTACCTGAAAGTGCAAAGATGGAGGCCTTTAATTTAATAAATAAAAGAAATAGACTAGAGAAATCAATTGAAGGCAAAGATGAGTCGTTAAGTAAAAGTATAAAAGAAGAAATAAAAGAAATTAATGACAAGCTGACGAAACTACCTTTAAAAGTCCAAGGATTTAATGGCATAGAAAGGTTAAAGGTATTAGAGAAGGCGCTGAAAAGAAAAAGAAAAGATAAAGACATAATAATTGTAGAAGGCAAAAAAATTTCAAGGACAGAGGCTGAAACAGAATACAAAGACTTAGATGAAAAAATACAGTCTATTATTTCAGAATTTAATGCACCTGTGGTTGAAACAGCAGACACTAAAGTTGATATAGAAGAATTAAAACAAACACCTGAGGGGAAAGAAGTAGAGAGAAGAAGAAGAGAAAATCTTAGTGCTTATGATGAGGAGGGACTTGATGAAGTTTATGCAGCAGGAAGCAATCAAACTATAGGCGAGTTTATCAAAGCTAAATACGATGCAGAACTTAACCAAATAAACCAAAAACAAAAAGATGCCATTCAAGAGCAAACAGCAGGTGAAGTACCTGTACAGCCAACAACCGCAGTTGGCGAAGAAGTGGTCCAAGGAGAACCCACAACAGAACCTCAAGTCCTTACCGAAGAAGGTAAAGCCGAAGAAAAAGTAGCAACTTTAAGAGCTGAAGAACAGGCTGAACTTCTTAAGGCCATACCTAAAATAGAAAGCTATAAAGTAAATGGCAAGATAGATAAAACTAAAATGCCGAAAACTGTATTGGCTAAGTACAATAAGATATACGACAAGTATGATGCGCTAATCAGTCCTCTATTAGAGCCTGTGGTTAAAGCACCTATAAGCCCACAAGTAAATGTGGCTCCTTATTTTAACACTAAAATTGAAACAGTAAAAGAAGCGGAAAAATTAAGAAAAAATAAGGACTATAAAAAATATAAACAAGAACTTACTAACCTTGCTACCCAACTTGGTATTACTAGTGTAACCATTGACGACGTAATTGGGGGATATAAAAATGATGCAGGAGAAGACTTTATTGAAATATCAAACTTAGTTACACTAGAAGGGGCAACACTCGACCAAGCTGAAGAGTTTGCTGCACTAGCTGCAACTATTTCCCCTGAAGTTCAGGAGGCAAGTATTGCCGCTCAATACACAAGTGAAGGATCGGACACACACAATGCCAATGAATACGAAATAAAAGTAGGTGACATTGATGGAGCGATGAGAGCCTTAAAAGAGGCAGGTATTTCTAACTTTAGCGTCAATGAAACTACGAAATCAATATCTTTTATTGATGTACTAGACTTTGCGGATGTAGAACTTCAAGATAAAATCGGTAACTTTGTAAGACTACTAATAGAAAATAATATAGACTATGAACAAAAAAATTACAGACCCCTCGAATCAAGATATGTCGACAAGGGAACTAGGAAGGAAATTCTTAGAAGAATTAAAAGCTCAGGGACCAACATTGGACAGGGTAGGAAAGGTGTTTATAAGGCCATTGATCAAGCAATCTCAAGGGACTCCGGGTTCCAAGAAGTAAGTACTGAAGAATATTTAGGCACAGGGGTTTCCATAAAAAACAAGTCTGCTGTTGACAACATAAAAACAAAAACAACAGACAAAGTAAGGGTCAAGGTTATTGAAGCCGCTCAGAGGGCTATTAAGACACTACAGTCTGTACTTCCAAACTTTGACATTGTCATTCATGAGAATGAGGAAAGTTATAATGCTGCCATGAAAGACAGGAATGGTATTCAAGGCTCGGCAGGTAACTTTTCTTATGGATTGGATGGGAAAGGCAACTTGACGGGAAGGATAGACATTAACCTATCTAAGGCAAGTGCTAGAACTGTTGCGCATGAGGTAGCCCATGGTGTCATGTTAAAAACATTTGGAGACAATCCTGCGCTATTTAAAAGATTCAGGGATAGGATTGCATCAATCTTAAAGGAAAGCACTAACAAGGCTCTTATGGACTTTGCTAATCAATATGTAGACAAGGAGACAGGCAAGTTGTTGGACGTTACATACGAGGAATACCTTGCTGAGTTAACGGCAGCGTTGGCTGCCGAAGAAGGAAATTTATCAGCAACTACACTACAGAAGATTGCAACACTAATAAATGCGATAGTTTCTAAGATAACCAACGGCATGCTTAAGCCATTTGAGGACGTTAAGGACACCAAACAAGTCATTGAATTCTTTAGTAATATCGCTAACTCAATTCGTGAAGGACAAGATATCAGTAATCTAAATGATGATTTTTCTAAATCACTTTATGAGCCTGTTAATTTAAATATTAAAGGGGAATTAGAAAACAAATTACCTCTATCGAATAGAAAACCAATTAGCAAATCTTCAAGAGGAGATTTTAATTTAATACCTCACCCTATCATAGATAAGAATACAATGGTAGGAAAAAAGTATAGTGTTACCATGTCTGACCACACCAAAGTTGGTGAATATAAAAACGATAAAACAGGTGTTACCGTTAAAAACTTAATGGGAGGTGTTTTCTATCCTTACATTAAAGGGATTAATGATGCAGGTATAGCTTGGGCTTCTGTTACAATAAAAGCTGCAAGGGAGATGGTGATTAATGCCGTAAATCAAGATGCTACATTGATATACAGAATGTCAAGATCCACAGGCAGTAGGGGGAATGTTAATTTCAACGAAATAGCCTTTGCTGAATTAATTGCACCTGTAACTAATGGTAAAGTAACCGAAGAAGAATTTTTAAGGAATTTAAATAATAAACTTAATACTATTTCGAATGGCACTCAGTTGGCTACAGGTATATACATATTGGGTAAATACGGAGTAGATACGAATGAAAAAATAAAAATAAACAAAACCAAGACTGTAAAAGTAAAAGACAAAACAGGCAAGTTAGTTGAAAAAACAATTAAGGTTTTAGAAAAAAATGCCGACAATAAGAGAATATATGCTACTAAAAATGTTACTAAAAAAGAATTGCCGAGTTTAGACGCTTTAAAAAAAGCATTAAGCGAAGAATCATTTAGCAAAAGAGGTGGTTTTTGGTCTACGATATTAAAAGATTCTTGGACTACCAAGTCTACGGGGGAATGGTATAAATTTTTAGAAAAATATAACGTAACATCTTTAGAGGAAATTGTTAATAATTTAGCAGAACCCGAAGTTGATACTGCAAATGATCACGATATTGTTGCTGCTGTTAAAATTGCGCCTCCCGAATATGATAAAAATGGGAACATTAAAATATATACCACAAGAGAAGGTTTAGTTAACGAAGCTAAAGGGATTTATTATATCGAGGCCCCTGACCACCCAAGCTATCCATATGTGGTAAAAGGCTCTCCTATTGGTGTTTTGAATGAGTTTAATTCTATTACCGATTATTTTCCTATCATTAATGATTGGTTGGAGTCCGGGAGATTAAACTCTCCATACAAGGCTGTTGAAACTATGGGAAAGGAGTTGGTTCAAAAACTCAAACCTACTGAAACAACATTTGCTTCTAAGGCTCAATTGGTATACGATGAGACAGGTTTTATATCCGTACCTTCAATGATTGAGATTGTTAAAAGCAATAACCCCATATACTTGGGCGGTGTTATGGAACACATTCAAGAGATGGGAGAAAAGTTAAGAACAGGAAATGTCAACTCAAAAGATGTTGCTAAGTCTTACTTGATGGCTGTTTCATCTATTCGTTCGGGAGATATTGGAGTTGATAAGTTCGAAAATTCTGTCGGAAAAAAAATAGACCAAGTTTTCTTAGAACCTAACAATAAAATAAGAACTGAGGGAGCAATGGCTTTCTTGTTAACAACAGAAGAAGGAAAAAGATTTTTAAGAAATATAGAATTAGGAAAGGTAGACTCAACAGACAGAGCATTTATATCTACGGCTATGAAGCCATTTGGAATGTTTGGTGTAGGCGAATCTAAGTTTGAAAATATATTTGGGAATCCATCAGAAAAACAAATAAACCTAACTAATATAAATGAATTTAATTCATTATTAAAAGGTGGTATAAAAAACGAATCAGAACTATTTGATGCTATAGTTAAATTAAAGGGTATCTCACAAGCAAAAGTTGGGTTTGTATCTAACTTTTTAGGTATTGGGACAAGGGGTGTTATAGACGCAAGGGAAATACAAGGATGGTTAAGAGGAAGTGTTTTTCAAGGCATAAGGACTGAAGAAGAAGCAGAAATTGAGAAGCAATTAACCAAGTCAAACAAATCTCTATCTGCATTACAGAAAGAGATACTGAGCAGGATGCGACTAGTAGGAGAGGCGTTTGGAATAGATCCATTACTTGCCGAATACATTGGTCATCATATGATATGGGACGCTGTTGCAAAAGAAAAAACAACGCACGATGGCTTGTATTTAGCCATGACTCAAAATGAAAATGACTTTAATGATAAATTAAATAAAATTACTTCTAAGTCACAACTTGCTAGTGATGGCAAGGAAGAAACTGAAGCAAAGAAGATTACAGAGTTAAATAAAAAGAGAGACTCAGCTCAAAAAAATACAATAGGTAAAACCCCAAAACTTGGAGACATTACAAGTGACCTAGGTCCACTACTAAAGCAGGTATTAAACATCAATGCAAAATTAATACCGGAAGATGTATTCGAAGACTATAGAAAAGTAATAGAAATGCTTTCAGGGAACAGAAGAATTTTAAGTCCTGAAAATAGAGCAGAAATAGAAAAAAAATTAAACAACATTATTAGAAGCATTGAGTTCAGCAATGACAAAGCTTCTGACTTAAAGGGTAGGTACGATGACTTTAAAGTAAACAATGAAGACTTAGACTACTCTGATTCAATAAAAAAAATGTTGGAGGATGGTATAATCAGCAAAGAGGAATTTGATTTTATGAAAAAATATAAGTCAAAGATAATCGAAGCGGAGGTCAAACAAAAGATGACTAAGGAAGAAGACGAGGAGGAGAAAGAGGAGTTAATTGCTGAGATAAAAGACACTACGGTAACAACAGATGAATTTAAAGGAGACGAGTTTAGATTAGAAAGAGACTTCGTCAATAAGTTTATAGAGACATTAAAAAATAGTGACCTTGAAAGTTTAAACAATAGCGACTTAAATGACTTAGTTAAGATAATTTACAACATAAACAATGGATTTGTAAATCATGACGCATCTCAAATGCTAATAAAATTAGAGTCAAATATTAAGGAGGCTACATTAGTGGAAGCTATTCCCGACAGCTACGGAGGTGTTGTTAGAAGAATACAGCAGTGGCTTAGAACGCTTGATGTAAATATAGCTAACATTAAGTTAAGGATAAAGAACGACAAGTATGGTGTAGGTTCTAATTCTTTGTTTAACATAGACGAAATGTTTGGAGACTTCAAAACAAAGAGAATATTTAATTCTATATTTAATGAATCTGCAAAAGCTCAACAAACCTACCAATCTGAAATTAAAGATGTCCAAGGAAGGTTGATTGAAGCAGAAAATGCTGTCTTTAATTCATTTAAAAAAGATGGGAATGCTTTAATAAAGTCTCAAATGAAGTCGATGCTGTACATGATTCAACTAGAGTATGAGTCAAATGAAGGCAGTAAACAAACTAGACCTGCGCTTGCGGTCTTAGATGCTGTAATTGAATTCGCAAAAATAAAGGGCGTTACTGAAATGAGCAAACAAGACTTAAAGGTAATGCAGGACATTAAGAAAAATTTTGTTGTAGATGGTAAGATAGATATTGACAAGATTTTGTCATCTTTTAATAAGGCTGAAATTTCTGCATTAAAAGTGATGCAAAGTATAAACGAAGAGATGACAAAAAAAGCTACTTTTACGTCATATGTAATAAATGGAAGTCAACTTAAACCATTAAAAAATTATGTTCCCCAAATGGTCGCTCAAAAAACAAATCAAGAGACCATTGACGAACAAATAAACAGAATAAAAAGTAATATTAATCCGGGGACGGAGTCAAATAATTTAATAGAAAGAAATGACTTCAATGAAAAAAATGTATCCCCTGTTATTCTAAATCCTTACTTTGCTATTAACCAAAGTTCAAAGTCACTTCTTATCAACTATTACTTAGCAGACCCAATAAGAACTGCAAGAATGACTTTGAAAAAAGCAGAGTTAAACTTAAAAGAAAATAAAAAGGATTCAGAGGCAAGAGAAATGCTTGAGGTTATATCTCAGTCGTATGAGACAGCATTAAATGACCTACTATCTCAGAATTTCGGTCAAACAAATAAATTTATTGACGCACTAGCCAAGGTAGGGTACAGTTCAATGCTTGCAAGTGCCCCTAGGATGTTGTCTGAAGCAATTTCAAACACATTTTTTGTAATGACTAACAATCCTGTAGACTACAGTGTAGGGGTTTCAATGTATGGAAAATTGGCCTTTGGATTAGATGGCAAAAAAGTTTTAACTAACTTAAAGAGTAAGGTAACAGCAAGAAATTATTCAGAGGCAGGAGAAAATAGTGCTATGTTTGACTTGTCTGCCTTGACAAATAGGATTAGTAGGAAAGGAAAAATGGACACCGTTATTGTAAACGGAGTGGTACAGGTGTACGACAATGTACTAGGGCGTTATGTAAATCTTGTTTCATTGGTTGCCAATAATGTGGTGTCCCAACCCGATAAGGTGATGATAAAGCCTCTTTGGTTTGGATCTTTTGCTCGTAGATTTGAAAAAATAACAGGTGAGACGATTGACTTCAATAAGATTATAAACAACGACGAACAGTACCTTAATAAATACAAGGATGCCCTTAGTAAATCAACTGATTGGGCTGACTCACAAGTAGTTCTTGCAGGGGCAAGTACTAATCCTTTTATGGGTGTCCTTAAAAATGTTTCTAGGGAAGATGATAACTTATATGAAACGGCTGTCAAAAATTTTAATCGATTCATGAACAAGTTCATGATTAATGAATACTTTACCATTAGAAAGGGTGTCTTCGCAATGATTGGAAAGGGAGACATTTCAAGGGAAGACGGACTACTTCTTTTGGCAGCAGCATCGCAAAGATTGTTTTTATATGGTATCCTAACTAGACTGTCTTCAGAAGTACTAGTCTTTGTATTGAGGGGTACATTTAATAATTTTGCGGACATGGCGTTGGGCATTGACGACGACGATGAAGAAAAAGAAGTAGAAAAATTAAAATTAAAGTATGATAAGTTTGATGATAAAAAAGAAAGTTACAGTAAGACGTTAGAGGAAATGATGCTCCGAAAAATAATCAATAAAAAAGAATTTGATTTAATGCAAAACAACAAGGACAATATACAAGGACTTGGGGAATTTTTATCTGAAAAACCACTAACAGAAAGAGTAATGCAGTCAGTGCTTGGTTCTGCAACAGGAATGATACTTGGAAGAAATTACGGTAATTTTACTAGAATGTGGCAAAATTATCTTGTAGAACAAGTAAATAAAGAATACGGAGATGATTTAGGAATTTGGGATGGTGAGTATGACCCATATAAAGACGCCTTAGCATATAATCCTTTTGAGGGTAAAAAAATAGATGAATCTACAGATCTACTTACTATAATATCAGGACCATATGCTCCCCACCTTAATTTTATGACAACACTATTAAAAGCATCTAATAAAAGTGAACCAAAGGAAGAGAGGACTATACTTACAAGAAAAAAAGAAAGGTTAAGATACTTTATTGAAGGTTCAGGTATGTTAAACATGTTGCCATTTTATAAGGACTTTAGAAAGTCAGCAATGGACTACGTCTACAAAGAGGTAAAAGTTGAAAAACAACAAGAAGTAAATTTAAAAGAAAAGAAAATAGATATTTTAAAGAACATTGAAGCTGATGAAAATAATGCATACGAACCTGAAGATTTAAAGCATTGGATAAAATATGTAGAAGACGCTGACTACAAAAAAAAATATGACGACAAGGAAGAAAAAATTGTCGATGGAATACTAAAAGAGTACGGATATAAAACCAAAACAGAATTTGAATACGAAGATATAAGAGGTTACAAAAAAGAATTTGGAAATTATTCCGACTACTCAAAAGAAAGAAAAGGTAAGTCTAAGATAGAAAACGAGTTGGACGATAGGATTGAGGCCTTTAAATATGGCGAGGAATATAAGGAAAGTAGTAGAAGTGGCCGAAGTCGTTCAGTTTGGGGAAGAAAAAAACGCTCAAAATGGAGTAAATAAATCTAAAACCTGACGTACTTTAAACATTTTTGTTTCTCGTAGTAGGCCATAATCTCCATGTCGTTGGTAGACTTTGCTCGTGGAGTTCTACCACTAAATTTTATTTGACCTACTAACTCATTCAGCTTGGCGTAAATTATTCCGTCTTCACAGGCCCATATAAGAACAGGGTTTAGTCTTTTTTCAGATAACTTCATGATTTTTCTTACAGCAATAGGAAGTGGGTAAGCCTTATTTATTGTTCTTATCCTACCCTTTACCTCTGCGTAAGCTATTAGGTTATTTTCTTTGTCAAAGACCTTGTAGTCAATGTCAAATTGGTCTAGCTTTTGGAACGAACCACCGAATATGTCTACAAATTTTTTAATAGCAACCTGTTCTCTTCTTAAATCTTCTTCTACTTCAAAAATCGTCATACTCTATTGATTTGAAAATTAATCTTAACTCTGTCATTAACACCCTTATTTCTGCCTTCGCATCTTCATAGTCTCTATCGGACAGCGTTTCAAATAAAACAACCAAAGAGTCCTGTTGGATACCAATTAGGTATGCAATACGATTGACTCTTGCCTCTTCTATTTTTCTTTGCTCAGTCATTAGATACCATTGAACATCTGATTTATTTTTCTTTCAATAAACTCCTCTTTTCCAACATGAGTTCTTTCGGCAACTAAGTTAATTATTTTTTTAATCCTATTGTACTTTTCTTGAACTTTTATTGTTTTATTTCTTTCTATAGTAAGTTGATTGATTAAAAGCTTTAACTCTAAAACTTCATTTTTAAGTTCATCGTATTTCATTTGAGGTAAAACCACATCTAAATTATCTATATAACAATTCTTACATTCTAAGTACTTATCACTTAATTCTATAGACTGTTTTATTAAACTAGATGCCTGATTAACGTAATAAACTATTGTAGAGTGGTCTTTATTTATTGCCTTGCCTATAGATTCAAATGTGTTTCCATCTTCTCTTAATATTTTTGAGAATATCATTCTTGCCTCAACATTATTTCTTTTGCGTGTTTTAATGTTAATGTTTGTTTCAAATACTTGCGATACTATTTCTTTTAATTTTTCCATCCTTTTAAAATTTCAGTTTTTAATCCGTGTTTATTTAATTCATTTATTCTGTACTCCTGCAACTTACTTAAAACTCCACCTTCTTTTTTTACTTCTATAAAGAAAGCATTGCTATTTTTGGGTAAGACAAGTAAGTCGGGTATGCCATTTTTATTGGTCTTTATAAGTTTTATTACATAATAGCCTTGACCTTCAAGCTCCTTAATCTTTTTAGATTGTATCTGCTGTTCCGTCATATTTCATCTTCTACGTCAGCATTCTTTATTGGTACATCTAAGCCGTACATCAAGTCAAACATTGCAAAACTTCGAGCAGCATTTCTCTTACTGCCTTGTATTGTTTTAAACCACCACTCCCTAAATATTAAGTACTTTTGGTGAGTGTATTCTCCATTTGCTATTTCATTCTGCTTGTCAATAGCAATCCTTACAAATTCATTCTTGTCTTTCATAGTAGTGTTTTTTTAAAATGGTTAATAGTGTAGTCCTTCTTTTTTATTACTGTTTTATATATATCGTTTTCAATTCCTCCCTTTGTAAATATCCAATAGACATCGTTGTCTAGTCTATCTTTTGTTGTCATCCTGTCCTTGCTCTGCCAATAGCTTGTAGCACTGAAGTCAATGTTGTAGTACACCAAGCAGTCGGCTTGTTTTAATGATATACCCTCCCTACCTGATACTATTTGTAGTGCTATATTCTTGTCTGTACTTTCAAAAACACTGAGGTCAGTTGTCAAGTTTTCTGCACCAAATACTTGACTTAGTGCGTTGAGTTCTTCCTTAAACTTATAGAATATACCAATCTTTGCGGTCGCAAATTGCGACTTGATAAACTCAGCCTTAGTTAAATCAAGCACCATAGAGTTACCACTTTCAAACTTTATAGTCCCGGAGTATAGTTGGTGTAGCTTCATCATTAACTTAACGGCAGTATCTGCCAATATAACTTCTTCCTTACCTTCAACTACTAAATCTTTCTTTAACTTATCTATTATTTTATAGGTCGAGTCTTTAAGCTCAACGTACATAACGTGTTCTGATGTCTTAACCTTAAACCCTGCCTCCAATTGCGTGTAGTTAATTGTGTATGGTTTCATTTTATCAAGTATGGACTGCAGTCCTTTTGAGTAGTCCCTAATAAAAAGACCGTTGATTTTTTTCTCCGTTACCTTTACATAAGCACTACAAAATTTATAGAAGCTTGGGAACTCATTGAATGGGTTGTTTGGTATGCCATACACTTGGTGGTACATCTGCGAGTAACTCTCAGGCGTTGGTGTCCCCGAAAGTAAAATCACCATTGGCTTGTATTTTTTTATTGTATCTCTCACTATCAAGGCTCGTTGTGAAGGCTTAGGAAAAGCACCCATGCTATGTGCTTCATCTAAAATAATCAAGTCCCAATGTTGGTCATCTTTAACTAAATGTAAGCTCTCATAGTTTCTAATACATATATTATAATTCGGGCCAAATAATGCGTAGTCACTTTCAATTGAAGATATTGCCTTCTTCTTAGTTACGAACAATACATTGGTAGCGTTCACCTTTTCAGCTATCGCCAAACTTGTAAGGGTCTTACCTGTGCGAACCTCCATAGCAAGATACAAGAACTTATTCTCAAGTAACATTTCAGTTCCCTTTAGTATAATTTCTTTTTGGTAATCCCTAAATGTAAGTTTCTGTTCTCTCATTGTTTCTATTCTATAGTAGTCAATACTCTCTGATATGTTTTTAATGACATCGTCATTGTTTTTATATTTATACACCTCTACGTCCACTGCGTTCTTACCCCTTCCAACTTTAGTCATAACCTTTTGCTCGACTATTGATTGGAGTAGTTCGCAGTGTTGCCACATCTTCCTGTTACTAAATCCTAACTTTCTCTCAATCATTAACGTCTTGCTTCCTTCTCATTACAATCCATCTTCCTCGAGCATCTCTACCATCTTCAGGTGGTACACCCTCCTTAAACATTGCAAAGGAATTTAACCACTTATAGAACTTCGTTCTGCTCATAGACATCCTTGAGCTTGGTCCGTAGTCAGGATACTCTCTGACAAAGTTGTCGTACAGGTCGTTCTTATATAATCTAACTCCCGGCTCAAGAACGATCTCCCTGTCTTGGTCATCAATTAATCCACACCATTCTATAAACTCGTGGCTTGTTTCTGCCGACAACTGTCGTATCTTTAGGTTCACGAACTTTGATTTCACCAATCCTGTTACTAAGAAGTTTTGTAGGTTGTTTAGCATATAGTTGTCAAACTCACACCAATCGTCATCACTCCAATCTCCAAACATTAACTTTCCAAACTCATCCAATGGAGTATATGTTTTGGTGTAGTGCTGATGCAACTCCAACTCCCATTTTCTTCTTGCGAATGAATTACCTGCACCCTTTATCGCATAGTTAGTAGTTATGGCAATCTTTGGCGACTTACTGAAGGGTATCTTTATAGCATCCTTGTTCTTTTTCTCTAGTGTCATGCCCTCTGTTACTACTGAGAACAATCTCTCAAAGTCAAAGTGTTTCTTTACATCATCGAAGCATAGTATCTGCGTGTCTGCTGACACCAACTGATAAGCAAAGGATCGTTCAAAAGCAAAGGACTTGCCGTCTATTACTACTAGCTTCTTCATACAATTCAATGAGTTCATGAACAATCCCTTTCCTGTGCCTCCTTCAGGATTGTCGCTAATCACCTCGTCGTTTAATATAATTGCCGGGCAGAATGATAGGTTCTTGTATGCGTGTAATAAAAATCCTATCGTACTCTCCATTGTTTTTATCCTGTTCTCGTCTTGGTTGCATATGTTTCTAATGAACACCCTGTAGTCAAAGTTTTCGCTTACTGAACATCTATTAAAGTTCCTATTAATTATATGGTCCTTCCAAACATAGCCACCCAAGTCTAAGTAGTCAATCGTTGTTATTTCACTTCCTGTAATCTTTACTGCACAATTCTTATAGTACAGGTACGCTGATGTTTTGGTGTCTTCTATAAAGTAAATGTCTATTGTAGACAGCAATGATAAGAACTCTTCCTTAAAGAACCTCGTGTTGTCTGCAAAGTAGTTGTAGATAGATATGTCCTCCAACTCTATTAGCTGCATAAGTATAAAGTCCTTTATTTCTTTCTCAGATGTGTGGTCTATTAGGTTGTTGGTTACCTTTACAAACACATAACTCTTGCCTCCTTCGGGGCAGTACTTGTAGAACCCTGAGTCCTCTAAAAACTTCTTGAAGAGTATGTGTATTATCTTGATCACTCCCTTGTCGTTCTTAGACCAAAACACCTGCTGAGAGTTTTCTTCTTCAACTTTGTTCAACACTGAGTCTATTACACTTGAATCAAAGCTTGAGTCCTGCAGTTGGCTCTTAATTTCATTCCTAGACACTCCTCTTCGTAGCTTCTCTTTTATTTGGCTTACACGCTCCTCATCCTCGTAGTACTTCGTTCCAAAGCTCGATGTGTTACGATATGCAGAGTCTATTGTCATTGATATCTCTTGCACAGGAAAGTCATCCGTTGAGTATTGGTTTAGGATGTATGACGCAAGACTCTTGTTTATTCCAAACTCATTGAAAGCCATTGCAAGTATAAATGTGTTATGGTTTCGTTGTCCGTCTACCATTGGATACTTCTTACTCCACCACTTAACTAGTATCTCCACAATCTTATTCTCGTCCGTAATTGGTATCGTTGCGATGTCTCTGTGCTTAATAACTTCGTTGTATTGTGTTTCCTCAATCTTGTCCCACACCGAAGAGTTCTCGTTGATGTGAATTAAGGGGTCATAGGACTCGTAACAAACACGACTGATGTTCTTGCTTGTGTTATCAAAGTAAGTGGAGTTAAAGTGCTTCTCAAGCGAATTAAAGTAGTTTATGTGGTTGTCTATTTCTTTTGGTATCTTGACCAATACTTTCAGTCCGTTGCCTGATGGAGATATAAATACCGAGAACACATACTTATTCTTTGTAAGCATTTCTTTGTCTTGTAACAAGTCCTTTTGCTTTTCATAGCCATCAAAGTCTAGGCATACAAGTCCACTATGCTCAATGATTGACGTGTCTGCTCGTTTGTTGAATGTGCCACTGAAACAAATTGATGGCAACATCTTTTTCATTTCATTACGCTCACTCTTATTCTTTTCCAATCGTATCTTCTTGACCAACTCCTTACTCGCTCCATTCTTGATTCTTTCTAGTATCTGATGTGCCTCACGATAGAATGGTGTGTTGGTTTCTTTTATGCTTTTAAATATGGTAATGTTGTATGTATTCATCTTAGTGTCGTTTTTGTGTCGAAATCGATATCCTCAAAGTCTTTGTCTATAAGGATAGTGTCGATAATGTTAATTTTATTTCTTAATTATAATGAAAAAAAATATATATAATATAAATATATATATATAGTAATATAGGGGGTAAAAAAAGGGGAACTTAACACCCCCCTTAATTAACCGATAATTAGAGTTATACCTAAAATGGTAGGTCTTTAGCGACTGCCTCTTTTTCAATTGGCTTACTCTCTCCTGCCTTGGGCTCATAGGTATCTAATTCCATATAGGGATTACCACTACGACCATACTTGGCGTTTAAATTTACCCAACCACCTTTCTCGTGCTTACGCAAAAATGTTATAGCATCATCCACCTTGATTGATACTCTTCCGATAACGAAATCGGGTGCGTTCTCTTGTCTCTTGAAAGAGAAGCCGTCTGCAAAGATTTTTTCGTCTTGTGCCATTGTACTTTGTTTTTAAATTTACCCCAATCTATTTTAATCATCCAATATACCTTTGGGGTTAAGCATATAGGTTGATACGTTGAGCCTTACGCTCATCCGATTTCTTAAAAAAGGTCTTCTTCTATAAAGTGATTGTTGATGTTGTCCGTTGGGTTGCCACCAAAATATTTTCTATGAATCTCTATTGCCTTGGCTACCTTTTGTTCGCCACCAAGTATAAAGTTTTCAGTTGGTGTATATATTCCCAACTGTTGGGATAACTTGTCTACAACATAGAACACCAATGGCTTACCAAACAACTGCTGATATATATAACACTGAGAGTCATAGTTGTATGCCTTTGCTGACCACTTAAACTTGTTTATATCGCTTGTAGTCTTTAAGTCTATGATGCACTCGTCTGTTATTATGTCTGCCTTACCCTTCCACATCATGCCCTGTATCTCTCCAATTGCAGGAACTTCGTATTGATTGCCATCCTTGTATATCTGCTCAAAGAAATGTAGATTGCCTGTCATAACTCTAACTAAGTTTTCTATCTCATCCTTTTCTTTCTTGAGCATACAAAAGGGTAGGTTGTTGTCTTTAATAAACTCCTTGTATTCTTTTGTTAGTCGAGTACCTGTGTCGACAGACTTGAAGTCTATTGCCTTGTCAGGTTCAAGAATTAGCTGATGAAAATATCTTCCATCTGAAAAACTCTTGTTGTCAGCTCTGTACTTACCATAGTCCTTTGGATTAGATAGTAGGACGCCAATGTCAGAGTTGGAGAGGTACTGCTTACCAATACCTCCGTAATACTCCTTGTCGTCGCGTAAAAGATTTATTATCTCTTCGTGCTTCATTTTAATAACTTAGCTATTTCTTTATTCACTGCTACACTAATGGTGTACTTAGTTGATAATTGCTGTATTATTTTATCTAAGCCAATCTGCTTGTTCAAGGTAATATATTGGGCAACCTTGTCCCAATTCTCACTGCCCTTAGTTAGTTCTATTAGGCTTGGTTGAGTTACCTGTGCAACATCAACAGTCACCGGAACATCTTCTCCTGTCCACAAACTAAGTCCAAGTCCGTGCATAGCGATTGCCTTTGCAGTAGAGCGTTGTATTGTCTTGTTTACATCCGTAGCAGTTACCTTGTCTATTGGTAGTGCATTGTTTCTGAAGTCCATTACAGGTAGGTAGTCGATATGCTCCAAGTCATTAACGATTATACCAACCTTGACGTAGGCAGTCCTGCCGTCCGTAAAGTAATTGAAGCCTGTATGGTCGTGTTCATAGACCTTACGTTGTGCGTTAGGGTATGCCGTTTTAAGCATATGCCACGCATTTGCCCAAGACAGGTAGTCTAGGTTCCCTTTTCTTTCGATTTTCTCACGCACACTTGTTTGCGACAGTGTAGAGTACACTGATTTGATTTGATTTTCCATTTTTATTTATTTAGATTTAATTGTTTACTGATTTTTCTATTGACTTAATAATAAAGGTGTAGTCTGCATCCTCTGCCACTCTTTGTGATACAATATTCACTCCGTGTATCACTGATGGGTGGCTTATGTTGTATCCATTCTCGTCCATAAAGTTTTGGATAGATATTAGCTTCATTGGTCTATGGAAGCACAGGTAGTATAGTAAGTGACGTGCATCTACTAAGTCCCTCTTCTTTGACTTTACGAATAACTCTTGCTTGTCGACCCCGAATAGATCGGCAATCTTTTGTGCGTACTGATTAAAGATTTCTTTTTTCATAATTTAATTTAATTTAATTTTTAAAATAATTGATTAGTCCTAATTTAATTGATGCTATAAAAATAATTATTGAAATAAATATGTACCAAATAAAACACAACATTGAAAAAATAAAAGTAATAATGTTTTGTTTATGTAGTAAACATTCATAAAAATATGTTAGTAGGTAATAATTAAAAAAAACAACTAAAATAGGTAGCAGTAGTGCCAAACATAAATTTAATATTGCCATAACTCTTGTACAAATTTAGTTTTAATTTATTTATTATCCAAATAATTTTTAATTTATTTTTTAAAGTTTTTGTCGTAATATTCTTCTCCCCCAAACCAATACTCGTAATTTTCTACGCCTTGACTTTTTCTTAGTTTATCTCCGTGAGCCTCAACTATCTGCTTCATCTCTAACCCTAAGAGTCTTTCCCTGTTGTTCCAAAACCATCCGTAAAATTCATCGGATCTTGAGTTTAAAAACATTTCATTTGCTTCTTGCATTGCTGTCTGTTTCATGTTAGTCTAAGTTTAAATTATATTCATTTAATATTTCTCTTATGGCATCCCTTAATTTTTCAGCCATGTCTTGTTCGACTCCTGTAGCTTCCCTGTTATTAAAAACGCCATGCTTGGTTGTGCCTCTAAGCGATTGGTCTAAGTCCCACATGGCTAACTTCCATTTATATCCATCTAAGGCTACTCTTGCATCGTCTTGTTCTTCAAATTCATACTCAATTATTACTTTCATTTGTCCTGTTTTTTAGTTAATAAACTATCTCTATATGCTATCTCTTTCCTAATTAAATCAAGGTGCCAATCAACACCACCATAGTCAAGTACTGCATGTAGGTAGTCATCGTCCATGTCAGCTATTGCTATCCAAGTTAGTGGGTCTTTACCATCCTTACCTCTACTGCCTCTCGTTGCATGTTGTCTGACAATCTCAAAGTCATCATCTTCATAAACATAATAAAGTTCAATCTTTGTCATGTCCATTGCACCATACCTGCCATACTCATTACCTCCATCTGCCATAGCATCATTGGGGCAACTACACGTTACATAGTCATGCCTATGTCTACTTACTAACACCTCATTACACTCAAGGCATTTTACTGAATTATATACTATCTGTCTCATTTTTATAAGTTTTACTTGTTATTTATAATTTTTACAGAGTACCATCAGTGACACTCTGTTGTTTAAAAAATAGTCAGGACAGGACTTGAACCTGTATAATAACTTATGAGCTATACTTATGGGTCTTTCAAGGTTACTCACGTTATCTTTACTATTAACCTTTATTCATGCGTCTACCAATTCCGCCACCTGACTATATTACTTTTTATATTGTTATTCTGATTTAAAGTTTAATTATTTCTCTTACAAGGAACTGAATCAGATGAGCATAAACTTCTTCTGTTTCAAACCCTGATTGTACTCCTATTTTATTAAGAACAGCATATGCTGCATGATATGCTTCATGAGCTACCAAACCAAGTGTATCAGGTTCCTTTTTAATTTTACCTCTAAACCTAACTATTATAAAACCATCACTATGT
>Ga0304730_1000941_pt1 | contig 23264 bp, 17 predicted proteins | sample M_130628_MF_Meta_FD_190474 | JGI IMG/M metagenome (GOLD analysis project Ga0304730, IMG submission 190474) | Freshwater microbial communities from Lake Montjoie, Canada to study carbon cycling - M_130628_MF_MetaG (v2) (version 2) | ecosystem: Environmental > Aquatic > Freshwater > Lake | place...
CCGGCTCAGACCCGGGCGTTGGCGATTCGTTCGAACTCGTGGACGAACAGGCCGCTGCGGAGCTTGGGCTCAAACCAGGTGCTCTTCGGCGGCATGATCTCGCCCGCGTCGGCCACGGCGAGCAGTTCGTCGGGGCTCGTGGCATGCATGGAAAAAGCGGCGCCGCCCCGGCCGGCTCGCTGCTCCAGTTCGTCGCAGCCGCGGATGCCGCCGACGAACTCGATTCGGCAATCGGTCCGGGGATCGCCAATCCCGAGGATCGGGGCCAGGACGCGGTCTTGGAGGAGCGAGACGTCGAGGCTGACGATCGGGTCGGCCCGGTCGATCGACGCCTCGGGGAACTCGAGCGACCACCAGCTGCCATTCACGAACACCCGCACCGTGCCCCGGTGGTCCGGTTCGCCCGACTGAGACGGCCGCACGTCGCCAACGCCCCGGAGCCGTTCGAGAAACTGCTCGGGCGTGAGGCCGGCGAGATCCTTGACGACGCGGTTGTAGGGAAGGATGCGGAGTTGGTCGTGCGGAAAGACGACGGCGAGGAAGCGGCCGTATTCCTCGCCGCCAGTGTGCTGCGGGTTCGCCTTCGCTGACGCCGTCGCCGCCCGCTCAGCACCGGCGGAGCGGTGGTGGCCGTCCGCGATATAGAGCAGATCGAGCCCGCAAAACGCCTCGAGATACGGGGCCACGGCGGGCACCTTCCAGCCGGTGTGCTGCACTCCATCGGCCGCGACGAAGTCGAAGAGCGGGGCGGACGCCGCATCGGCCTGCATCCGCGCGGCGAGCGTGCTGCCGGCGAGCTGCCGGTCGCGAAAGCAGAGAAACACCGGCTCGGCGTGGCACGCGGTGACGAGCAGGTGCCGGGTGCGGTCGTCCTCCTTGTCGGGCCGCGTCTTCTCGTGCTTGCGAATGTCTTCCGAGCGGTACTGTTCCGCCTCGACGCAGCACACGATCCCCAGCTGGGCCTGACCGTTCCTGATCTGCCGGTAGAGATAGAGGCCGGGCTCGGGATCGCGGAGCAGCGAGCCTGCGGCGATCATCGCCTGCAGGTTTCGGTCGGCCTGTTCGTAGACCGCGGCCGCGTGGCAGTCGGTCTCCGGCGGCAGATCGATCTCGGAGCGAACCACGTGCAGAAACGATCGCGGCTTGCCGGCCGCCCGCTCGCGGGCCTCCTCAGTCGAGATCACGTCGTAGGGATCGCTGGCGACCTCGGCGGCGTGGGCGGAGGTCGGGCGGAGAGCGGCGAAGGGATGGATGCGGATCATGGGTGGGCGGGCTCCTGCGAGTTAGGAGCCGGAAGATACCGAAGCCCGCGCTGCCCGTGCAAACGAGCCGCGACCGGCACAGGACGGTATAGGACGGCACAGGTTGCCAACCTGTGCTACGGGAGGCGGGTGACCAGCCAATCGTAGCCGCAGGTTGTCAACCTGCGGAAAACACAGGGTTGGTAACCTGTGCTACGGGTGTGGACAGTAGCGTAGGTTTTCAACCTGCGCTAAAGATCGGCACAGGTTGGCAACCTGTGCTACGAGCGCAGTGATATGCGGTACGCCTCCGCGAGTCGCGTGAACTCGGCGGCCGACGCGGCGGCATCGAACCGCTCGCCCAGTTCGTCGCGGAGGATGGCCGCGACCGGCTCGGCCGCCTCGGCGGCGCGCCGCGCGTCGAGGAAGAGCCAGCGCGAGCGGCGGGCGAGCACGTCTTCCACGGAGCGGGCGAGTTCGTGTCGAGCCGCAAAGCGGACCATCGCCTCACTGAACCCAGGCAGCAGCATCCGCTCGGCGCCGGGCAGTGTGGTGAGGAGGGCCGCCTCGGTGCCGTAGAGGTGCGGGCCCGGCGGTTCGGTGATGGAGATCGTGGCGGCGCCGCGCGGCGGCGCCCCGACGAGCCGCAGGTGCCGCGTGACGCCTGCGGGGCGGTTGGGCAGCAAGCCGTGGCTCATGCAGGCGGCCAATACGCTTTCCGCCATCACCCGGTAGGTCGTCCACTTGCCGCCCGTGACGCTCACAAGTCCGTGCGGCGAGACCTCGACCGTGTGCTCCCGTGAGATCCGCTTCGTGTCGTCGCCACCCGAGGCGGGCTTCACGAGCGGCCGCAGGCCGGCCCAAGCCGAACGGACGTCGGATCGCGTGAGACGCGCGGCGAGCCGGCGGCCAGCTTCGGTGAGGATGAAGTCGATCTCCTCGGCGAAGGGTCGCGGCTCGAGGGGCGTGTCGTGTCGGGGCGTGTCGGTCGTGCCGAGGATCACCTTCCCGAGCCAGGGCACCGCGAAGAGCACGCGGCCGTCCGTGGTTTTTGGCACGAGCATGGCGCTCGATGACGGAAAGTGGTCGCGATCGACGACGAGGTGCACGCCCTGGCTGGGGGCCACGAGGTCTGCCGCCGCGGGCTCGTCGAGCTTCCGCAGGGCGTCGACCCAAACGCCGGTGGCGTTGATGACGCAGCGACTGCGCACGTCGAAGCACTCGCCCGTCTCACGGTCTTCGATGCCGACGCCCGCAACGCCCCCGCCCTCCATGATCAGCCGCCTCGCGCGGCAGGAGTTGAGCACGATCGCACCTTCACCGATCGCCGTGCGGGCGAGGGCGACGGCGAATCGCGCGTCATCGAACTGGCCGTCCCAGTAGCGGATCGCGCCGGCGAGTCGCTTCGACTGCAGTCCCGGCGCGGCGGCCAAGGCCCGCTTACGACCGAGCAGGCCCACGCGGCCGAGCCGTTCGGATCCTGAGAGCGCCTCGTAGATCGCCAGACCGATCCCGTAGAAGGGCAGATCCCAAAGTCGGCCGGTGAGGCCGTAGGCCGGCACGAGGAAGGGAAGGGGCTGGGCGAGGTGCGGGGCGTTGTCGAGGAGCAGCTTTCGTTCATGAAGCGCCTCGCGGACGAGTGACACGTTGCCCTGCGCGAGATACCGCACGCCGCCGTGGACGAGCTTCGTCGCCCGGCTCGACGTTCCCTTGGCGAAGTCTTCGGCCTCGACGAGCAGCGTGGAGAAGCCGCGGGCGGCGGCGTCGAGGGCGGTGCCGAGGCCGGTCGCCCCGCCGCCTACAACGATCAGGTCAAACACGTCAGCCGACCGCAGGCGGGCCAGCAGCGATTCGCGGGACGGCGACGGAAGTGGGGGGGATGGCGTCACGGCAGGCAGGCTGGCGAACGAGGAACGATGGCCCGGCAGAGCGCCAGGCACCGGAATTTTCCGGCCGGAAACCTGACCTCTCGACCCGTCCTGCCGGCGACGATATCGTACAGGGCTCGGTTTGACTGTTTTCCGACGCTTTTTACGGACTTGCACCCATGGCCAAGGCCACCCCCGCCGCCGATTCTGCTTCCTCCATGAAGGGCGCCGCCCACGAATACGCCATCGTTGTCGATGGTGGTCGCCAGTACCGCGTGATGGCGGGACAGGAACTCGAGATCGACTTCCGCCATCTGCCTGCCGGCAGCGAGGTGGTGTTCGAGAACGTGCTCGCCGTGAGCAAGGCTGGCAAGCTCACGATCGGAAAGCCGAAGGTGAAGGGCGCCTCGGTGAAGGCCGAGGTCGTCGGCCTCGTGCAAGGCGAGAAGATCTACGTGCAGAAGTTTGCCCGCCGCAAGAACTACCGCCGCCGCACCGGCCATCGGTCGATCTCGACCAAGATTCGGATCGCGTCGATCTCCGCCTGACGCGGCGCCCAGCGTTTTTTACCCGCGGCCTTACGGCCGGTCGGCTTGAAGCTGGCTCCTGCGTGTGGGGATGCCCGCGGCCTTACGGCCGGTCGGCTTTCTTGGCGGCCGTACAAGCCCAACGCCGTGAGGCGTGGGGTGCACCGCCACCAGCCGCCGCTTCCAGCGAGGACGCCCGCGGCCTTACAGTCCGAGGTTGCCGAGCGGGCCGCCGCGGACGCAGAGGGCATCGACTGCGGCCGTGACCGAGGGATCCTCCTCCACGGGCGGCGCGTGGTGCGGCTTGAGCCGGGCGTCGATCACGAGCGGGCCCCGGCAGCCCCAGTGCTTCTGCTGAGTGAAGGCCTCGACGCCGTGCACGTTGGCCGCGGGATTCGACCGCGTGAACGTGAGCCACAGCCAGTTGGCGAGCGATGCAGAGGCGAAGCCCGCATCATCGACGACGACGATGAGCGGGAAGCGGCGAAGCGGATGCTCGGGGCCGATGGCGTGACAGAGCCGCTCCACGTCGGCTGACCACGGGCTGCTGCGAGCCGATTCCCAGATCGCGGCATCGCTTGGGGCGTCGAGTCGCGGACGGGGCTCGATCCGCGGGCCCTCGACCGCCACGACGCCCGGTAGGCAGACCCGCGGGTTGGCGAAGCCATCGGGCAATGACACCCCCGGCGGTAGATCGGTCGTGAGTTCGCGACGTGCCGGCCCCCGCGCCGCGACGACCAGTTTTGACCCGGAGTTGAATCCGCTGCCCGAGTAGTCGAGCGTGTCGATCGTGGTCTCGGTGTGGAAGTGGCAGTCGCGGGTCCAGTCGACTCGGGCGAGGAGGTGGGCGAGGAAGGGCTCGACGTCGTGGGCATCGAGCCCGGGCGCCTCGGTCCCGTCGACGATGAAGAGATACTTGGCCAGCGACAGCTGCCCCTGGCCGAGGATCGCCGAGGCCTGCGTGAGCAGTTCGGCCGGCCGATCGGACCGCTTCCAAGGGAGGTAGCGTTCGCTGCCGACAGCGAGCAGCAGCGGATGGACGCCCGAGGCATCGACGGCATGGATGCTCGACACGCCGGGTAGGACCGTGGGGATCACGGGCCCGGTGAGTTCGTGGACGAGCCAGCCGAAGAGCGTGTCTTCCTGCGGCGGCCGGCCGACCACGGTGACCGGCCAGATCGCCCCCTCGCGGTGCCAGACATGATCCACACGGAGCAGCGGAAACTCATGCTGCCGGGCGTAGTAGCCGAGGTGGTCGCCGAAGGGTCCCTCGGGCTTGGTGGCCCCGGGGTTCACCGTGCCCTCGATCACGAAGTCGGCGTCGGCGTAGATGGCTGGTCCGCCGCGACGGGGAATCATCGGGATGCGATGGCCGGCCAGCGCGCCGGCAAACGTGAGTTCGGCGAGGCCCTCGGGGAGCGGCATCACCGCCGACACGGCCATGGCCGGTGAGCCGCCCACGAAGATCGCCACCTTGAGCGGTGCGCCTCGTGCGAGAGCGGCGGCGTGGTGCACGCCGATGCCGCGGTGGAGTTGGTAGTGGAGGCCTGCCTCGCGGTCGGGCTCGTAGGCATTGCCGGCGAGCTGCACCCGGTACATGCCGAGGTTTGAGTGCTTCGTGCCCGGTGTGTCCGGGTGCTCGGTGTAGACGGCCGGCAGCGTGATGAATGGCCCGCCGTCGCCCGGCCACGACACCACCTGCGGCAGCCGGGAGAGTGGGATCGAGCGGGTGAGCACCGGACCACTACGGACCTGCTTCGGCAGCATCGCCAGCGCATCGATGGGCGACCGCCAGTAGCGGCCCGGCTTCCGCAGCGCGGCTGTGGGGTCGAGCTTGAGTTCCACGAGCCGCCGGACGCGGTCGAGCGTGTCGGCGAAGATCTGCTCGATCCGCTGCCGCGTGCCGTAGAGATTCACGAGCACCGGGAAGTCGCTGCCGCGGGGCTTCGAAAACAGCACCGCTGGTCCGCCGGCGCGGAACAGCCGCCGCTGGATCTCGGCAATCTCGAGATGGGGATCGACGGGGTGATCGACGACGACGAGCTGCCGCCGGGCCGTGGGGCCTGTGGCCTGGCGGTCGTTCTGCAGGGCGTCGACGCAGGCCTGGAGTGAACGGAATCCCATCGGAGCGGCGGGTGCCTCGTGAGGCCGAAAGCGGCCGCCACCATCGTAGCCTCGCCGGACGTTAGGATGAGGCTTGCGTCGCCCTCCGTTTCCTGGCCCAGGAGAACAGTTGCCGTGGTCACACTCGCGTCGGTCTATGAAGGCGGCCTCCGCTGCCGCGCCACCCACGGCCCGTCGGGCACGACGCTGGTCACCGACGCCCCGGTCGACAACCACGGCAAGGGGGAGAGCTTTTCTCCGACCGACCTGGTGGCAACGGCCCTGGGCGCGTGCATGATGACGATCATGGGGATCGTGGCGGAGCGGCACGGCATCAACCTCACCGGCGCCACCGTCGAGACGGTGAAGGAGATGACGAAGGAGCCGCCGCGGCGGATCGCGTCGCTCCGCACGCGGATCACGATCCCGCTGCCGCCGGATCACCCGTACCGGACGACGCTCGAGCAGGCCGCCCACACCTGCCCCGTGCACAAGAGCCTGCATCCCGACATCGACGTGCCCGTCGAGTTTGTCTGGGCCGGCTGACGGCCCGCGACGCGAGGCCACTCATGCCCGACCTCTTCGCCGCATCGCGGGCCGCCAACGTGGCCCGAGCTGCGCCGCTCGCTGCCCGGATGCGGCCGCGACGCTTGGCCGACTACGTGGGTCAGGACCAGGTTGTTGGAGCGGGAAAACTCCTGCGGCGGCTGATTGAGGCCGACCGGCTCGGGTCGGTGATCCTCTACGGGCCGCCGGGCGTTGGGAAGACGACGCTCGCCGAGATCATCGCCAACGAGACGAAGCGACGGTTCGTGGAACTCTCCGCGACCGCGTCGGGTGTGAAGGACGTTCGCGAGGTGCTCGAGGCCGCGCGCCGACGGCTCGAAGATGACGGCCAGAAGACGTGTTTGTTCATCGACGAGATCCACCGCTTCAACAAGGCGCAGCAAGACGTGCTCCTCCCCGACGTCGAGAACGGGGTGATCGCGCTGATCGGAGCGACCACCCAGAACCCCTTCTTCGCGCTCACCAGCGCCCTGGTCAGCCGCAGCCGGATCTTCGAACTGGAAGCGCTCTCGAAGCACGACATCGCCGAGATCCTCGACCGGGCCGTGGCCGACCGCGACCACGGCCTCGGCCGGGAGCAGATCACGCTACTGCCTGAGGCGCGAGAGTTTCTCGTGGAGACCTCCGACGGCGACGCCCGGCGGGCGCTCGGCGCCCTCGAGGTGGGCGTGCTTTCAAGCGGCGAGCGGCCGCTCGCGTTTACGCTTGATCTGGCCCGTGAGAGCGTGCAGCGGAAGGTGGTGGCCTACGATTCGGGTGACACGCACTACGACTGCGCCAGCGCCCTGATCAAGAGCATCCGCGGCAGCGACGCGGACGCCGGCCTTTATTGGCTCGCGCGAATGCTCGAGGGGGGCGAGGACGTGCGGTTTCTCTCGCGGCGGCTCGTGATTCTTGCCAGCGAAGACGTGGGCAACGCCGATCCGCGGGCGTTGATGATCGCCGTGGCGGCGATGCAGGCGACCGAGTTCGTCGGCCTGCCGGAGTGCCAGCTCACACTCGCACAGGCGGTCATCTATCTGGCGCTTGCGCCCAAGAGCAACGCCTGCACGACGGCGATCGCCGCGGCCCGCAGCGACGTCCGCGAGCAGGCGGTGATCCCCGTGCCGCGGCATCTCCAAGACAAGCACTACGCCGGCGCCAAGCGGCTCGGCCACGGGCAGGGCTACGAGTATTCCCACGACGCCCCCGACGGGATCGCGGCGCAGGACTACCTCGGGGTGGAGAAGGACTACTACGAGCCGAGCGACCGCGGGCTGGAGCGGGATCTCGCCGAGCGGCTCGCCGAGATCAGGCGGCGGCTTCGGCAGGGACGGGGCGAGCCGTCCTGAGTTCGGCGACGATTTCGGTGGTGAGCACCTCCTCCAGTCGCGCCAGTGCCTTCGCCACCGCCGCGCCGTCGAGCACGCGGTGGTCGGCGATCACGGTCACAAGGCAGCGGCCGTCGCCGTCGAGCGGTCCGTAGGAGAGGCTCGTGGTGCAGATGGTGGGATGGAACCGGTTGGTGGCGGAGAAGCCGGCGAGGGTCGAGAGGCTGAACGTGCCGATCCGCGTGACCCGCTTGGGCGATGCCGAGCGCATGTTCCAGCGGAGAATCGTGCGGCGTAGCCAGCCTGGCACGCCTTCGAGTTCGAGCTGTCGCTTGAAAGCTTCCTCGATGGGCTGCGTGACGAACCAGTCGACCGACTGCTGGAGCAGTGGCAGCGGTGTGGTGTCGGGCCGGGCGAGCCTCGCGAAAAAGAGCCGATCGTCGCCGTCGTCGCCGCGGTTGATCGCCAGAGAGGCCACGCTCTCGGAACTCGTGGCCAGCCGCTGGCGGAACCGGCCCGCGAGCCAGCTGCGGAGGGGCGGCGTTTCGCGGGCCACGAGGCCGTAGGCTTTGAGGAAGATTGCCGCCCAGCCGATCCGGACGGCGGCGGTGTTTCGGGCGGCGGCAACCGCCTCGAGTTGCATCAGTCGATCGACGGGAAAGAGGGGGATATCAAGCGCGAGGATCGCGACGTCGTTCACGCAGCCGCGGCCGGCGGGGAGTGGCGAGGTCGAGACGGTTGGTGCCTGCTTGCTCATGAGTCGCTCGTATGACGGGCGCGGATCCGGAAGCCCAATGGCCTCAGCCATGGGGTTGCCGCCCCGGCTCTCCGATCACCGCGAATGGTAGGAAACCGCCACCGCCGGGCACAGGCGAGTTTGCCTCAAGGTGACGGACTATAATCAGGCCATGAAAACAACTGTCGAAGTCGAGTGTCTGCCTGAAATTCTTGCGGGCCTCCACCTGGAGCCGTCCGAGTTCGGCGACTTGATGAAAGTTCAAACCGCCATTGCGCTGTTTCGTGACGGGCGGCTGTCTTCAGGAATGGCAGCACGCTGGCTGGGGATTCCACGTGTGCAGTTCCTGCTGCGTGCGATGGAGGCGGGTGCCACGCTCTTGTCCGACACCCCCGAAGACCTTGCTCGGGAGACATCGCTCCTGTGACCGTTTTCACGAACACTGGTCCGCTGATCGCGTTGGCGAGCATCGATAGCGTTGAACTGCTGCAGAAAGTGTTTGGTGAAGTGTGGGTGACCTCGTCGGTGCTTGAAGAGTGTGATGCTGGTGGCTCGATCGTCGTGCCGAACCTGAGGTCTTATGAGTGGCTCACAATCGTCGAGCCGCCCGAGGTCAAGGATGCGCACCCATCGCTCTTGGAACTCGATCGTGGCGAGCGAGATACGATCGAAGCTGCTCGAGCAGCCGAGGCCGACCTTGTGATCATCGATGAGCGGCTCGGGCGGCAGGTCGCAGAACGGCTTGGTCTCGCGATCGTCGGCAGCCTCGGGGTGTTGGCGAAAGCTAAGGCAGCGGGTTTACTTCCCTCGTTTCGGGACGCTGCTGCACGCATGGTACGGGCTGGGATCCGGTTTCACCCCGACTTGATCGACAGGATTGCCGCACGCGTGGGCGAAGCCTCGGCGTAAGCGGCCTCGCCGGAGTCACCTTTGGGTCGGGCCGCGCGGCTACACTTTCGCCATGCGAGCGGTGATCCAGCGGGTGAGCGAGGCGAGCGTGACGATCGGCGCCGACGTGGTCGGCCAGATCGGGACGGGGCTGCTCGTGCTCGTCGGGGTGGAGGCTGGCGACACACCGGCCGACGCCGATTGGCTTGCGGGCAAGGTGGCGCAGATGCGGATCTTTCCCGACGACGCCGGCAAGATGAACCGCAGCGTAACCGAGGCGGCCGGTGGCCTGCTCGTGATCAGCCAGTTCACGCTGATCGCTTCGACGGCGAAGGGCAACCGGCCGAGTTTCATCGAGGCCGCGCGGCCGGAGGAGGCGGTGCCGCTCTACGAACGGTTTCTGGCGGCTGTGGAGTCGCTGGTGGGCCATCGGCCAGAACGAGGCGTGTTCGCGGCCGATATGAAGGTGGCGCTGGTCAACGACGGCCCGGTGACGATCGTGATCGACTCCCGCCGCCGGGAGTGACGCGGCTGAGCCGCGGCTGCGGGAACGCCGGGACTTTCGGCCGGGTTGTGGCAGGGGGCCTGAAACCGCGAGCCCGTTTGCTACAATCGCAGCGTCATGGTGGCTATAGCTCAGTTGGTTAGAGCATCGGTTTGTGGTACCGAGGGTCGCGGGTTCGAGTCCCGTTAGCCACCCTTGAAAACAAGGGTTTTCGCGTTTCTGTTTCGTCGCCCGAATCGGATTTCACGAATTTTCACGAAAACGTACCTGCCGAGGGGCAGGGCGGGGCGACAGAAAGAGGGCCTGCCTCCCAGTGATGGATGAGGCCCAGAGGGCTGGCTGGGGCCGCCGGACCCTGACCTGCCCTCCTTAACCGTCGCCACGTTCAGAGAGAGAATCTCTGGTGGCGCAAACCAAGGGAGGTCAAGAGATGTCACGAGGCAAGAAGTTCACTGCGGAGCAGATAATCGGGTAGCTCCGCGAGGCTGAGGTTGGATTGGCTCAAGGGAAGACGGTGCCCGAGTTAGCCCGGAAGCTTGGCATGACCGAGCAGACGTACTACCGGCGGAAGCGGGAGTACGGCGGGCTGCGGACGGATCAGGCGAAGCGACTGAAGGATCTCGAGAAGGAGAACGCTAGGCTGAAGCGGCTCCTGGCGGACGCTGAGTCACGATGTCGCCTCTCCGTCTGATCGTGAGTGACTCCTGATATCGGTTTCGATCGTGGTCAGTGTGGTGGCAATATTGAACAGGACAATCGCTACCTCAAAGACAACCCTCAACAGTAGGAGTATGATTGCTCCCGCGGCGATCTTGGCTACCCCAAACAGGGTGCGGGCGAAGCTGGTCCCGCAACGAATCATCCACTCGATCAGCCAGCGTGGGAGAATGGGCTTGGCGGGTCGAAGATCTCCTGGAATATCGCGTCGATCGATGACGCGCTCGTCGAATGCCCAATCCGTCGCGGGCAGCCACGAGGTAAGAATGTCAAAGAGATTGCCTACCACCCAAAGCGCTGTGACGAAGAGAATGAAGACCCACGTCACTCGCAGAATCCACGGCGTCAGATACTTTTTGAATCGCCAGTCGAAGATGTCAAGTAGGCTCGTCGAGTCTGAAAACTGCCCGCGTCGCATTGCATCAAACTGCGAGCGGACTGTGGTGACCGCCGACGCAGCGACCCGAGTCGCCGTCTGTGCTGCTGCCGCTCGCTGTTCTGCACTTCGCTGCTGGCGTTCCGCTTGGGCCCGTTGCTTGGCCTCATCCTCTTGCTGCCGTTGATCCTGATATTTCCGCCAAACAGCCCTCAACTCCCGAGGAAACACAAAGGGCGTCGAGCATCGGGGGCAACGGTCGCCCGTCAATGCCTGGTCGTTATTCGACACAAGCTCCTCGCGGCACTTCGGGCAGTGGTAGGCGTATTTCAGCCCACCTCCCCATGCCTTCGTGACCTTGATCTGATCGACGCGAATCGCGATTACATCAGACGGCACGATTGCGGTCTCCGCGAGTCTGTAAAACGACGGTCTCACACGTCTTGAGGACGATAGCATCCTCCGCCTGTTGTTGTCGCCACCTGCTACCCATTTCCGCAGAGGGTTGGGTTATGCCTGGCACGGGAAACACCTGATTCTCACGCGTTGTGCCGGCACCGAAGGAAAGCCCCTGACCTGCCCCCTTTAAAGTCACCACTTTCAGCGAGAAGATTCCCGCCGGAAGGAGTCGTCCACGCCCACCGTGTAGCCGTCGCTCTTTCCGTCCCGACGACGGGGAGATCACTCAAGACGAGGATGGCCAGATCGTGATCTACACGGGGCGAATGATGCTCAGTGATCGCACCTGATGGGGGCGTTGGGACGGCGGTGCTCCACGCCACCCACAACTAACGACGCGCCTTAACGCCCGCGGGCTTTTGCTCGCTTGCCAAGGCGGCAAACACAAGCGACTGGTCGAAGCTTGCTGCACTACTGGTCTCGGCGGCAGCACTGCTTGCACCCCCCTGGTTCACGTAGGTTCCCTGATTGAAAAGGCCGGTACCCAAGATCTCGGACAAATCCAGGAGGTCGAACACACCGTCGTAGTTGGTGTCACCTTGCTGCCAGTTTGCTGTTTCACCTGTATTGAACCTGCCGGCAGAAAGGATTTCACCAAGATCCAAGATGTCGATCACACCGTCGAGATTTGAGTCACCGGGTGCAGCGCAGGCCATTTCAAGAGCACCGTCGACCACGCGATAGCCAATTGCTCGGTCACCACCCGCAAAGGTGCTGGTGATCCCATAGGTGCCGTCCCATGTGCCGTTGTTGCGTCCAGCAATAAGCCAAGAACGAATGTCGGATTCATGAAAACCGTTGGCGGCTACGGCTAGGCGGCCAGTGCTCATTTCAAGGCGTGAGGTGCCGGCAAGACTGAGGCTTGTGACCGAAACGGTGTCGAAGCCGGTTTCGAGAGTGGCTTTGGCACCTGCCTGGACTTCGAGTAGGCCTGTGCCGAGGGCATACTTATCACGGACCACAAGTTCACCGGCTTCCAAAACGGTGCCGCCGGTCCGGGTGCTGGCGGCGGTGAGAATCGCTGTGCCCGCACCTGTTTTTACGAGGCGGTCAAAGGAGCTGGCGAGAGAAACGGCGGCTTCTTGCCCAGGGCCTATGCTAATGGGTTGAAATACCTTTACCGGAGCATCTGCATAGGTGGTTCCCCAGCCAGGGCTACTAGGAAGGCGATAGACGCTAGGGGGCGGTGATGAGAAAATTAGCCACCCGGAGGCAGGCGGGGTACCAAGGAAGTACAAGGCCTTGAGGGCACTGCAGTTGGAAAATGCATCCCATCCGATATCGGTCACGGATGCTGGGATCGTGACGCTGGCGAGGCCGCTGCAGCCGGAGAATGCACTGTATCCGATGTTCTTAACGCCGTCTTGGATATAAACGCTCGTAAGCTTGCTGCAGGAGGAGAATGCTTGGTAACCCCAGTTCGTTATGGATGCGGGGATGACAATAGTTCCGGCCTTGCCGCCCGGGCACTGAACTAGCGTCGTCAATGCCTTGTTGAAAAGGACACCATCGATGCTGGCGTAGTAGGCGTTGGCAGCATCAACGGCGATAGAGAGCAATGAGTTGCAGCCGGAGAACGCATCCCATCCGATAGCGGTCACGGATCCTGGAATGACAATAGTTCCGGCCTTGCCGCCTGGGCACTGAACTAGCGTCGTCAATGCCTTGTTGAAAAGGACACCATCGATGCTGGCGTAGTAGGCGTTGGCGGTATCAACGGCGATGGAGAGTAATGAGTTGCAGTTGGAGAACGCTTTCCACCCGATGCTCGTTACGGACGCTGGGATCGTGATGCTCGTGAGGCTGGTGCAGCCATAGAACGCAGAATCCCAGATGCCCATCACACCATTTTGAATAACAACACTGACGAGACCGGTGCAGCCGGAGAACGCACTCCACCCGATGCTCGTCACGGATGCTGGGATCGTGACGCTCGTGAGACCGGTGCAGCCGGAGAACGCACCCCAACCGATGCTCGTTACGGATCCTGGGATCTCGATGCTCGTGAGGTCGGTGCAGCCGGAGAATGCAGAACTTGCGATGCTCGTGACGGATCCTGGGATCATGACGCTGGTTAGGCTAACACAGCCAGAGAACGCAGAATCCCCGATGCCCATCGCGCCATTTTGAATAACAACACTGACGAGACTGGTGCAGCCGGAGAACGCATAACCTCCGATGCTCGTGACGGATCCTGGGATCGTGACACTTGTGAGGCTAACGCAGCCAGAGAATGCACTGTATTCGATGCTCCTAACACCGTTTTTGATATCAACGCTGGCAAGTTTGGTGCAAAAGGAGAATGCATTCCACCTGATGCTCATCACGGATGCTGGGATCGTGACGCTGGCGAGGTTGGTGCAGCCTGAGAATGCATAGCTTTCGATAGAGGTCACGGATGCTGGGATCGTGACGCTGGCGAGGCTGGTGCAGCCGGCGAACGCACTGTATCCGATGCCCTTAACGCCGTCTTGGATATCAACACTCTTGAGGTTGGTGCAGCCGGAGAATGCTTGGTAACCCCAGCTCGTTACGGATGCTGGGATCGTGATGCTCGTGAGGCTGGTGCAGCCGGAGAATGCATAGTTTTCCATAGAGGTCACGGATCCTGGGATCGTGACACTGGCCAGGCTGCGGCAGCCAGAGAATGCACCGTATCCGATGCTCTTAACGCCGTCTTGGATATCAACACTCTTGAGGTTGGTGCAGCCGGAGAATGCTTGGTAACCCCAGCTCGTTACGGATGCTGGGATCGTGATGCTCGTGAGGCCAGTGCAGCCGGAGAATGCATAGTTTTCGATAGAGGTCACGGATCCTGCGATCGTGACACTGGCCAGGCTGCTGCAGCCGAAGAATGCATAACTTTCGATACGGGTCACGGATACTGGGATGACAATAGTTCCGGCTTTGCCTCGTGGGCACTGAACTAGAGTCGTCAACGCCTTGTTGAAAAGGACACCATCGATGCTGGCGTAAGAGGCGTTGGCGGCTCTGACGGTGATGTAGAGCAATGAGTTGCAGTTGGAGAATGCAAAAAACCCGATGCTCGTCACGGATGCTGGAATCGTAACGCTGGTGAGGCTGCTGCAGTCGTGGAACGCAGAATCTCTGATGCCCATCACGCCATTTTGCATGACAACGCTGGTGAGGCTGGTGCAGCCTGAGAATGCGTAGCTTTCGACAGAGGTCACGGATCCTGGGATCGTGACACTGGCGAGGCCGGTGCAGCCGGAGAACGCATTCCACCCGATGCTCGTCACGGATGCCGGGATCGTGACGCCGGTGAGGCTGCTGCAGCCGAAGAACGCAGAACTTCCGATGCTCGTTACGGATCCTGGGATCGTGACGCTGGTGAGGCTGGTGCAGCCGGAGAACGCAGAACCCCCGATGCTATTCACGCCATATTGCATAACGACACTGGCGAGGCTTGTGCAGCCTGAGAATGCATAGCTTTCGATAGAGGTCACGAATGCTGGGATCGTGACACGGGTGAGGCTGGTGCAACCGGAGAACGCAGAACTCCCGATGCTCGTCACGGATCCTGGGATCGTGACGCTTGTGAGGCTAACGCAGCCATAGAATGAGCTATATTCTATGCTCCTAACACCGTCTTTGATATCAACGCTCGCAAGTTTGGTGCAGAAGGAGAAAGCATTCCACCCGATGCTCGTCACGGATGCTGGTATCGTGACGCTGGCGAGGCTTGTGCAGCCGGAGAATGCAGAACCCCCGATGCTCGTCACGCCATACTGCATAACGACACTGGCGAGGCTTGTGCAGCCTGAGAATGCATAGCCCCCGATGCTCGTAACGCCATACTGTATAACGACACTGGCGAGGCTTGTGCAGCCTGAGAATGCATAGCCTTCGATAAAGGTCACGGATCCTGGGATCGTGACGCTGGCGAGGTTTGTGCAGCCTAAAAATGCGTAATTTGCGAGAGTGGTCACGGATCCAGGGATGACAATAGTTCCGGCCTTGCCGCGTGGGCACTGAACTAGAGTCGTCAATGCCTTGTTGAAAAGGACACCATCGATGCTGGCGTAGGAAGCGTTGGCGGCATCAACGGCGATGGAGAGCAATGAGTTGCAGCTGGAGAACGCATTCCACAGGATGCTCGTTACGGATCCGGGGATCGTGATGCTCGTGAGGCTTCTGCAGCCATAGAACGCAGAATCTCCGATACCCAGCACCCCATTTTGAATAACGACGCTGGCGAGGCTGGTGCAGCCGGAGAATACATAACTTTCAATAGAGGTCACGGATCCTGGGATCGTGACGCTGGTGAGGCTGACGCAGCCGTTGAACGCAGAATCCCCGATGCCCATCACGCCATTTTGAATGACAATACTGGCGAGGCTGCTGCAGCCAGAGAACGCATAACCCTCGATATCCGTTACGGATCCTGGGATCGTGACGCTGGTCAGGCTGCTGCAGCCGGAGAAGGCATAACTTCCGATGCGTTGCACGCTGTATCGGATATCAACACCCCTGAGGCTGGTGCAGCCGGAGAAGGCATAACTTCCGATGCTCGTTACGGATCCTGGGATCGTGACGCTTGTGAGGCTGGTGTTGTCAGAAAAAGTTCGTTCCCCAATCCCCATCACTGCCAGCCCACCGATCAGTGAAGGTATCGCGACCGCCCCTCCTGCTCCCCTATAGCCGGTGATCGTTACAGCATTGTTTGCGGTTGTGTAGGTCCAGTCTCCAGACTGTGCGTTTGCAGTTGCAACAAACCCATCGTCCAAAGTCAGGGTCTGCCCTGCAATTCCGAGCGGCGGATCCCAAACGGGTAATGCCGATGCGTCAAGCACTCTGCGAGACTCAAGACGCTCGCATGTAGCAAGGTAGCGTCGTGTGCCACTTTTACCCGATCGGGATCGACGCATACTTAGGCCTCTGAAGTGACGAGCCGCACTGGGATGGAGTAGTATTGCAAGGGTCAGCTAACCCCTCAACGGCTGGGTGGAAACGCTAGGACGAATCGCCCGAATGTGTTTGTTCAATGCCGGATTTTGCAGTGTTTCAGCCGTTGGGAACCCTGCGTTGGATTGAGGAACCTTTCCCGGTCTACAAGGGACTCGCCATGGCCACCGACCGCACCTGATGGGCTTTGATCGCATGGGGCGGGAGGGGTGCGGTAACCACCGCACGCTGGCCAGCCGCTGCCCAGAGAAAAAGGGGCGTTCCTCAATTCGTGAATTCACGAATCCGTACCTTTTTCCGTCCCCTCCGCCACGAAACTGACGGGACTCGCGAAAGCGTCCGAGACCGTAAGTCGTTGCCGGACTCACACTTCCGCGTTGAATCGGATAATCACGCTATCTCGCGAAGTCGTCCGCGACAAAACTTGGGAGGTTTGTGGTACCGAGGGTCGCGGGTTCGAGTCCCGTTAGCCACCCCTTCTTCTGGTCCCGGCACGGGTCCACGCTCCCGTGCCTGTTGGTGGCAGCGCCAGCGGCGGTCGTGGGACTGTCATCCACATTCGTTGGATTCGCCGGACCGATTGACGGCGTCCCCCGCCAGCGGTATCAAGTCAGGCCGGGGATTCTACGAGGTTTCGGGAATCCCACACCATCATCCATCGTCCGTCCACGTGCGGAGTCAGCGCCCATGATCCTCGGCAAGCTCTGGAAGTCCCTCGCGGCCCAGATGAATAAGATCGCGAACTTTTTCTGGACCGCCGACCCTGTCGCCCAACTCCAGTACGAGTACGACAAGGCGGTCGATCAGATGAAGGAGGGCCGCGAAGGGCTCGAGCAGTACCGGGCCCTCGTGGAGCGGGTCACGCGGCAGGTCAACGGCGACCGCCAGCACGTGGCGGCGCTCGAGGCCCGCATCAAGGCCTACCTCCAGGTCGGCGAGCGGGAGACGGCTTCGAAGTTTGCCCTTGAACTGCAGAAGGCGAAGAAGGAGCTTGCGGAGAACGAGGCCCAACTCAAACTCCACGAGACCGCCTACACCAACAACGTCACCAAGATCCAGCACGCCACCAAGAAGCTGGCCGATCTCAAGCAGAAGATTCAAAAGTACGACGCCGAACTGAAGCTCTCACGCGCCGAGGCCGAGCTCGCCAAGCTGGCCACGAGCTTCAACTTCGACATCACCACCGACTTCGGCCAGATCGAAGACGTGATTCAGGACAAGATCGGGCTCAACCGCGCCAAAGTTCGCGTGGCCGCCGATCTGTCGGGAGAAGGCCTCCAAGAGATCAAGCAGGAGGAGGCGGTCGAGAAGGCGATGGCCGACAACGCACTGCGCGAGTTCGAAATCGAGATGGGCATGGTTACGCCCGAAACCGCTGGCGTGAAGGCCGACGACAAGGAACTCGGCTCCGAGCGGGCGACGCAGAAGACCACCTGATCCGCCGGCGCATCCTGGGAGCCGACCGTGACCAGCCCTGCCACGTCCTCTGTTTCATCACCCCGCCCGCCGGCAGCGGCCGAGGCGTCGACGTCGCTCGGCACCTCGGCCGCGTCGGGCGGCTCGCGATCGCTGCCCGACTGGTGCCCTGCCTGGGCCGAGCGGCTCGGCGACTCGTATCTCTCCGGGACGAGCTGCGTCTTCCTGATGCATGGCAACGTTCGCGACCTCGTGCCGGTCGCGGCGCCGAGCGTCAACGGCTCGGCTGCCGATCCGACGGCCTGGGGGACGGTTTCCGACTTTCTGGCCCGAGAGATGTTCGGCCGCTGGGACATCGTGCTGGCCTACGACGTCGGCAAAGGGCTGAGGCCGCTCGCCGGCCCCGACCCGAATCGCCTGCGGACGATGGCCCAGTGGCTCACCGAACGGATTGGCAATGCTGCGACCTGGCCCCGCGACCCCGATCAGGCAGTGGCGGCCATCGACGCGATCCTGGAACGCAACCTGATCGACCCGCCCGAACAGCGGAAGCGGATTGCGGTCGTCCTCGACTACGCCCAGTATCTCGTGCCCGATGGCGAGGCCGGATCACGAAGCGCCGCCAGCCGGCTGGTGCGGGTGCTCGGCTGGGCAACGAACCCGCTTCTCCGACGCGTGAACGTGGCGGTGGTGCTGCTCGCCGACACAATTTCGGAAGTGCATCCTCGGCTCGTCCAGAATCCGGCGATCACGGCGATCGAGGTACCGATGCCCGACGCTGGCGACCGTGAGCGGTTTGCCTTGGCGACGGCGGCGGCCGCGGGCGTGAAGCCGGAGCAGATGGAGGGCGTGCGGCAGGTGGCCGCCGTTTCGGGTGGACTCACCCTCGAGAGCCTCCGTGCCGTGATCTCGCTCTCCGCACGCGAGGGCAATGCTCCCGACGGGCCCGAGTTCACGGCCCGGAAGAAAGACCTCATCGAGCGGTCGTGCCACGGGCTGATCGAGTTCATCCAGCCCCGGCTCACGCTCGACGCCGTGGCGGGCCACGTGGATGCCAAGCAGCGGCTCGAGGCCGACGCCCGGGCGATCAAGCGGGGCCAGTTCGAGAGCGCGCCGATGGGCTACCTGATCTGCGGACCGGTGGGCACGGGAAAGAGCTTCATCGCTGAGTGCTACGCGGGCAGCGTGGGGATTCCATGCGTGGTCCTGAAGAACTTCCGCAGCAAGTACGTGGGGGAGACGGAGGGCAACCTCGAGCACGCCCTCGGGGTGCTCCGCAGCCTCGGGCCTGTTGTCGTCGTGATCGACGAAGCCGACGCGGCGCTCGGCAACCGCCAGAGTGACGGCGACTCCGGCACGAGCGCTCGCGTGTTTTCGATGATCGCCCGCCAGATGGGCGACACGAGGTACCGTGGCAAGATCGTCTGGATGCTGCTCACCAGCCGTCCCGATCTGCTGCCGATCGACCTCAAGCGGCAGGGCAGGGCGGAGGTGCACATTCCGCTGTTTTATCCGCACGACCAGCCCGAGATGGACGCGATGTTTGCGGCGATGGCGCGGAAGTCGCACGTCAAACTCGCCCCCGGCCTGCCCGGGCCGATCGACCTCGAACTTGGCCTCTCCGGCGCCGACATCGAGAGTGTGGTGCTCGCCGCTCGGAGGAAGGGCCTGGAGCGGGCCGCCGACGCCGGAGCCCCGACTCCCGACACGATCTCTGCGGATGACCTGAAGGCGGCGCTCGACGACTTCATGCCGTCAGCGCAGGGGCTCGAAAAGGAGATGCAGGAAATCGCCGCGGTGCTCGAATGCACCGAGAAGCGGTTCCTCCCCGAACGCTGGAAAGAGACGATCGGCGAGCCGGGCGGCCGGTCTCGCCTGCAGGAGCGGCTTGCGGCCATCCGAGAGGTGATCGGTTCCTGACGCACACTTTTTCGAAAACGCTGGATCGAAGATCACGTACACCCGAGGAGTAGATTTCATGGCAGCCAAGACCCCCTGGTTCGACGATTCGACCGACACGCCCCTGATCGCGGAGTATGCCCGCAAGCTCGACTCTTTCCTCGACGCGGTTGCCGACGCGCGGATCGAGACCCGCGAACTCGACGAGCAGGAGAAGCGGGTGGTGTCGCTGATGAAGGAGGTCGAGCCGCTTCTTTCGCCCGAGGCCCATGAGAAGGTCACGCGGCTGCTCTGTGAAGTGACGGCCTACGATCTCATGCAGGCGCTGCACATGGCCGGCCACGCTCGCACGAAGACAAAGTTCCGCGGCTGACAATCACCCGCGGGCGGATCATTCCCAAACCTGTTTCCCCCAAACCTGTTTTCCCCAAAACTGCTTCCCAAGAGGCGCACCATGTCCACTCAGCCCAAGGCCCCCTTCTGGCTCGCGGTGTGGGCCGTGATCTTCGGTCTCGTCGGCCTCGCGGCCTGGCGGGGCGGGATGCTTGAGCAGTTTGGCCTTGGTCGGCCGGGCGCCGCAGGTCAGCGGCCCATGGCCGCCGGGGGCGGTGCCGGCGGTCCGGGAGGTGCTGGCACGGGGGGTGGAGCCGAGGGGGCGGGCGGCGGCGAGGGAATGACCGAGGCACCGGATGTTTCGGTGCCCACGACCGTCAAGGAATACACGTTCAAGCCGGCCGAGAAGCTGCCGCCGGTGAAGGGCGTGAGCGCCTACAAGCCGCTCGAGGATGAGACCGTGAAGTTCGCGCTCAACGTGTGGGCGGGCTGGGCGCCGATCATCCGGGCCAACAATGGCTTCAAGGCCGGCAAGCTCTGGCAGGCACCGGGGGGCAAGCCCTTCAAGGTGGAGCTGGTGCTGATCGATGATCCCGTGCAGATGCGTGACGCCTACGCCGCCGGCGAGGTGCACATCGGCTGGGCCACGCTCGACATGCTCCCGCTGTTCGTGGACAGCTTCGCCAAGGACTCGCGGATCATGCCCCGCGTCTACCAGCAGGTGGATTTCTCCAATGGCGGCGACGGGATCGTCGTCCGCGATACGGTGAAGACGGTGAGGGATCTCGCCGGCAAGAAGCTCGTGCTGGCCCAGAACTCGCCGAGCCAGTTCTTCGCCCTCAACATGCTCGTCGCCGGCGGCCTGCAGCCGGCCGACGTGGAGATGGTGTTCACGAGCACCGCCTTCGAGGCCGCAGCCGCGTTCAATCGCGACAAGAGCATCGCCGGCTGCGTGTCGTGGGCCCCCGACATCTACAACCTCGCCGACGCGAAGGGCAACCGGATGCTGGTCACCACCCAGACCGCCAACCGGCTGATCGCCGACATCTGGTTCGCCCGCGCCGACTTCGCCAAGGACCACCCCGACAAGATCGAAGCGATCGCGCGGGGCATCTTCGACGCGATGAGCGAACTCAAGTCGGAGACCGCCCGGAAGGAGGTGGCCCAACTGATGGCCGACGGCTACACGATCCCTGCCGCCGACGCGCTCTCCATGCTTGGCGACGCCCACAGCACCAACTGGGCTGAGAACTACCAGTTCTTCCTCAATCGCAACAACCCGGCGAACTTCGAGCGGATCTGGAAGCAGGCCTACATGCTCTACAGGCGGATCGGGGTGATTTCCAACAACCCGGTGCCGTTCGATCAGGTGATGGATTTCTCGGTGATCCAGAAGCTTGGCCAGGAGCCGAAGTACGCCGAGTCGAAGGACGAGTATGCCCTGTCGCTACCGTCCAAGACGGTGCAGCAGATTCGCGCCGAGAACGAAGAGATCCTCACCAACACGATCGTGATCCACTTCTTCCCCAACACGGCGGAACTGCGGAAGAAGGTGATCCGGCGGATCGACGGCAAGGACGTGGAGGAGCCGTATGACGCGCGGGTCGATCTCGTGGTCGATGAGGCCGGCGCGCTTGCCAAACAGTTCGGCAACGCCAGGATCGTAGTCGAAGGCCACACCGACTCGTCGATGCGCGGGGCCGTGCCGGCGGCGATGGTGAAGGAGCTGTCACTCGAACGGGCGCGGGCGGTGAAAGATGCCCTCGTCGAGAAGTTCAAGTTTGATGACAACCGGTTCGCCGTGGACGGGCTCGGCTGGGATCGGCCGGCCGACGACGATCATCCCGATAACCACGCGCTCAATCGGCGCGTGGAGATCAAGGTCTACGCCGCGGAAAAGGAATGACCACCGCACCGGCACCGTCGGCGTTGCCGGTTCCGCCAGCCGCGGAGCCCGCCAAGCCGCTGCGGGGCGAAGTCCCCGTGGCCACGGGACTGTTCTGGGGCGTGACCTGCATCGCCGGCGTGTTGGCCGTCTGGTTTTTGGCGACGGCGGGCGAAGCCGAGAGCCGGTTCATCAGCCCTGCCACCCTGCCGAGTCCGGGTGAGACGGTGGCGAAAGTGCCCGCCGTGTTTGGCGAGCGGAGGCTCATCGCCAACACACTCGTGACGTTGCGGCGGGTGTGCCTGGGATTCGGTCTCAGCGGGTTGGTGGGCGTGCCGCTCGGCGTGCTGGCCGCCTGCTTTCCGGCCGTGCGGTCGTTCGTGGCACCGCTGACGATCTTCGGCCGCAACATCCCGGTGGCGGCGCTCATTCCGCTGACGTTCTTCTTCTTCGGGATCGGTGAGTTTCAGAAGATGATGTTTCTGTTCATCGCCAGCGTCGCCTTCGTGGTCAGCGACACCACGGCGGCGGTGCTGGAGGTTCCGCAGCGGTACGTCGATACGGCGCTCACGCTCGGGGCCTCGCGGCTCCAGATCATCCTCAAGGTGCTCGTGCCGCTGGCGGCCCCCGCGATCTTCAACTCGTTGCGGCTGCTGTTTGGCATCGCTTTCGGCTACGTCATGCTCGCCGAGGTGGTGAAGCTCGGAGGCGACACGGGCGGCCTCGGCGATCTGATCAACGTGTCGCAGCGGCGGGGCGAGCGGGAGCCGATCATGATCGTGCTCGTGGTGATTCCGCTGGTGGCCTATGCCATCGATCGGCTGCTCTGGTGGCTGCAGTGCGATCTCTTTCCGCACCGGTACGGCGGCAGGGGAGTTCTCCCGAGGCTGCTCCGCAGGATTCTGCACGGGGCGGCGGAATCGGCGGAGGCGGCGGCATGAGCGACGTCACGCCCCCCGCCGAGCCGTCGGCCCCATCGGCGCCAGCCGCCGACCGGCCGCCCGCGGTGGAGTTTCGCCACGTCACCAAGATCTACGGCGAGGGCACACCCCGGGAATACGTGGCGATCTCGTCCGTGAGCTTCACGATCCCCGACATCGCAGACCATGGCGAGATCTCGTCGTTCCTGGGGCCGAGCGGTTGCGGAAAGAGCACCGTGCTCAGGCTGGTGGCCGGGCTCGAGCCGCAGCATCCGCCGACCAGCGGCAGCGTGACGGTGCTCGGTCGGTCGGTCGTCGGGCCTGCGGCTGATCGCGGGATGGTGTTTCAGGACTACACGAGCTTCGACAACCGCACGGTGCTCGATAACGTCGCGTTTGGCCTCGAGTGCCGCGGCACTCCGCGCCGGGAGCGAGAGGCGGCCGGGCTCGAGTGGATCGCCAAGGTCGGGCTCGACCCGCGTCGCGACGCGGGAAAATATCCGCACGAACTCTCCGGTGGCATGCGGCAGCGGGTGGCGATCGCCCGCACGCTGATTCTTCGCCCACGGGTGATCCTGATGGACGAGC
>Ga0304730_1000943_pt1 | contig 23240 bp, 39 predicted proteins | sample M_130628_MF_Meta_FD_190474 | JGI IMG/M metagenome (GOLD analysis project Ga0304730, IMG submission 190474) | Freshwater microbial communities from Lake Montjoie, Canada to study carbon cycling - M_130628_MF_MetaG (v2) (version 2) | ecosystem: Environmental > Aquatic > Freshwater > Lake | place...
CCAATCGTCGAACTAAAGAAGGAAAGCGTAGTGAGCGAATATCAAAACGCACTGCACAGACTGAACGCTGGGACATCCACCATGCTGATCGAGCGAAAGGATGAGTGGTGAAGCAGAACAAGTACAGCGACCTCAAAATCTTTTCTTTCCCTGATAAGATCGCCAGCTTTCGCGACGATATTATCACCGCACCCATCTACGTGCGGATTAAGCCGACGAATATCTGTAATCACGCCTGCCGTTTCTGCGTTTATTCTGACGGCACAACTCGGCCCAAGGATCGGCCTGACTTGCACCTACAGGCTGGCATGCACACCAGCATGAATGAGCGGGACGTGATGCCACGAGATAAGGCGCTAGAACTAATAGAGGATCTTTCAAACATGGGAACAAAAGCCGTCACCTTTAGCGGCGGAGGAGAGCCTTTGCTGCATAAAGACATTGTCGAGATTATGACTAAGACACTCTCGTCTGGGTTGGATCTATCCATTATTACCAACGGCCAACTGCTTGCGGGGGAAAGGGCAGAAGTATTGGGCAAGGCAAAGTGGGTGAGGATTTCGATGGACTACACAAGCGCAGAGCAGATGGCGTCGAGCCGTAACGTGCCCGACAGATCGTTTGATTCTGTGATTCAGAATATAAAAAACTTTTCTAACACGAAAACAGAGAGCTGCGATCTTGGGATTAACTTTATTATTACCCGCTACAATTACGAGGGACTAGTTCCGTTTGCTAAGCAGCTCAAGGATTCAGGCGTGAGTAACGTCCGCTTTTCGCCCGTGTACGTGCAGAACTTTAAAGAATATCACAACACGATTGCAACTAGGGTGAGGGAGCAACTGGCCGAATGCCAATCCTTTTGTGATTCAGATTTTACCATCAACACGACTTATGATCTGGATAGCCCAAGTAAGTCGCCCGTTCGGCCATTCCATCGCTGTCTTTACGCTCAGGCCGTTTGCGTGGTAGGTGCGGATCTCAATATCTACGCATGCCACAATACCGCATACAGCAATCACGGCCGGATCGCCTCCATGAAGGATCAATCATTTAGCCAGGCATGGTTCGGAGAAGAGGCGAGAGCATGGCATAAAAACTTTAACCCTGGGGTCAGTTGCCTTCACGAATGCGCCAATCACGCCAAGGTGGCGCTGTTTGAAAAGCTGGCCACCGATAGTCACGACGCCTTTGTATGAACAAGCAGGATCTGATTGATTTTGAATTGCGCATTAAGGCGCTATTTGAACAGGGCAAGCTGCCATATCTGATTCACCTATGCGGGGGGAATGAAGATCAGCTCATCGAGATATTCAAAGACATCAAGCCGGGCGACTGGATCTTCTCAAGCCACAGATCCCACTACCACTATCTGCTCGCTGGCGGAGATCCTGACGTGCTTGAGCAAATGATTAGAGAGGGTCGTTCCATGTTTGTCTTTGACCGTAAGCTGAATTTCTATACGTCAAGCGTGTTGGCCGGCACTTGCGGGATAGCGGCCGGAGTAGCCCACACATTAAAAGAGCAGGGAAGCTCGGCAAAGGTGTGGTGTTTCTTGGGCGATGGAGCCGAAGACGAAGGCCATTTTTATGAGGCCGTGAACTACGTGGCTGGGGCAGACTTACCCTGCACCTTTATTATTGAGGATAACGATCGATCCGTGGATACGCCGAAGGCAGCTAGGGGAAAGGCCACGATGACTTGGCCCGATTGCGTCAAGCGATACCACTACACCCCAACATTTCCGCATGGTGGCGCTGGATGTAAAGCCATGGTCACGTTTGATCCGTCCATTCGCCCGATCTGGTGACAAGAGGAGTTTAGAATATGCCCGCCGTCACCATGCTCGATCGTCTAATTGAAGCTGCTTTTCAAGAGCTTCTAACTACAACCGTTACCGGGGTGACCTATCACTTGTCGCACGACAAGACCGAGAATATGCCGCCCTCAATCGTCATTAAAGCCACGCTAGGAACAGAGGAGCCGGTGCAGGGATCTGGCGTGTTTAGCGTACCGGTTGAAATCGTGGTCGATGATTCTTATGACGACACAACCCTAGACGCACACACTCGAAAATGCTCCAAGGTTCTGCAGGCTTTCTATGATTCAAGCCCGTTGGCGACTAGGTTAAACGCCACCACGGCCATCGGATCTGCCCGTTGTTACAACGCCAAGGTGGATTCTGTTGAGCCTGAGGCCGACGATGAAGAGCGTACAATGCGTCGCACCTACAAGCTGGCAGTCATCGCACAACCGAATTCGATCGCGAGTTGACACAAAATTTAAGGCAATATGGCAGCCACAACAATCGGAACAACGGGCCTACAGTTTGGCATTACTGCTGAATCCGGTGGGTTGGTGCAATCTTTCACAGAAACCCGCAACGTCGAGCGTGCAGAAATTCGCAACTCGAGCGGCGAGGTGGTCGGTTGTGCCGTCTATAATCCCACGGATTCCTTCTCATTCTCTACCACCATCACAGGCGCTTATGCGACAACCGCAGGCGCAGTCCTCACAACCTTGGCAAATGCCACCAGCACCGGCGGTAAGATCGTAGTCGATAGCGTCACCGTTAATCGTACTAGCGAAGGATTCGTCACGGTAGACGTATCGGCGACTCGATTCCCCAACATGAGCTAACCCGCTCTGGCGGGTTTATGAGATCCTAAAATGGTTGATAGCTTCTGGGGAACGACAAATATAAAAGTAGCTGCGGCCGTCGCAGCCTTTGGCGCAAAACTTAGAGAATCCGATCCGGTAACCTGCATCGTTGAGGAAGGTGGCCACAGAAAATTCACGTTCTGGTTCAGCACGGGTGGCGATCAAAATGTTAAATCAGAAATGGAATGCACTTGGGCAGACATGAAATCTGATCCAGAAGCGCCCATCCGATACGTCAAAGCAGCGCTACAGAATCGTGAGACACTTCTGGGCCTGATGAAGCGTGCAGAGCCTATTCTATCGATCAAGCGTGGTAGCCAAACGCTACTTATTTCAGAAAGGGCAAGCCCCGAACTAAAGCGGGCGATGATTAAAAAACTATGAGCGAAGAAGCATTATTGCAGGAGCTGGACAACTCCCTTATCTCTCCCGATCGCTACTTCAAAAATCAGAAGCTTGCGCCCTATACCGAAGGCAGCCGCCTGCTGATGCTTCAGGTGCGCGATGATGGCGATTCCGCCATCTATTTTGTCTGGTCGTTTATTTACCTGCATATCCTACTGGCGGAAGATCGTAAAAAGACCATCCGCCTAGCTTGGGATAAGGATGCGTTTAGAGAAAAGCTGATGGATTGGATTGCTGAGATGAGCGAGGACGATCGCAACACCGCCTCAGTCATGTGTTCCGCAATCTTGGCAGAGGCGAACAAAGCGCGAGTAAATGTTATCCCTTCAGCCATAGCCGCACCGCCGGGAAACGCCTAGCGCCAGGAGGAACCGCCGCGTGCGTGTTTGTCCTGGCAAAACATACTGGCTGGCCAATGGATTATATTCTGTGGGAATTGCCACTGGTAGCAGTCAATCAGGCAGATCACGTCTTTATGTTTATAGACGGCGTGAAGCTAAGGCGTGCGGCGCATATTGAAGGAAAAGAGATCCGTGACATGGAAAGGTTATTAGGATTATGAGCGCCAGTTTAACAGTCGACGCCAGCAAGCTAGAGAAAGCCATGAAGGCTTTTATCGGCAATACCAAAGCCGAGGCATCAAAGGAGATGCGCATACAAGCACGCATGCTTTGCGTAAGCTTGGCAAACTCCACGCAGCCGTTCGGCCTGGGCAATGACGTTAAGAAAGTAGGTGAAAAGGCTGTCACTAGAGATATTGATCGCGTCTACAAGTCGGCCGCCAGCGCTTCTAAGGACATAGCAAAATTATCACTGCCTAACGGCAAGACTAAGACGCAAAACGCTGAACAGATGGCGAAGGCGTTGGCGGCTCTTGTCTTGGGCAAAACAGGCGGAAGTAAGCGCAGGCGAACCGAATCTGCCCAGGATCTTCTAAATAGAATACGTCAGCAACCTTACGTAGGGACGCAAGTCGGGCCATTTGACGGTGGGAAACATCACGAATCAGCTCGGTATGGCAAATCAAAGAGAGTGCCTAAAAATCAATTCGTTCGGCAAATTGTTACAAAGGACAACCCTCTTGCCCGATATTTTAAAGATAAGCGGGGAAACGTGGGTATCGCAAAGTCAGGCTGGGCAGTTTGCGCCGGCATATTAGGCGGCTTTCGCGGTATCCCTAAATGGGTATACAGGCACACGGGCGGCGGCCGCGTGAACGATCAGAGTCAAACGGGGCTGGGCACTTTCTCTAAGCCCTATGTTCAAATGACTAATACTATCCCGTGGATTAACAACGTAATCAGCTCTGAAACCATACAGAAGTCTATTGACATACAGGTGTTAAAAATGATCAAGCGGCTGAGTATTATCGCTAATTACGAGAGTAAAAAGGCGGGGCTATAATGGACGCTACAGCCACAGCCAAGCTCGCACTGGATGCCTCTGGGCTGGATCGCGGTCTACAATCAGCAACCGCCAGCCTAGATCGATTTGCCAAGCAAACCGGCTCAGTCCTAGCCGGAGCCTTTGCCTTTGATAAGCTCATCGCTGGTTTTAGTTCAGCCATTGAGAAGGGCGATCAACTTCAAGATATTGCGGAAAAGTTTGGAGTATCGGCAAGCAAACTACAGATGCTGGGTAACGCGGCGTCAGTATTTGGCAGTGGAGTTGAGCAGGTAAGCGCTGGTTTAAATAAGCTTTCACTAGCGCAACAGAAAGCAGTATCAGGCGAAACTGGTTCGGAGGCACTAGTGGCAACGTTTGCAGAAGTCGGCATCAGCTTAGAAGAACTTAGCACCATGGGAGCTGAGGATATTTTCCTAAAGATTGCAGACAGCTTTGCAAGTGGAGCTAATGACGGAAGACAATTCGTTATAGTGAATGAACTCCTTGGCAAAGCTCAAACTGATCTAATAAAGGTACTTAACCAAGGATCTGCAGCAATTGTTGAGCAGGGAAATTCGATGGGAGTATTTTCAGATGAAACGATTGCAAGCTTATCAGAACTATCGGATCAAATAAAACTATTGCAGAACAATATCACGATAGGATTTGGAAATCTTGCAGCACTTATAAACCCATTTATCAAGGGTCTACAAGATGCGCTTGAGCTTGCCGTGATGCTCGGCATGGCAGTAAAGGAAGCGGCCACGGGTAACGTTGCTGGCGCCAGAGAAATTTACAAGAGAGCCAGCAATTTAGGCACTGAGAAAATGGCCGAAAGGGATAGGGCTGAAAAGGCCAAGAAGTCACCCGGCCGTGGAGATGCTGGCGAGGCCGTCGCAAATCAGAAGCAATTAGAAAAAGCCGAAAAAGACGCAATCAAAGAACGCACTGATAGAGCGATGCAAATCCTAAAAGAAGAGGACGCCGAAAAGAAACTGGCTAACGATTCTTACGAGCGCAAAAGGGACACCGAGCGCGACAGAATGTTGGAAGCCGCCAATCTTGAAGTGAAAGCAGCGCAGGAAAAAATGAAAGCCGAGAAGGATCAGGCCACAAAGGAAAAAGGCATGGCCGCTGGCCCAGGCGGAACCAGCAGGCAATTTGAGCAAGCCAGAGCTGGCACAGCAGGCGAAGTGCTTAACTTTGCTACTGGACTCGGCGATCGAGGCATTTCGCAAACAGTGCAGGGCGAAAGAGACAAGGCAGCCAAGGAACAACAGAAAATTAACAAGGCAGAGTTTGACGCAAAGGTGATGGAGCAAACTAGCGGGACAACAAAAGAAGGGCTGAAGCGAACAATGGCCAGCCGGCGCCAGGAGTTTATTAAAAAAGAAGCAGGCAAGGAAGCCAAGGGCGGTAAAACTCTGTCGGATATTTACACCGTGCTAAACGAAGCCCTGTCTAAAATAGTCGCCGCTCCAATGGTAACCTAATGAGTGCCGTCATAGTTGGATCTCCTTCGTCGGGTAGTAAAGTCTTGCGCAGGGCAGACTTTTCTACGGAGCGAAATGGGCTGGAAACGCTAAACGAAGTCTACATTGTGCGCACGGCAGATCGCAAAACATTGCAGCCAAGCTTCGGCACTTTGCATTCCGCTTACTCCACCGCATCCACAACGTTTGCTCGCATGGCCGTGGAGAACTTTTCATTTAGAGGGCAAGACGGCGATTTGACGGAAATAAACGTAACCTATGTCGGGCTGACTTCTAGCAGTGGCCTGCCTCCTGCGCTGGTCAGGTTTATTCCGACGCCTGGGGCCGGAATATATGGGCCAAACATGATTATCGAAGCGGAATTCTTGACCGATAAAAGCGAAACTGAGTTTATTCAAACAGGTGCGGGCGGCCTTTTAATACAAGCAGATCGCTTCCAAGCTGAGGGTCGCTACATGCCGACTGCAATTAATGGAACGAAAATGCCGTCTAACCCTAGACAGCCATTCCAAACAACCAGCCTTTTCCAACAAAACACTTACTTTGGCTACGTCCAGACATCTTTATCATGCGATAGACGCGGGATCTTTTTAGTGGCAAGGGTTAATTACGCCGAGGCGCAATCTGGCGTAGTTGGTTAATTAGAGATAGCGAATCCTATGAGAGAGCCGGAATTAAAAGAACTTAAAGGTGCTTCACGGCTTGCTCGTGAGTTCTTTAACGGACTGATCCGCAGGATTGAATGCACCAAGCCAACGGCCGGTATTGGCATAGCGGTTACCGAACAAGACAATGGATTTGAAATCTCTGGTGATTATAATGTTGTTACTCTGAACGTATGCAGTAATGGAATCCCAGACACGCTTCTCGTCCTTTCGCCAAAGCCAGTAGAGGAAGAAGAGGAATTTGAATAAGAATTGACACAATAAGAGTACCAAATGGCTCAATCCCTAGATATTTACATCGATACAACTAGCGGAATTCTAGTATCTCGCGGAGCCGCAAGGGATGGAACTTTGCCCACCCTAACTCGAAACGACTCCTATAATCTTCGCGTACGCTTGCAAGAAAGAGATCAGGATGGCTTTTTACGCGATCTGGATACAAGTGGTTCGTCGCTAAAGCTTGGCATCGGTGGGATTGATGGTGACCCAACGGCAGGACAATTCAAGTTGATTCTTAATAGCGTAACATCAAACGCCATCTCCTTCAATGCGACTCCGCTACAAGTTTATACCGCTATTTCTGGTGTTGCTGGTACTGGGGTTACTGTAACAACCTATGGTAATGAAAATTTTGCCTATCTAATTACTTCTCCGACTCTTGGCACGGCTATGTCGTTTGGCGGTTCTTCTTTTACCCTTTTTCCAACAAGCTCGGTTCTTGTAAGTACCCGTAGATTCCCAACCGCCTCGGTTGCCGCACAACAAGTCGTTCGCTTGGTTCGCAACCCAGCCGTGTATGCGGATACGTTTACCGCAGCCAGTACAGCCGGAGTTATCAGCTTGACTCAGCTTCAAGTCGGATCGTCTGGTACAACTGGAACGAATCAGACATGGCGGCTGAGCGTTGGCCCGGATGCAGAAGGCGGAAACATTGTTCTGAACTACGGTGCAAATAGCACGACCGGGATTGCTATCGGAGCCACCGCGGCCAGCTTTTCTGAAGCGCTTTCGGCCGTCACAGGCATCGGATCTGGGAACATCAGTGTGCAGGCTGGCAACAATCAGGGCGACTATACGATCAGCTTTGTTAGAAATCTAGGCCAGCAAAACGTTACGACAGCTCTTACCCTAGACGCTAGTGGCGTAATCTTTGGCAAATTCTTGCAAAGCACGGTCACCATGTCGACGGCCGAGCTGGATGAACTTTTTGCCGAAGCTGGCACAGATACCGTCACGCCTAAGATTGAGGTCGAATTAACCCAGGGAGGAACGCCCAAGACGGTTCTGCAATCTGATATTACAGTTCGCAGGGATTTGATTACCACGGGATCTGCCGTTCCGGCTGCTCAAGCCAGCTATTACACGAAAGCAGAGGCAGACGCTCTTTTCGTCGAGGACAGCGCCACAAACGTCCACGCGACCGGCCGCAAGCTATACAACTCAAGCGGATCGGTATTCCTCGATTGGCAGAATAACACGATCGGAACAGGGGCGACCGTATTGGACTTATCCGGCACGGCCGTCACAATCACGGACGGCTACAACGTGGGGCTGGGAACTACTACTGGGACGCGTTTTGGAGTCAGCACGGCCTCTAAGCTTGCGTTTTATAACTCAACCCCGGTAACGCAGCCTAATGGCCCGAACGTGGTAAGCAGTTTATTAAGCCTGGGATTACTCCGTTTCGGCTCGACCACTTACGGCGTCCTGCCGCAAAGCGTCGACACGCTGACTCTCGTTACCTCGGTCACCTTTGGCACAGTCAACGCCAACGACCAGCACTACCGAGATGTGGTAGTAACTGGTGCGGCAATAAACGACATTGTTTTAATTGGCCTACCTTCAGCAGTTTCAGCGGGGGCAGTGATTCAAGGCGTGGTGTATAAGACCAACACCGTCTGCCTGAGTTGCACTAACGCAGATAATACTTCCATCGCTGTAAACACCGCTACCTACCGCATCACCGTCATTGGTTATTAACGCGGGGCAGTTGCCCTAACGAAATCCTATGGGTAAAGTATTACACGCTGGCGGAAGTGGGTATCTTCCATTTTGCATCACACCAGCAAGCACAATTCCGCAAGAAGTTGTTGGCACTTACTATCCTTTTGCATTAAGCCTAGATAAATTAGTTTCCCTTTTTTGGAGAGTAAAAAAATGGACATACGAAGATAATCTCGGCCCAACTGGTGAAATCTTTTCATTGTTTGTAAATATTCCGGGGCCGGGAATCCAAGATTTGCCCGTAGATGAAGAAGGCTTGGTGTGTATTGATGCGTATATATATTTCAGCTATTTTCCTAGAGACAACGGGTTTAGTTACCTACGAGATTTTGCGTTATTTTCTGGATCGGTGTTAAAAGTTGGAGGTTTATACTATCCTAAATTTTATTTTCAAGGTGACTTTCGTGATGACTCTATACCTATCTCTGGATCTGGCCTTACTCCTGGAGATATAGGCACATTCGAAACTGGTATTTTTACAATGTCGTGGCTTGGCCATAGTATATCGGCTCCGCTTTATTCATACGGAGGAGGCGAAACATTTAACCCAAAACTGACTGCAGTAGAGTACTGGTCTTATGGTGGAACATACGACACAAGCACGGGCGCGCCCCTTTGACATAGTTTTTCACATTACATGGCATACGATCTTCAAATTAATCAGGACACATCCCTTAGCGTTGGCGAATATGGCGGGAAAGTAACGACTACTACTGGCGTCGTTACTGGCAACTTCCAAGCAATTCAATTTATTTCCGATGGATCGTTTACGTCAGTTAGCCAAACCTCCCTTACTGGCAACGCCTTAACTGGAATTACCTTTCCAGCCGGATTTGTTTTATTTGCGTCTGTTACCGCATTTCAGTTGGCTACTGGCAAAACCATCGCTTACACGCGGGGAACTTAAGCCATGTACCTCGGCCTCGGCCTGAGACTTCGCTCGCTTGTTGTCTCCAACACCCCCCCCTCATCACTACTTAGCGATCTGCTTGCCTACTGGAATTTGGATAATAATAGTTGGCTTGATTCAAGCGGAAATGGACGCACTTTAACAAGCAATAATGGAGTCGGAAATTCATCTGGGATCATTAACAATGGCGCAATCTTTGATGAAACAAACTGGCTAAAGGCAAATTCAAACATTACCTTTGGAGCGAGCGCAACAATCTGCGCGTGGGTGAAAACAACCACAGATGAAGGTTATCGCGTTATATTTGCAAGCAACGAGAATAGTGAAAATAACTTTCAAGTGGTATTCAACCCAACCGGGCAAATATATTATGAGAGCGTTGATGATGAGCCAATAACATCTTCTGGTTCCTATAATGATGATAACTGGCATTTTGTTGTATTAAAATATGGCTCTGGAACAATAGAGTTAAATATCGACAATGTATCAATAGGAACTGAATCTTATACTTATCCAAATTTAGGTGTCGGATTTTTTATTGGGGCAAATAACAACGGAGAGTCAACATACATAGGAAGAATTGATGAGGTTGGGGCTTGGAGTCGTGCTTTGACTGGCGCAGAAATTACATCGCTCTACAACGCTGGAACAGGGAAAACTTATCCATTTAACTAAAGATGAGCATCATGCAAATCCTGATCCTTCTTCTATTATTGTGTTCATGCTCGCCAAAGCGTTCAGACAACAATGCTCTGCCAAGATACAGCGATATGGGTGCGGCCGAGGATGCGGGTAAGGTAAAATGAATGACTACGCCCGACGACCGAAACACGCCTGGCTGGCGTGAATTTATTGCCAGCCTTCGCTTTTTAGAGGCGGAGGGATTTATTGTTCGCTGGACTGACGCCCAGGGTAACGAGTGGGTACGGATCGCGGACGGAGCTGAGAACGCCACTCTATGAGCACAGATCAAGTCGCCGAACTTTCCGAACGTTTAAGCCTAGTTCGTGAATCAATCGCAAGAATAGAAACCCGCCAGTCGGTAATTTTAGATTTACTCGAACGCTCGCAAGCCAGCCTGGGCGAGTATCACGGCCGTCTGACCAACATGGAGCGCGAAGCCCACACGATTAAAACGAAACTCTGGCTAGTAGCGTTAGTCTCCGGGGCCGTGTTCAGCACGATCTGGGAACTGATTAAGCGCCGGATCAGCCTTTGACACCCCGCCAAGGGCATGGAACAACTCATCCCCACCTTACTAAGCGTCGATTGGCTCGGAGTACTCGGAGCGATCACCGCGCTCCTAACGGCAGTCATTGCAATCGCATCCTTCATCCCCGGCGACCAGCCTGAGAAGGCATTGCAAGCCGTGGTGGACGTGCTTTCTAAATTCAGCCGAAAGTAAAATAATGATCGCCACGATCGTCGGCGTCGTGGGCAGTTTGCTGGGTATCTTGCTGTGGTTCTTAAAACGCAAAACGCCGCTTCAGCGTAACTTTGAATCGATCGAACTAGAACGCCGTAAAAGACTGAGAGACATCGATGCCTGGTGGACTAAACGCCCTCCTACTAGTTCTTAGTCTCGCGCTCTGCTCCTGTGCGACAACCTCGCAAACGCAGGACGGCCCGCCGCCAAGCCCAGACACGATCAGCTATTTCATCTACGAGTGGGACAAGGCCGAGCGAACAAACAAGCCCTGCCCACAAGCTTACCGAGATCTGTTTGCGCAATCGCTCAAGGCGCTTTCTGATAGCCTGGCAGAAACTGAAAGAGAGCGAGCGAGGCAGTGACCAGCCTCAGTGAGGCAAGCTCCCGCACCTTGCGGGCGATTGATTCGTTAGACGCCAGCTTTCAAAAGCAGGTCAGGGGATGGGTGAACGAAATGGTAACGAGCCGGATCGAGCCGCTGATCTACTGCGGCCGTCGCACCATGGAGGAGCAGGCCGCGCTATATGCGAAAGGTAGGACGATTAGCGGCAAGATCGTGACCAAGGCCAAGCCAGGGGAAAGCTATCACAACTACGGGCTGGCGTTTGATTGGGTGCCGTTAAAGCAGTCAGGCAAAAACGCGGATCTGTGGATCGCGGATTGGGACAACGAAACCGCTTTTCGGCTCGGTGAACACGTGGGTATTTCATTCCGCTTGGCTGGCATTAGCTGGGAAACAGGCCATTTGCAAAGCAGTGACTACAAGAGCTGGCGTGACATTCCACGCAACTCCGTGGAACAAGTAATGGTCAAGGACATCCCCAAAAAGACAAAGGCGAAAAGCCTAGTCAGTAATCGGCCGTGGAGTTCACGATGACGCCCGAGCACGAGAAGCATCTGGCGGGTATTGTGCGTGATTTAAGCAGGGATTTAGAAGCTAAGTATCGCAAAGGCCAAGAGGAGCACGGTGGGGCGTTGTGGCGCAGGCCCGTGTGGAAGGATGCGTGGGAAGAAGTGCTGGATCTGTGTACATACGTCCACACGTTAAAGATGCAGCTATCCGTCATAGCGGAGATTGCGCTGATCGGGGCGAGCGACGAGAGCGTGGTGGCTGCTCAATCCCGTGAAAGTTGCCGTCAGATTCTAGCCGTGCTGGAAGGGTTCCCGTCAGCGGCCGATAAAAAATGAAATTCATCCGCAAGTGGAAGCGATGGCTGGCCGTATCATGCAGTCACGGACACCTGGCGAACGCGGCCGCGTGTAAGGCTGCGCTGGAGATGAAGCGGAGATGGCAACCAGATACTACTCTCCACCTTGGCGATTTTGTAGATCTGTCCGGGCTGATGGGTAGCGCAAGGAAAGATCCAGATTCGCCCGAACGCACTGCGTCAATCCGCGAGGACTTTGACGCTGGCCTTAATTTCGTTCGAGAACTGGCCCCACGCTATATTTTTGAGGGGAACCATGAGCACCGCCTAACGGCTCTACAATACTCGCCAAGCGCGATTGTGGCTCATTGCTGCACGTCGGCGAAGTCGGAAATCTATAATATGTGCAAGGATTTAAAGGCGCAGTATGTGCCTTACGATATTGAGAAAGGCTGGCGTGATTTGGGCGGAACAGCATTCGGCCACGGGTTTATGTTTTCAGAATCAGCAGTGCGCGACCACGTAGAGATGACTAGAAAGCCCATCGTAATGGGCCACTTGCATCGGGTAGATCGAGTGGCAGGCCGCAGCATCGGTGCGCCTGTCGGCTGGTCGATTGGTTGCTTGGCCGATATAGCCAGCATGCACTACGCCCGGCGCCAACGATCCGTTACCAGATGGCAGCACGGGGTGGCGTGGGGCGAGTACGTAGAAAACGGGCAGGGATGCACGGTAAACGTGCTTTCACCCATAGGAGGCGTATGGCGTTACCCGGTGTAAAGTCAGATTGGGCAACAGTCCTGACTGAGTATGTCGCTGGGTATCGGCAGGAGATAGTTCCTGATGGCTGGCTAACTAAAAACCAGATCGCCGAGCTTTGGGGTAAGTCGGCAAATTACGCGAACAAACTTTTAGCTCATTTAGTTAAAGACGGCAGGGCCGAGAAAAAAAGTTATGTGGTTCGATTGCCTCACGTTGATTCAAAGGGCAAAAAGTTTTTAGGCCATTGCAGGAAAATACCCCACTACCGCCTTATTCCAGGCAAATCGCCCAAAAACTAGCGTCTATTTTCTTTGGCCAGCTCTTTGACGAGCAGGGTGGTGATATATGCCGAAAGGGATAATCCGCTCTTTTTGGCAAGACGCTCGCCCTTGCGTTTTACTTTCGGGTCGATCGTAAGGTTTGTTTTCGCCTTTTTCATAGGGAGGATTGTATGCGTAATAAATACGCATTCAAGTTTAAAAAGAAAAGTTAATGCCCAAAAGAAATGTATTGCCAATACGCAGGGTGTGCGTAGTCAAGGCGTATGGCTCGTCGTCCACTCAGCGGTTTAAAAGCGGAAAAGACCAACATCGTTCTGCCCGTTGCGGTGAAAAAAGCATCACAAAAACTGGCCGCTGCCCGCCGTATTTCGCTTTCCCAGCTCATTACTCAACTGCTTGCAAAAGCATCGGGAGAGCAAAGCTAGATAACTATGAGCTCGGGGCGTCTCAACGATACTGCTATGAAACTCCGCCAGGAGAACCGAGCTCTTTCCCTACGCCAATTAGGCGCCGCTTATGGGTTGGGCTACGTGCGGATCAAGCAAATGCAGGCACTGCCGGGATTCCCGCTGCTCGCGGGTAAGGTAATTCCGTCTGACTTTGATCAGTGGCGGCTAATACGGACGACTGGCCTAAGTTCACTGCATCGCGGAGATCGTCTACGCAGTGCCTCTGGTAAAGTTCATGCACTAAAGTCGACGAGTGATTCACGAGTCTCATGGCGACAGATTGAGAGCAGCCTGAAAGCCGCAGTCTCGTCACTCGGGTTACCCGAAGGGAGTGGAAGCAGTGACGCTTAAGACCGCAAATATCCAAGAGCCTACGCCAGCAAAGCGAGGCTCGCGTGCGGGGGACTTCGCAGGTCATCTCGCGTCCCTCGGCCTTCATCTTGGCGAGCATCGGTTCAATGGCGGCCGGGATGGGAATGCTAAACGATTTGCCCGTGCCACCCTTGGGGCAGGGGAAAGTAAGCACACGGTTTTTCAAGTCCACGCATTCGAGCGGGATCTGCGTCTCACGCAAACGGCAGCCGGTAGCCAAGGCGATTTCAAAGCTGATTCGCATCCATTCTGGCACGCCCTCCACGGCCAGAGCTTTCCGGGTGATTTTAATGTCATTATCCGAAAAAACGGGTTTAATGCGGGAGATCGGCCCCCTCTTAATTCGGTAATCCAGAAGGGCGACAGAATCCATCTTGCCGAGCAGTCTGCCCTGGCGATGAATCCACTTAAGAATCTTCAAATCTTGGCACGCTTGGTTGCGTCCAGCCTTACCGCCAGACGTGCGCCGAAGGCCCTGACGCCACTTCAAATAAATTTCACAATCGGATGCAGAAAACGCTTGCAGGGTTATTTTCTTTTCGATAATAAATCGCACAAGATGACGCCAGCAATTCCGATAATACACTTTTGTCAGAGGGGAAACGGGATGATTCTCAATCAAATCATCAACCCAATCGTGTCCACAATCTTTTCGCTTTTCATTAACGCCAAGTCGAGCGGCCTCGGCCGTTGCCTTGGCGCGGTGCAGGGTATTGTCGATTCGGTAACGGGTGCTTTTAGTGCGCCACTTGCCTGTGGGATCTTTAAAACGAATGTAGAACCACGGATTGCCTTTCTTAATGTAGGAATAGGCCATAGTTACAAGGGTAACATTTGGGCAGTTTAACGCAATAATATACAATGAATGTGCCAAGCATAATCAATCAAATCAAAGAAGGAGATAGAACCGTGGGTTCAAATCCCACCCCGTCCGACCTCTATCATTACAACGACTTACGCCGAAATGGTAACACGGCAGTAATAACTGAGCCTAAAAAGGCTCACTACCAACAACTAAATTTAAATTCGCGGGGTGGATACGATTTAACCCCCGAAGCGTTTGTTTATCACCCTAACCCCGCCGTGTGCCGTATGTGGCACGCCCAGCACGAGGCCAGCAAATGATTTCGTGGGAAGTCATGCGCGATCTTGCCCAGGTATCCATGCTGATCACTGGCTGGGCTTTATTCGTAGGCTCTGGAATCGCTGGGCTAACCGTGGCCGTACTCGTGTTTGGGTGGGTCATCGATCAGATCCGCAGAACTTTTAGGGATCTATGATACGCGACCTAGAACAAGAGGGCGTATTGCCCATCAGTGCAGCCCAATCCTATGGATCGGCCCAGCTCTCACAAACGACTGCTCTGATTGATCTGCAGACCAAGCATCGCGATCTCCGCAATCGCCTAGACCGCATAGAGGAGATTTTAGAAAGCCTCCTTAAGAAAAGCGGGGTGCAATCGTGAGCGCATTAGCCGCCAAGTTTGAGCTGCTTTGGAAAGTAGCTGGTGGGCCGGAGCTGGTGGCCGAGCACACGTTTCACCCGACTCGTAAATGGCGTTTCGACTTCGCCTGTAAATCCGCCCGCTGTGCGATCGAGCTGGACGGTGGCGCATTCCTGCCATTTGGCGGCCGTCACGGTCGGGGCATGGGGATGGTCAAAGATTGCGAGAAGTACCGAGCAGCCGCCGACCTGGGCTGGCGTATCTGGCGTTTTACAACCAAGTGCCTGACGGCCGAAGCAGTGGCGATGACTGCCAAATCATTCCGCCTTTCGATGAAGGAGAAAACAAAATGAGCGAACCAACCAACGATACACCTATCAACAACGAAAAGCCGGACTACGAGCACGACGTCTATGAGCGGGAGAAGGCTGACTCTGAATATGAGAATCAGCGTTTTGCGGATTACTACGGCAACAACCGCCGGGGCTGATTATGGCCGACCTAACGAAATTCCGCCTTATCGAAAACATCGAAGTCATGGCCTGTCGCAATTCAGCCGAGCGGGTTGTTAAGGCCGTGAATCGTGGTGACTTAGCTCAAGCCAAAGACTTGGCCCGCAAACATGAGATCGCGTGGCACTTGGCCGACCGCGAGTTCCAAGACTTAAACCAACCGCACCGAAATAACGATTTTTGCGATGACGAGTAGTCGCAAATCCAAGAAACAAAAACAAAGAAACCAAGAAAGGAAATCCTAGTATGCCAATCGTAGCATCAAGAGGGGGCACATATACGCCAGCCCCGGAAGGGAATCACGACGCAGTGTTCTGCGACGTTGAGGATCTCGGCGTAGTGGAAACGCAGTATGGAAAGAAGCACCAGATCAGGTTGGTCTGGCAGATCGCTGAGAAGATGGAGGACGGGCGGCCGTTCACCATCGGCCGGCGTTACGGACTGAGCCTGCATGAGAAAGCAGCTCTGTTCAAAGATCTGAAATCCTATGCCAAAAAGGCGCCACCGCAGAATCTGGATCTGGAAACGCTTATCGGTAAGCCGTGCCAGATCCTTGTGACACATGCGGAGCGTGATGGCTCTACATACGCAAACGTGCAGGCGGTACTGCCTGCCGGTGCGAACAAAATAAAAGTCGATAAGGACTTCGTCAGAAAATGCAATCGCCCTGGCGCACCGAAACCAGCCGTCGTCGAGTTAGATGCCGACGGGACTCCCGTGCCGTTCTGAGCACTTGGCCGGGGTGGGCAATCCCCACCTCGGCCAGAAAGAATACCAAAATGGAAATCCTAACTTTGATAGTTCAAATCGTATTCCCAACCACCGCAGTCGTGCTGGCCCTTATGACCATGCGCTTGCTGAAGGACTGGCAGTAATGGCTGCGCTTATTGCCACGGCAAAGACGGAGTCGTCTCACTATTACCTGGCGTCAGGTGAGTCGTGCCACGGTGACTTGCGATCCGCCCGCAAGGTGGGGGCGTATCCGTCCGTGACCACCATCCTCGGAGCCGCAGGCCCCAGCAAGCAAGGGCTGATGAATTGGAAAGAGGAGCAGGCGATTCTATCCGCTTTGTCGCTGCCACGGAACGATGGCGAGGCCGACAGTGACTTTGCCAAGCGAGTGGTATTGGACAGCCGCAAGGAAGTGGAGGCCGCTGCCATAAGAGGCACGCAGATTCATTCCCTAGCTGAAATCATAATCAACGGCGAGGAGCCGGGCGAGCTGGTGAAAGGATATGAGCCTCACTTCGCATCGCTAAAGGAATGGCACAAAGACGTCACAAAAGTTCACGCCAGTGAATCGGTGATGGTTAATGAAGCAGAAGGATACGCAGGCCGGGTGGATCTTATTTGCGACATCAACGGCGAGATCGAGGTGGTGGATTTTAAAACACGCAAATTTAAGAACGGCAAGGCGGCAGGCTACGAAACTGATCTGCTTCAGCTCAGCGCCTATGCGTACGCCTTCACGGACGACGGAATGGCCTGCCGAAACATTCTGATCGATCCAGTCACCGGCCAGTTGCAGGACGTTCGCTACACGGCCGAGCAAGTTGCCCAAGCATTTGAGGCGTTCACGTCTATCTGCAAGGTGTGGCGTTGGCTTAAAAAGTACGATCCCAGAGGAGATGTTAAATGAGAAAAAAAATACACATAAAAAGATATCTTAAATATCACATTAATAAAAAAGGCGGAGAGTGCCCACGAGAAATCCGAAGCCATATTTGCAACTGTTTAGCACGTATAAATGCGTCGCTGCGACTAATCCGACGCAAAAAACCGCATGACTCTCTTGCCATTGGAATAATAAAAGAAAGTCTAAAAAGATTTAGTAGCACCATCTTTTCGGTGGAATTGCTTTTATCCATGCTTGGGTTTGAAAACAGTTTTGTTGAATACAAAAAACTAATTCGGATAAGGACTGCAAAATGATTGAGATTCTACCCGAACAATCCACCCACGAGCAGTTGCTGAACCGCGTGCGCTCGCTGGCCCGTGAGCTGGCGGAGGCGAAGGCTGCGCTGGCGGCTGCTGAAGGACGCGAGAACGATCTGATTGAGCGCATCAGGAGCGGGCTATGAGGATGCTGCTTTCGTTCATCGCCCTATTGGGATTCACAACCACAAAGCTAGGCAACGCACTCATCGACTTGCGCCCGATCGCCAAGAAGATCGACGTTAAGAAAATTAAGGTTCGGATTACTGGCTACTGGCCCGGCGAGGACGAATGGAGCAGCCGCTATCAGTCGAGCACTGGCACACGCCTGCGGGCTGGCCGTCACTGCGCCGTCGATCCAGACATCATTCCGTTGTGGTCAAAGATCCGCGTGATGGGCGGGAAGCGTGAGTGGGTGGCCGTGGATACCGGCACGGCAGTAAAGAGCAAAAAGGCGAGCGGTGGGAAGTTGCCTGTTGTGGACGTATTCGCTGCCAGTGAAAAGCAGTTTAACGCGATGCGGTTGCCGAAAGTGGCGATGGTGGAGGTGATGAAGTGAGTACCAAAGCCGCCACGTTTGCATCTAAACGCAATCGCGCTGCGGGCCTTGGCGATACTCGGCCGACGTTCCGACGGTTGGGAGTAATCGCTGGAATGCTGCGCCGGGATATGACCCTGCCGAGCTGTGCCAGGTTGGGTGTTAAGCTTGAATGTAGCTACAAGACGATTCAGCGGGACATCGATCTGCTGCGCGACTTCTTTGGCTATCCGCTGGAATACGACGCCAGCAAATACCAATACAAACTGGCGGGGCCGCTGCCGAAGGCGGTGCTGTGAGCCTAGCCGATCTCCTGACCATGTTCTGCGCCCGCGTCATCGGCACCTACACGCCGGAGCAGTACGCCGACTGTGTGAGAGAGGCCCGTGCCAATCGCCACAGGTGGGGAATGGGGCAGTGGTGAGCGTTAAGCGTTTAACTTGGCATCTGGCCGTGCTGGAACGTGCGAAGAAGAATTTGCTGAAGAAGCAGTACGATGCAGTGCGCACTCGGCTGGATCTGGCCGTTCTTATGGCCACGGAAATGCTTAAGCAGGCCGAGGGATTTAAGGCAAAAGCCGTTGAGGCGAAGAAAACGAAGGAGGGCGAATGAAGGATCTAGGCAAAATTACTTTTGGCAAAGCACGGCCTGCGCCGAAGCAGGTTCTAGTCGACGTAACCTATGACGCTAAGACGGCCAAAAAGTTGCACGCATTTGGGCTGAAGCAGCTAAAGAAAGACCCCGAAGCAGTGATTGAGTACGTGATCGTCAAGGCGCTGGGGGCGTTTGCTAAAAAATGATCTCGCCCCTACCCCCCTCAATCGAAGCCATCCACCGCAACGGGGCCGCTGAAGGCGAACGCAACACGCAGCTATTTAAGCTGGCATGCCAGTGGCGCGACCAAGGGCTGACGGAGTTCGACGCTACGACTAACGCAGAAGAGTGGGGTATGAGGGTAGGGCTGTCTCAGAACGAAGCAGTAAAGGCCGTCATATCCGCTTACAGCAAGCCAGCCAGGGAGGCGTGGAAGCCAAAGGCCAAGTATGCCTATCAGAACGGGGCGATCGTGCGGGAGGATTTGCCGGTGCCTCAAATGCCTAAAAGCGTAGAGGCCCAGCCAGTAGAGAAATTTTTAGCCGAAGCTTTTGAGCTAGGAGAAAGCATTAATATCTGTCGATCCATTAAGGACGGCGATCGCGAGCGGCCTGACGGTACTGGGGAAACAAGAAAACGCGAGGAGTGGTTAGAGCTTTATAAGGGAGACGGACTTAAAGAGTGGCAGGGATCAGCCGTTGGAGTGTACGTCTCAATTAATCCTAATAATGGAAAGGGGCGCAAGAAGGAGCATGTAACTAAATGGCGTCACGTCCTAATTGAATTTGATGAAAGCACTTTGGATGAGCAGTGGAAAATTATTAAGAAAAGCGGATTGCCTACCACTTGCATAATAAAGAGCGGATCACGAAGTCTGCACGCATGGGTGAAAATTGACGCTGATAACGAAGCTGAATTTACTGAACGTGTTGATTTTATATTTAAGCACTTAGAGCACAGTAAGGTTGATTCATCGACAAAGGACGCAGGGAGGTTGTCTAGGTTGCCCGGTGCTATGAGGACGGCCACAGGTAATCAGCAAGAGCTGGTCGAATGTGGCACACCCTCGATTTCATTCTTACAATGGAAAGAACGCATTTTATTTGGCGATATTCCAGATCCGTACAAGTGGGACGATTTGCTTAATTTTAAGGAAACTGAAGATCCAACCCAGCTACTAGGTAAACGCTGGATATGCCGTGGCGGCTCGGCGTTGTGGGTAGGCAGCAGTGGCCTCGGAAAGAGCGTGCTGTGTATGCAGGCCGCTATCACCTGGGCGATCGCTGAGTCTTTCTTTGGGATCAACCCACATGGCAACGGGCTGAAGTCGCTAATCATTCAGGCCGAGAACGACGAGGGAGACGTGGCTGAATCGATCCAAGGAGTGTTTAAGGCGATGAACCTTACCGAAAAGCAGAAGGCTTTAGTCATGGCCAACGTGACGATCGTTAGGGATTGCACATCCACTGGGGAGAAGTTTGTCGATCGCGTGCGTCGCTTAGTCGAAAAGCATAAGCCTGACCTAGTCTGGATCGATCCCTTGCTCGCGTTCATCGGAGGCGATCTATCCAGCCAAGAGACGGCAAGCGCATTTCTGCGCAATATGCTCAACCCTTTATCCCTATCGGCTGGGTTTGCGTGGATGCTAATTCACCACACCCCTAAGCCAGTTAGGGAAGGCAACGGATACCAAGGCGCAGACAAGGCGTATAGCGGTTTTGGCTCAAGCGAGCTGACGAATTGGGCAAGGAGCGTATTAACCCTTGCGCCTTGTGGCGACGATGCCGAAGGAAAGCGGATTTATAGGCTTGAGGTAACCAAGCGCGGTAAACGCTCTAATCTCAATTCTACGGGCATTATAGCGCAAAATGCAGTGCAGCCTCACGCCAACCTGCGTCATAGCGATGTGGGGCTGGCGTGGATTGCGGCAGATGAGCCGGAACGAAAGACGGCAGGCAGGCCAGAGATCGTAGTTAATTTTGAGGATTACAAGCACATAGTCGCAAAGGGTATAAGCGCGGGTGATCTCCAAAGCTGCATCCGCAATAAGTCAAAAGTCGGTCATACCAAGAGCCGCGACTTGACGGCGGCTTGGGAGTCAGATGGCCTGATTAAAAATACAGGCACTGAAAAGCATAAAAAATACGTACTAAATGAGGATGAAAAATGAGCCTAAAAAGCCTATCACCACTTATTCAAACCCTATCACCGAAAATAGGTAGAACTCCTATTGATGGATATCCCCCCTTTAAGGGGATATCCATTGATAGGGTTCGATGTTTCCATTCATTGACCATCGATAGGGGCGATTTCCATCCATCATGATAGACCAAGAAGCAATCGAAAGAATCCCAGCGGTTATTCCGCATCCAGCAAGCATGATCGATAGCTTGCAAGATTTGGTCTTTGAGTCATGCGACGACCTAAAGATTACGGTCACCACATCAACAGTTGCGACTATCACAAAAGTGATAGAGCACCTTATGGATAAGTCTGCCGATCACCCGGCTATGGCTAACCGAACGGACACTCTGGGGCATGCGGTCTTGAACATATCTCTTAACCGTTCGCCTGAATCAATGACGGCCGTGGCTAAGCGGTACGGCATTACTAAGCAGGCGATCAGTAAGAAAGTCACAGAAGTCTATGACCGGCTGGGTATCCGAGCACGATCGCAGAAGAGCGAGAAGGCCCGCGAATCCTACCGAAAACGGGCATACCGTGTTCACGCAAAGCGGCGACGTGAAGCACCTAAATTCAACATGGCCGCACTAAAGAAAGGTATTAAGAAATGAAATTACTATCCGTAATAAACAAACTAAACGAAACGCGGGACAAGGCGATTGAGCTGGTAGGCAGGACAATCTCACTGGCATCTGACGCTGGCGAGATTATTTCAGTAGCACGGACTGAGGGTAAGGACGTGCAGGCGATATGTGAGGAGGCAGGGATTACTGAGGAGGTTGGCAAACGATATGAGAAAGTCGCAGCCACTCAGAAGCGACTAAGTAGTGGCGATGCAGATCCAAGCCTTATGCGTCAGACTTACCTGCGCATCGGCATATTGCCTGACCCCATCACTATGAGCGAGCCAAGCGAACCAAAGCACTTCTTGTTTCCTATAATGAAAGCAAGGCAGTGGCTTGCGTCGAGAGGCGCAAAATTTATTGCCCAGGATAAGGCGCTGAAGGAGCAATTCCTTGCGGAGGCCGAGCCAATCGTGAAGGCGTACAACGACCTAAGGGGGGCGGCCTAAATAGGCCAGCTTGCGTAAGTGCTTAAGGAATCTTTTGATTTTTTAAAAAAATCCCGCGATGGCAAAGACATTCGGTAATTTCTTGAGTTTTGCGCAAAAACATTGAATGACGTTATGGGACGACGACCAAACACCGCAATCCTAGCTCAAGCCGCCGCTACCGGCGTCGGTTTGCGCCAAGCCCGGCGCCAGCTTGAGAAAGGGCAGGCGGTTGCGGCCGCAAAGCCGATGAAGCCGATCGCCGGGATAGGATTAGACGGCGAGATCGATCGACTTGAATCGTTGGCTGCTACCTTGGGCGAGGCAGCCAAGGAAGCGAGCGGGCCGGAGCGGTCGTCACTGATAGGCGACTACACCCGCGTCGTGGAAGCACTGCGAAAAATGAAGGGCGACCGGCCCGACATCAACGAGGCGGAGGGCAAAATGGTGCCGATCGACGAGGCAGACAAGATACTTGCTCGTCGGACTAACGCACTAATCCCCCTACTGCTTGGCATGCCTAAGCGCCTAGCGCCTATCTGCGCCCATCGGCCAGCCGCTGAGATCCAGAAAGAGGTGGAGAACGAGGTGGGGCAAGTGATGCGACAAGTGCAGGCCGCGCTGTGAAGGCGGCCGAACAGCTACTTAAACGCGAGCGCGATCGCTGGAACTTTGAGCCACCGCCGTCCGTCATCGAGTGGGCGGAAAAGAACATCCAGCTAGATAGCAGGATAACTGCTCGTCCAGGTCTTTATTCAACCAAGTACACACCTTACGTGGCGGGCGTACTGGAAGCGTTGGCCGATCCGGGCGTCCATACCGTCAGCCTTTGCTGGGGATCGCAGACAGGCAAGACGCTGACCCTAGCGATCTGGCTGGCGTACAGAATCGCCAACGATCCAGCGCCGGCACTGCTAGTAATGCCGAACGCGGATCTGGCTAGGAGCTACAGCGAAACGCGACTGACTCCGATCTTTGAGAAGTGCAAGCCGGTGCGGGCGTTGTTCCCATACGACA
>Ga0304730_1000945_pt1 | contig 23199 bp, 19 predicted proteins | sample M_130628_MF_Meta_FD_190474 | JGI IMG/M metagenome (GOLD analysis project Ga0304730, IMG submission 190474) | Freshwater microbial communities from Lake Montjoie, Canada to study carbon cycling - M_130628_MF_MetaG (v2) (version 2) | ecosystem: Environmental > Aquatic > Freshwater > Lake | place...
GTACCCCCACCCCAAAGTCACCACGACGTCGGTGGGAGCGGCCGATTATGAAAACGGCGCGATGGTTACGTACGGCGGCTGCGGCGGGGCCTACATGCCTTCAACAGAATCAGCGCCGCCGTGCCTGATCGGGAGCAGCTACCCCGATAACGGCCCCTTCTATCTCACCGGGCCCGGGACGCAGGCGGGCGGTGGGGCGTGTGGCGGGGCGTCGGGTAGCCCGATCATCGGTGTCGGCCGGCAACTCAAGCAGGTGAAGGATGGAACCACCAAAACGTTCATGGTTGGCGAGTACTGCCACCGCGATTACATCGTCAGTCGGTCTCTGTGGCAGGATCCACCCGGCAACATGCGTCCGTGGTATCTCGCCGGCAACCAGACGAGTGACACGACCGTCCCGGAAATCTATCAGGTGAAGGAGTTTGAACTCACGCCCAACTCCCGTCAGACGCGGGCCAATGCCGGCGGCCTCAACAAGCTCCCGATGGGAAGCTATCACCCTGGCCTGACAATGTTCGCGATGGTGGACGGCAGCGTGCGGTCGGTGAACGACAGCGTCGAGCAGCTGGTCTACCAAAAGTTTGCCACGGTCAACGGCTCGGAGTCGGTCAATGAACTGCCGTAACGCAGTGCGGCGTTTCACGGCTTTTGCGGTGGTGCTGGTGATTGGCTTCGCCGCCAACGGCTGCATTCCGGTGTCCGACGCAGTGCCCGTGCAGGGGGTGGTGCTCCTCGACGGCAAACCTCTTCCCTGCGGAATCGTGCAGTTTCAGCCGGCATCAGGCCAACCCGCCTCGGGGGAGATCGCCCCGGACGGCAGCTTCACGCTCTCCAGGCATGCGCCCTCCGATGGCGTGCCCCCTGGCACCTATCGTGTCAGCGTCCTCGCGTATGACCCACAGGCCTCGACGCGGTCGGAAGAGAACCTGATGGTGCCGCTCAAATACACCCGGTTCGGCACGAGCGGCATCGAGTTCACGGTCTTTCCGGGCACCGTGAAGCCGGTGATGATCAACCTCTCGTCAGACGAGGCCACCGAGTCATCCACAGGCAAAGGAGTCGGCGATGATCCATCCGCAGCACCCGCGAGTGATTCGTGACGGCGGCTCCGATCTCGCGCCGGACTCGGAGATTCGCATGCCTTGGCTGACAACCCGTCGTGGTTCATGGCTCCTGGCCCTCGCAGGCATGGCGGCCATCTTCGCTTGTGGGAGCGGATGCAAGCAGACACCGCGGGTCGTGCCCGTGGCCGGAAAGGTGCTCTACAACGGCAAGCCGCTGCAATTCGGCAGCGTGATGTTTCAACCGGATCAGGGGCAGGCCGCCGTGGGTGACATCCAGGCCGATGGCTCCTTCAAACTTTCCTCGTATGGACCAGACGACGGCGCAGTGCCCGGAAAACACAAGGTGAGCGTCTCCTGCTACGAGGGTCACCGCCCCGGCAAGGCCAGCGGCGATTCGCTCGGCAAACTGCTGATCCCGCTGAAGTACACCCGCTTCGGCAGCAGCGGCCTCACGGCGGAGGTCCAGGACACCGCGGGAAAAGATCCTCAGGAGGTCGTTCTTGAACTCACTGGCCCGGCCGTGACGTTCAACTGACCAGCGCGATTCGCCCGCGGCCTTACGGCCGGTCGGCTTGACGTGAAAACGGCGTCAGCGCGGTGGACGGACATCCTGCCGGCGGGCGTTGGTGGCGCAGTGCACGTTGCCGTGGTTCTTCTGGTAGACGCCGTCGTCGATGAACTCCACGCGGTCGGCACCGGCCGCCAGAAACCGCTCGCGGCAGATCTCTTGCACGCCGCTCGGCATACCGGCTGAGCCGCAGATCACGGTGCCATTCACGACGAGCGCGTTGACGGGGTTGCTCCAGAGCGACGAGGCATCCGTCACACCGCCGTCGTCGAGCAGCCCCGCGGCGGGCACATCGAAGGCCACGGGCAGCCTGACCACCCGGCTCTCATCGAGGCCGAGCAGAGCGATCAGGCCGGTCGCACCAGTTTCGCCCACCTCACCCGCTCGCGGAGCCTTGTCGTTGCCCACAAGCATCGCCTCGATCGCCCGCGCAATCCGGGCATTCGCCTGGCGGCGGCGGCCCGACTGGGGCTCCGCGGCATCTTGATCGCCGAGCAGCCGCAGCCCCTCGGCCGGATCGGGCACGAGGATCACGCCGCGGCCGTCTTTCCCCGGCAGAAACGCCACGATCTCGTCGGTGTGCTTGATCAAGAGCCAAGAGGTGTCGATCCAGACCGGCGGCTGGGCATGCTGAGCCGTCAGAAAACCAATGACGTCTGGGTGAAACGAGCCACCGGTGAGCCGGTTGCGGCCGTAGATCACGCGGCCCTGCTGATGCGCCGCCGTTGGGACCGACACCTCGAGGTTGCCATACCAATCGGCCCAGGCGTCGCCCCCGGCGAGCGGCCGCGGCTTCGCGACTTCGGCCACCGCCACGTCGGGCCCAAGAAGCGTGGGCGGAAAGCTGTCGTGCCCACGGAGGCCGGCGAGCACCACGTGCATCGACGAGTCGGCCGTCGCCGTAGCGGCGATCTCCATCGTGTCTTGCATCCACATCTCGCGCCAGTCCGATGTCGGATGCACCGTAAGCGGCACGTCGAGGCCCTCCAGGATCCCGCGAAGCCTCGCGACGAAGGCGGCGTTGTCGTAGCGGCCGGTCGCCACGAATGCCTCGTCCACGGTCGCCGTGCCTGGCAGGAGCCGCACCGGCGCCACGCACACGCTGAGATCGTGAACCGCGATCGGGCCGTCCGGTCCCTCAAACGTGATGGCCACATTCCCGCGGCCCGTCCACGACTCGGGCATGCCGGCCCAGTCGCGTGCCTCGACATGGATCGTCAGGTCGGCCGGCCCGCCCTCGGCCAATGGCAACTCCGCCCGCCCCAGGCCGAGGTTCCGCCAGCCCTCGCCGTCGCGCAGGAAAAACCGCAGCGGAGCGTCGTCCGCCGCCACCCGCACGAGCCTCGCGCCCGCGGGGCAGGGGACCACGATCGCCGTGAGGTCGCGCTCGTCGGCGGCGCCGTTGACGCGGTCGTCGTCAGCGTCGGGAAAGCCGTCGCGATCGTCGTCGTCGCGGTTGGCGAGCACCGCGATCCCGTCGGCTGCGCAGGCGATCTCGACGGCCGGGAGAACCACATGCGCGGCCGCCGCCAGGAAGGCAAGCCTCGCGAAAGCCTGTTTTGCGTGGGACATACCCGTGGTTTTATCATCCCTCCATGATCGAGTCGCCCGCCGCCTTCGTTGCACTGCTCCTGCTGCTCGCCGGAGTGTTTCCGGCGGTGGCGGCCCGCTTTCCGGCGAGGGTCTTCGAGGTGCTCCCGCCGATCGTGCTCTCCTATGCGGCATCGACCGCGCTTGCCATGGCGGGTTGCTGGCGGTCTGCGCCGGAGATCTACGCCGTCAGGTCGGCGATCCTCACGCACCTCCTGCCTGCGCTCGTGTTCCTGCTCCTGGTCCGCTGCGACCTGCGGGCCGTGGTGGCCCTCGGCCCCCGCGTGTTACTGGCCGCCTTCTGCTCGACGATCTCGATCCTCTTGGGCATCGTCGTCGCCTGGATGCTCTGGCGATCGTGGCTGCCGGCCGACGGCTGGCGAGTGCTCGCCTCCATCGGGGCCACGTGGATCGGCGGCACTGCCAACCTCGTCGCAGTGAGCCGCGCGATCGACGCCGAGCCCGACGTCGTGTCGCTCGCGCTGCTCACCGACACCATCTGCTACACGGCGTGGGTGCTCTTGCTCTTTGCGAGCGTGCCCTTCGCGCGTCGCTTCAATCAATGGGCCGGCGCCACGCCGGCAGACGACGTCTCGGACCGCGCCCACCCTGCCGCGGCCACGGCAAGGCTCGTCCCCGGCGACGTGCTGGTCTGGCTCGGCATCGGCCTTGTGGTGGGAACGCTCGCCGCCGCCGCGGCGCAGCGGATGCCGCCGGTGGCCTCGCTCACGCCCACATCGTGGACACTGATCCTCGCGACCGTGGCGGGCTGCGTTGCCGCCCTCACACCGCTGGCCCGGCTCCCCGGCTCCGAGAGCGTGGCCTCGGCGCTCCTGGCGGTGGTGATCGTGGCGATGGCGTCGCAGGCCAATCTCGCCGGCCTTGGCCGCGCCCCAGTGTTCGTGGCGGCAGGATTCACGGTCCTCGCCTTCCACACCGCGGCGATGGTGGCGGCCGCGAAGCTGCTCCGACTCGACCTCGGCCTGTGCAGCGTCGCGTCGCTGGCAAACATCGGCGGCGTCGGCTCGGCCCCGATCCTGGCCGCCGCCCACTCCCGCGCGCTCGTTCCCGTGGGGATCCTGCTGGGGCTCCTCGGCTACGTGATCGGCACCGCGGCGGGCCTCGGCCTCGCGGCCCTGCTTCCCAGGATCGGCTCCGGGGGCCACTGAGATGGCGTGCGGACGCCCACGAGCACTCCCTCTGGGTATGATCACGATGACCTCCGCTAGCGCCTCATAACCTTCTCGCTCACCACCGCCATGAAGATCACAGGCTTCCGGTTCGGCCGGCTCCGCGTGCCGCTGCAAACGCCGTTCAAGACCTCGACCCGCACGGTCGACGCGATCGACGACATCGTGGTGATGATCGACACCGACGACGGCCACGTGGGCTACGGCAGCGCCGCCGCCACCGCCCGAATCACCGGCGACACCCACGGCGGGATCCTCGATGCGATTCGCCATCACCTGGCGCCGCTGCTGATCGGGGAAGATGCCGAGAATCTTCACCTGCTCACCGGCCGCGTTCGCTCGGCCCTCAAACGAAACTCGAGCGCCAAAGCGGCCGTCGACATCGCGCTCCACGACCTCTTCGGCCAGCGATATGCGGCTCCCACCTATCGGCTGCTCGGCGGCGGCGAGCCCGCGATCACCACCGACGTCACGATCAGCGTGGACTACATCGACAAGATGGTCGCCGACGCCATCGCGGCGGTGGAGCGGGGCTTCGAGGCGCTGAAGATCAAGGTCGGCAAGGACCCGGGCGTGGACGTGGAGCGGGTCAAGGCCGTCCACGCCGCGATCGAGGGGCGGGCCGTGCTCCGGCTCGACGTCAACCAGGGCTGGACGGCGAAGCAGGCGGTCCGGGCGCTGCACCAACTCGAGGACGCCGGCGTGAAGCTCGACGTCGTCGAGCAGCCGGTGAATTCGTGGGACATCGCCGGCATGCAGTATGTGACCGAGCGGATCGACACGCCCGTCGTCGCCGACGAGAGCGCTTCCAGCATTACGGTCGTGGCGGAGATCATCCAGCGGCGGGCGGCCGACATCGTCAACATCAAGCTGATGAAGACGGGCGGGCTCACCGATGCCGTGCGGATCGCCGACCTGGCCGCCACCTACGGGGTGGAGTGCATGATCGGCTGCATGCTCGAGGGAGCGATCAGCGTGGCGGCGGCGGCCCACCTCGCCGTCGCGCGGGCCGACGTGATCACGCGGGTGGACCTCGACGGGCCGACCCTGGGTCGATTCAACCCCGTGGAAAGCAACGTGTGCTTCGCCGATGCCGAGATTACCATTGGTGATGCCCCCGGCCTCGGGATCACGGCGGTGCACGGACTCGAGCCGATCGACGCCTAACTCTGCCCTTCGCACCGACATGAGCGCACTCGCCAAGCTACGCACCGAACGCGGCCGCATGTCGGCGATGGACCGGCGGATCGCCGACTACATCCTTGCCAACTCGCAGCTGCTCCGCGACTACTCCTCGCAGCAACTCGCCGACGCGCTCAAGATCAGCCAGTCGAGCGTGGTGAAGTTTGCACAGCGGCTCGGCTACAAGGGGTATCCCGACCTCAAGCTCTCGATCACGGAGGCGGTCGCCCGGGCTTCGGCCGTCGATGGCGCCGTTCGCGTCGCGGCGACGCCTGGCGACGATCCTGACGCTGCCCGGTCGGACGCGCTCTGGCAGAGCAAGACGGACGCCACCCGCGAGACTCGCGGCCTGGCCCGAGGCCCCGCGCTCGCTGAGGCGGCCCGCTGGCTTGCCGATGCCGAGATGCTCTTCGTGGCCGGCGACGGCATCGACGGCGAGGCGGCCCGCACCTTCGCCGGACGGATCGCTCTGCTCGGCCACCGGGCGGTCGCCCACGCCCAGCCCCACGAACTGCTCGCCAGCCTCTCGGCCGCCACCCCGCGCGATCTTCTGCTGCTGATCTGCGGACACGGCGGCAGCGAATGGATGCGGGCCTGCCGGGAGATGCGGACCGCGGGGGGAAACGTGCTCGTCATCGCCCGACGGCCCGGCCGGCTCGCGTCGGCAGCCAACGCCTGCCTCGCGGTTTCCGCGCACGATCCCCAGCCGCACGTCGAGGATCTGGTCTACGAGTCGGCCATGCGGCATCTCCTCGACGATCTCTTCTTGCGGGTGATCGCGACGCGCCCGGAATCGCTCGAGACGTTCGTCGCCAACCGCCGCCGCATGCACGACGACGTCGCCGAGTGAGGCGGGATGAGGCACAGGTTACCAACCTGTGCTACGTGCCTGATGTAGCTTAGGTTTTCAACCTGAGCAGAATTATGCACAGGTTGGAAACCTATGCTACTTGCCTACCGTAGCTCAGGTTGGCAACCTGAGCAGACTTACGGCACAGGTTGCCAACCTGTGCTACGTGAAAACCTGTGCTACGTGGCGGCGGCGCGGCGTCACTCCACGCCGAGCGTTCGCCAGGCGTAGCGGAAGAGATTCCGCGCATCGGCGTAGCGGGCTTCGGTCGACGTGCTGCCGAGCACGACCACGATCAGCCGTCGATCGCCCCTGCTCCCACAGGCTGCCAGGCAGCAGCCCGCGGGCGTGGTCGTGCCCGTCTTGATGCCCTCGTAGCCATCGATTCCGAGCAGCTTGTTGGTGTTGTTCCAGACGACTTCGCGGCGATAGCCGTCGATGTTTTCGATGGTCGCCGTCCGCCTGCGGGTCGCCACGATCTCGCGAAACGCCTGATGCTTCATCGTCTCCCGGGCGAGCGCGGCGATCTCGCGGGCCGTCGAGCCGCAGCCCTCGACCGTGAGCCCGTGAGGATTGCCATAGTTCGTGCTTCGCAGGCCGAGCGCGGCGGCCCTCGCGTTCATTGCGGCCACAAACCGGCCCAGCGGGTCGCCCGCGCCGTCGAGCCGGCCGCCAAGGTGTTCCGCGAGCGCGACCGAGGCGTCGTTGCCCGAGGGGAGCAAGAGTCCGTAGAGCAGGTCGTCCACGCTCACCTGGTCGCCCGGCCGTAGCTGCGCCGTCGAGCCCGTCTCGGAGCCCGCGCGGGCCGACACCCTCACCATCTCGGCGAGGAAGTCGGCGTCAGCGGCCGCTCGCTCCAGCACGAGGAGGGCCGTCATCAGTTTGGCAACGCTCGCCTGGTGCCGCTTCGCATCTTCGTCATGGCCACAGAGCAACACCCCTGAATCGGCATCGACCACCGCCCACGCTGCGGCGGTGACAACCGGCGGCCCGGCGGGGGTGTCGGCCGGCGCGAGTGCTGCTAGCGGCGCAACCGCCTCCGTGCCGCTGACCACCGGCCCGAGCGCCCGCCACGTGGCGGCATCGACCGCTCCCGTCTCCGGCAGACCGGCCAACTTCTGAAACGACCGCACGCCGGTCGCCGTCGCCGGCCCAAACTCGCCATCCACGCCGAGCCGCTGTCCCTCCGGAAGCCGCCCGTTGAGACTCCGCTGCAGATCTTCGACCAGCTTGCCGGATGTGCCGACGGCGAGGGTCCGGGGCTCCATCGGCCGCCCCTCGGGACCGGTTCTCTCGAAGGCGTCGAGGGTGGCCCGGGCAAACTTCGCAATCAGGTCGTCAGCCGGCCCACCCGGCGCCTTGCGGTCGCGGTTGTCTTTCGTGAGCAGGCAAAAGGCGATCGGACCGGCCGGCCCGAGGATCACACCCGCGTCGGTCCGCACACCCGACACGAGCCCCGTCTTGTGGGCCACCTTCACGCCCGCCGGCATGTCGCGGCTCGCCGTGCCGCGATCTTCGCAGGCCAGCATGTGGTCGAGCATCGCCGTGCACGCTCCCTCCGCCACCACGCCGTCTCGCTCCAGATCGCGGCCGTGGATCATTCCCATCAGCCGCACCATGTCGGCCGCCGTTGCGTTGCCGAGGCCAAACTCCCGGCTCCGCTCCGGGTCGAGCGACGACTCCCGCCGGTAGACGGAGGAGTTGAGCCGGATGCCGGGCAGGCCGAGCCGGTCGAGCAGCTCGTTCGTCGCCGGCAGGCCGATCCGGCGGATGACGATGTTGGTCGCCGTGTTGTCGGACGTGGCCATCATCATCCGGATCGCGTCGCGAAGCGTAAACGTCGCGCCCGGTGAGAGCTTGTCGATCACCGCCGATCCAGGCACGACGTCGTCGGCCGCGAATGTCACCTGCTCGTCGAGGGCCACCCGCCCCTGATGGGCTGCCGCGTAGGCCGCCACCATCACCGGCGCCTTCACGAGGCTCGCGGTCGGCATCGGACGATCGGCCGACGAGGCAAACCCCTTGCCCGTCTCCAGGTGGCGGACCGCAGCAGCCACCGCGCCCTCATGCGCCGCCAGTAACGGCTGGAGCGAGTCGCGGAGCGTCTCTTCGACGTCGTCCGCCCGCACGATCGCTCCCGGCAGGAGCAGGAACGGGATCAGGAGGCCCGGCAGCAGCCGCCTCAACGCGACGGCACCTGTCGTCCATCCACACCCTGTCGCCCGCGTCGCGATCATCGCCGTCTCCGGTCCGGTCTCAGGCGAGCGGCAGCGGCCCAGCCAGCAGTTCGACGCCCGTGCCCGAGAGGTCAGGATACCGCCGCAGGCCACCTTCGACCACGACGCCCGACGCAATGTCGCTGGCCAGCAGGGCCGCCCCGTCCATGTCGACGAAGTCGAGCTGGGGCACGATCTGGGCAAGCGCCGAGATGCCGACGGTCGATTCGGTCATGCAGCCGCACATTACGTCGAGGCCCAGTTCGCGGGCCCGGGCGATCATCCGCCGCGCGGGGGCGAGCCCGCCGCACTTCACGAGCTTGATGTTGATGCCGTGAAACCGTCCGGCGCACGCGTCCACATCGGCCTCGACGCCACAGCTCTCGTCCGCAAACACGGGCAGGGCCGAATGACGCCGCACCTCTTCCATGCCGGGGTCCTCGGCGGCCAGCGGCTGTTCGATGAACTCCACGCCGAGATCGGCGAGCGGTCCGGAAAAATCAATCGCCTGCTTCACGCTCCAGCCGCAGTTGGCATCGACGCGAAACGGCTTGTCGGTGTGGCGGCGGAGTTCGCGGATGATCTCCAGGTCGCGATCGGTGCCGAGCTTGATCTTGTAAATCGGCCACTCGGGAACCTCGGCGAGTTTCCGCACCATCCGCTCCGGCGTGTCGATGCCGATCGTGTAGTTGGACGCCGGCCCCGCGGCAGGGTCGAGGCCCCAGAGGCGGTGCAGCGGCCGATCCTGACGCTTCGCCCAGAGGTCGTGCGCCGCCATGTCGAGGGCGCAGCGGGCGAAGGTGTCGTCGCCGAGGGCGGAGCCGATCGCGGCAAGGACCGCGTCGAGGTCGTCTGCCGCCACACCGCAGAGCAGGGGGGCGGCGGCCGCAATCCGCCGCATCAGCGATTCGACCGTGGCGCCGTAGTAGGGATTCGTGGTCGCCTCACCGTAGCCGAAGCACCCTCCCTCGTGCAGCTGCACGACCACGGTGTCTTGCACCTCGACGGTGCCCCGCGAGATCGTGAACGGGTGACGAAGGGGCAGGGCGAAGGCACGGACGGCGAGATCGATCACGTCTTCCGCCTCCGGGCCGCGAGCGCGAGCACCGCGTCGACGAGGTCATTGCTGCCGTGCCGGATCGGGTCGACCACGGGCAGCCCGAGCCGCTGCCGCACCCGCTCCCGCTCCGCGTCGGCTTCCGCCGCCGTGAGCCGGCGGCTGTTGATCGCCACGCCGATCACGCGGCCGCCACCGCGAAAGCCCGCCATCCGCTCATAGGCTTCGATCACGCTTTCGAGCGGCGGCAGGGGGATGTGGGGCAGGCCCATGTGGTGCGGCCGGCCGGCCTCGTAGACCAAGATCATGCCGTGCGGGTCGCAGCCGTGGAGCAGGCCGAGCGACACGCCCGAATACTGCGGGTGCGTGATCGTCGCCTGTCCCTCGACCACCAGCAGTTCGTGGTGCTGGTGGGCGAGCACCTGCTTCTCGACGGCGCCGTTGACGAAGTCGGAGATCACGCGATCGATCGGGCAACCGTCTCCCTCGATCATGATCCCCGTCTGGCCGGTGGCGATGAACTTGGCGTCGGTGCCGCGGGCCCGGAGGGCCCTGGCGAGTTCCACCGACGTGACCATCTTGCCGACGGAGATGTCTTGGCCGATCGTCAGGATCCGCAGGCACTCCTCGCGGAGGGGCGGGCACTTTGCCACGTCCCGCTCGTCGTTGCGGCGGACGTCGCGGATCTCGACACCCCGGCTCCGGGCCGCCGCGGCAAACTCCGGATCGTCGGCCACGAAGTCGTGCAGCCCCGACACGATCCGCATCCCGCGGCCGATCGCCGCCAGGATCACCGGCCGCCAGGGGGGAGGGATGCGCCCACCGGGGGGCGCAATGCCGATGAGCAGTTCGTCGGCGGGGCCGGCCTCGTCGAGCGTCGCCACCACGGGGATCGAGCCGCCCACGCCGAACAGATCGTGGGCCGTGCGGCCCGCCTGCGTCGAGTCGAGGATCGCTGCGATCTCGGGCGTGCGGTAGCGGAGCAGGCACGACGCGGTCTTGCCGGCGGCGGGCTCGCTGTGCCCCTCGGTGAGCAACACGATGCGGCGGGAACGGTCCGGCGAGGTCATCGGGCACCGGCGGGGGGAGGGCGGGATGGCACGAATATCCGCTAGGCGTCAGGGCACCGTCAACTCTCGACTGGCCGTACGCCGCGGTTTACAACTGGTCCTTCGTTCTTCGTCCTGCAGGAGCCACGCGATGACGGGAGGGCAACGCGTGTTTGCAGGGCTGGTCGCGGGCGCCGCCGCAGGGCTCGCGCTTGCCCGCTTTGCACCCGACTGGATCGCCGCGGTCGACATGGTCGCCAAGCCGCTTGGCACGCTCTGGCTGCACGCACTGCAGATGACGGTCGTGCCCTTCGTGCTTTCGCTGATCATCGTGGGCGTCGCCCAGGCGGCCGACGTTGCAGCGGGTGGCCGGATCGCTCGCCGCACGGTGATATGGATCGTATTGCTGGCGTCGGCCTCGTCGGCTTTCACGGCCGTCGTGGCTCCGGCGCTGTTCGCCGCCTGCCCGCGGAGCGGCGACCTCGTGGCCGCGATCCAGCCGACGGATGTCGTCGCGGCCGCGCCACCGCCGGCGGCGGGCTTCGACCGGATCACCTCGCTCGTGCCGGTCAACGTGGTGGCGGCGGCGGCCCAGGGGGCGATCGCGCCGCTGGTGGTGTTCGCGCTCTGCTTCGCCTTCGCGCTCACGAGGCTGCCATCGTCCCGCCGCGAGCCGGTGATCGCACTCGCGCATGGTGTTGCCGACGCGATGGTGGTGATCGTCGACTGGGTGCTGCTCGCCGGTCCGCTTGGCGTGTTTGCGCTGATCCTGCCGGTGGCGGCCCGCGCGGGAGCGGGCGTGCTCGGGGCGCTGGGCGTCTACGTGGCGGTGCTGATCGCCGTTTACCTGCTGATCACCGCTGCGGTCTACGCCGTGGCCTGCCTCGGCGGCGGCGAGTCGCTCCGCCGATTCGCGGCGGCCGTGCTGCCGGCGCAGGCCGTGGCGGCGGGCACGCAGAGTTCGCTGGCGAGCATGCCGGCGATGATGAAGGCGACGGCCACGCTCGGCTACCCGGCGCGAGTGGGCGGGCTCGTGCTGCCGCTGGCGGTGTCGCTCTTTCGGATCACGAGCCCGGCGCAGTACCTCACCGTGGCGAGTTTCATCGGCTGGGCGCACGGCACGCCGCCGGACCCCTGGTCGCTCGCGCTGGCGGCGGTGCTTGCTGTGGTGATCAGCCTTGGCTCGGTGGGCCTGCCGGGGCAGGCGAGCTTCATGGGCACGACGCTTCCGGTGGTGCAGGCCGCGGGCATGCCAATCGAGCCGCTGGGACTCTTACTCGCGGTCGACCTGATTCCCGACGTGTTCGCCACGGTGGGCAACGTCACTGGCGACCTCGCCGTGGCCAGCCGTGTCGCCCGTACGGAAGGCGCTCACACCGAGAATGAGAGCCCGAAGAAAGGCTAGCGGAGGAAACGAGTGGTAAAGCGGAGGGCACGGGGGTCGAACCCGCAACCGGTTTCCCGGCACGACATTTCCAATGTCGCCGCTAGCCATTCGCTTACCCTCCAGGGCTCGGTTTTTCGTGCTGGCCCCACCGTTGGCCCCACCGTTTTCGGAATCGGGCGGTGGGCGATGAGCCTTCGAAACACCGAACAGCGATCTGCAAGTATACCGCCGAAACAGCCGCGAAAAACCCCTGCAACCGTGACCTGGGATGCCTGCCCCCCTGGCCCCTCCGTGGCGGACGCGGCACCACGTGGCGGGCTCTGGCCCCACCGTGACCAGGCTGGCCCCACCGCCGTGCCCGCCCCCTGCGGCCCTGGCCGGTGAGCCTGCAGCCTGGTGGCGGCCACGGGCGTCGAGTGGTGCGGATGGGATTCGACGGGTGGCCTACCGCCCCGCGCCGACCGGCTTCTGCTTGCGACCCTTCTCAGCGGCTCGCCACCCCCACGGCAGCGCCGACGCCTTGTCGGCGAACGGCCACAAGCGGCTCAGCGGCGGACCATCGGCTCTGCTCTTCCGCTGGATTCTATCCGCCGTCTGATCCAGCGACTGGTTCGCCGCCGCGTAACTCGCGGGCTGATCGCATCGCTACCATTGGAAATACACATGGACGTGCGGCTTACTCCAAGTCTTTGACGGCCTTCATGGCCGACGAAACCAACGGAAACACGAACACGATAAGCAATAGGCCGATCAACGCGATGACTACCAGAGTTTCTGTAAGAGTCGTTCCTCTCCGTGGTGCGTGGCTCATTGGGATTCATCGCGCTGACGTTACTTTCGGCGAACGCTCGCGATCAGCAGCTCGCGACCTTCGACGAACCACACCACCCGACTTTATCGCGAGTCTGCTGCATCGCTTGGTTCGGGCTAGGGACCTACTTCGAAGCCTCGACAGGCTTGTCCGACTCTTCCTTCACGGCCTCGGCAGCTACCTCGGCACGCATAGCCATGATTTTGGGCATCAGACGCATCATGGACTTCTGGGACAACTGCATTGATTTTTGCATCAACTCAGGCTGCTTGGCCAAATACGCCTTACCAGCGGGCGACTGATAAAAGGCGATCAGCTCTTTAAGCTCCTCGGCAGAGAACGCGTCGGCGTACAGATTTATGTAGTCGGGCTTGACGTTCTCCCATTTCATCTCCTCGGCGCACATATCCATAACCTTGTCCATCATCTTCTTCTGCTGATCGGCCCCGATCCCAGGCTTAGGGCCTTTTGCGTCGGCGGGTACGCTCGCCTGCATTTGCTTCAACTGAGCAGGCATAACCGCCTTCATGGCCTCGAACGAGGCGGTGATCTGGGTCCCCATGTCCATGGCATCGAGCAGGTTTTCGGCAAGTCGGTGGCGCTCACTTGGCTCCTCCGCACCAATCGCCACCGCACAAATCACGAATGCCGCAGCGAACGAGGTCAATCGCATAAAGGAACTCCTAGTAGTTGTTTGCCCGAACGTCCGCGATCAATGGCCCGCGGCTCACGGCCTCGCCACCACGCATGACGATGACCGCGAGTCCATTGCATCGCGTTGTTCCGGGCCAACGTCGAACAGGAGTTCGGCCTGCTACCCCGCGACGGCCTGATTCTACCGCCGCTTGGGGGATGCGGGCCACAGGCGATCGCTCGCTACACAGGCCCTGAATCATCGGGCGACCCCCAACCGCCGAATCATGCACGGCCCGCACGACAGAGCCGCGACGGCTCAGGGCCCTGCTTCCCGGAATCGAATCCTAGGAGGCTCAACCTCTCCCCTCCGCCATCGCAGAACGCCTACGAAACAGCCCCCAAATCTATGACATGGTTCTGGGGTCTAGTCTCCAAGGGAATCGAGCAGCATCTGAATCTCTTGCGAAGTGATCTTCGAGCATGCCTCGTCCAACATCTTCTTGAAATGCCGCTTTCCTTCCACTCCTGACATGGAGCCGATGTTACCCAGTGGACCAAAGCTGTCAGCGATCAGCGTTTCACTCGCGTCGAACATGGCGTGAAAAGGCACCCCAACGAAGCGGCCCTTCGTCAATCGCCCGGCGACTGCCTGGCCGTTCAGATCGCGAACATCGTCGATCTTGAGGACGACAAAATCTTTCTCGATGACTTCGCGATGATCGTCGATCCAGCGGCTGAGCATGAAACAAGGACCGCAGTAGCGTTGGCTAGTGCGGACCCAGACCCGCTTATTCTGTTTTTTCGCTTGGCGGAACGCCTCCTCCCACTTAGCTTCGGCATCCTGTTGGGCCGGTGCATACCGCTCAATGAAGCCGCAAGCGGTTTCCGCCGCATCGACAGCCTCGGGATCGATGTGAATCCGCCCGAGTTCCTTTCCCTCAAGGTCGTAAGTTATCGCGAAGACACCTGAGATCGCGCTCGACAAGTTATGTCTCTCAATAAAGTCGGTATTCATCTCGGCTAGCACCTCTCCGAGGTCAGCCTGCAGTTGCATGTAGCTGGCGACCGACTTACTCGCCGTGGATGGGAGCAAGTGCGCATTAACGAACTCCACCTGCGACGCGTTCGACTTGTCGTAGACGATCATCATTAAGTGATAGTTGCCGAGGCGACAGTCGCGATGCGTCGACGCAAAACGCTGCGTTAGTGGCAATGGCTCCATGCGACTCGCGGGGGCACCGATTCTCGTGACTCGCCTGCGCACGTCATCGTCGGGTAAAAAATAGACTTCGTCGACGGATGCAGAGCGTCCTTCTTCCTCGTTCGACGCAACCGCCTCTATGTAAATCCTGGTTAGGCACGGCAGGCCATCGATTCGGTAGTGTCCCTCCGGATCAGTTCGAGTCTCAATCCTCGGCAGTTGGAAGGTTGTGGGGTGGGGAGTGCCAGACTCGCGTTTCTCTTCGATGCAAATCAAGGCCACGACCTTGTGGTCGCCGATTGGTCTCCCGTCTTGGTCGGTGATTTGTCCGGCATAACTCTTTGCCGGATAGAGTTGGATACCCGCAGGCTTAGAAAGATCCTCGATCACCGCGGTGCCAACAAACTGCTTGTCCGGCGAGTATGCGATCGCCCCGACTCTCGTTGCTTTCGTGTTGATTCGGAAGCTTCCGTCCTCGTCCGTCTTTTCTCGGACTTCATCGTTGGATTCACCATCGATCGCCTTGATGTGCACAAGTGAATTGGCGATCTGCTGCGGATCGTCCTTCCACGAGATGACCCTGCCCACGACTTTGACTGCCTGATCTACCTTGCGGTGCAGGTGAATCTCATTGATTGCGCCGCGACGCACGTCGATGCTTTGCTCTGCCCGCCAGTCAGGAAGGAATGCACTGGCCTCAAGCGGTCCTTCTGGTGCCACCATCTCAACGACGCCTTTGCGATCGGTAGACGCGGCCCTGTCTCTGCCTGAAGTCCCCGATCTCGGCCGACCACCCTCCAGCCACGTGAGTCGGTGCAAGGAGCGTAAGTTGACCTCAGCGCCAAGCACTGGTTTGCTCTCTCGCCCCTGTGTCACTGACACGCGGACAGGAACGCCTTCCGACAGAATCAGGTCGGCAGGCTGTTGTTGTCCTGTCTTCTTATCAACGGGAATCAGGTCTCGCAGGTTCGCAACCCACTTGTCGTCTTCTAGAATCACAACGTACGTCGAGCCTGGGAGTACTTCTGCGGAAAAACTCCCATCGATGTCGGAGAACTTCCTGAGCCATTCCGCGCGGTTCTCTTCTTCGCCTTGAAAGCTTTTCAGCAACACGTTGAAGCCGCCGGTAAACATGCCGGGTGCGACGACGTGTCCGGTCCAGTTGCTCCGCTCGGCAGCACGACGCGCAATAACGTAGACTCCGTCCTCGTCACGTTGGCTGGATTGAATGACCCAACGGCGGTCGAGCAACTCGGTATAGCAATGGGCGTCCTTGAGGTCCGGATACCACCGGATAGTGGCGAAGCCGTCCTGATTCGTAGTGGGCTTGCAGTCGTCGGGCGTGCCGAGGTAGTTGAAGTCCGGTTCGGGCGTGGCCACGTGAAATCCGAGATCAACTCCGGCGACTGGCTTACCCGTCTCGTCCTCCAAGTGGATGTTGAACGGTCGGCACCGGTACATCGAAATGACGTGCGAATCGGCCCGCGGGTCGCGGATTGGTGTTCTTGAGAACATATGACCACCAATGAGTCCCTCATCGGACCACGCAGTAAGTGATTGCAGTTCCTCATCTGGGGACATCATCAATGTTGCGATTCCGGACGCATCGGTCACGCTACGCAATGCGCCATTGTTTAGTTCGGCTCGGACATGCGCGCTGGCAATGGGTTTCCCTTCACGCTCAACGCGAACCGACACCCGTCGGCCAGGCCGTTGGACGCGCAGGGTCAGACCGCTCTGCACGATCCCCCTCAGTGTCTCGTGGCCGATAACCTGTGCGTCACGTGCGCCGTCGAGGCACGTCGCACACACATGGATGCTGTACCACGGATACTTATTGACCGGCAGCCAAACCTGGAATCGTCCGCCATCGACCGGGGGTTCCAATGAATCGAAGAGTTGATCATTGCATTTGATTTCAATCCGAACTCTTGCCCCATCGACGGGGCCGCCACCGCCGTGGGTAACTTGCCCTGTCAGTCGAAGCTCAAGTTGATCACCTCGCCCACGGATCCAGTCAGGCACGTCTTCGGTAGCAATTACTCGCGTAGCGGCAAAAGACGCCGCGAAACCAACTAAGAGGATTAGCAAGGACGGAAGCGCGGCAAAAACTCGATTCGCGGTAATTGTTGGCACCATGGCGGTACTCGGGAAGAGGGAAGCGAACGGCCGCGATCAGCAGATCGCAGCCAAAAGATCATCCATACCATAGGACGTTATCGCGATTCTGCTGCAAGGCTTGGTTCGGCCTGTCCTGCTTCTGGAGGATTGAAGTCGAGCTCTGTATCAGGAATCTTCCTGCCAAGGATCGGCGAGTAAGTGGTTGTCGTCTCAGTTCTGAACGTATCGAATGTTGCTCGGGAATCAATTCGGCGCACGAGAAAGTGGCGTTGATCTACCCAGATAGTCGTCGGTGAGTCGCCACACTGACCTTCGATCCGAAAGCAATTGACTGCCTCCAGAACGGCATCATCCAGTCGCTTGGCGTCGCGTAACTCGGTCAGTCGCCATCCGGTTGCCTCTGCGGGAAGCAGGAGCGCGGGAATAGTGTGAGCAGCGGAACTGGAGATCCCGATGGCCCATGCCAATGCTAGTCCTAATGACTCCATCTCTTCAGCCTGCGGCTTGATGCTCCACCACGTCTGGATGCGATCGGCACCTTGCCAGACGATCCCATGGACATCTCTCCCGACTAGATCCATAGTGAACGCGAATCGAAATCGGTTGGGACGAACAAACACTGTTTCGAAATGCTTCACGTCCAGCCGATTGCGATCCTCCATCACGAACAGTGTCGTTACGGTGCCCGTGTCACAGTACGACGTGGCTTCTGCATACGCCTTGGACATGCGGCCGAGGATATCCTGGGCGGAAAGCGAGGCTGCCTCGGGGACGTCGGCGCCGCGCACCGCGCACCCAACGGGTACCAAAAGGCAACCGAGCGTAAGGGCGATGATTCGTCGCATCGGACTCCTCTTCTTTGGCGGAACGGCCGCGATCAGCAGATCGCAGCCAATGGATTATCCACACCGCAGGACGCTATCGCGATTCTGCTGCATCGCTTGGTTCGCCCTCTTTACTAGCCCGGGGGTCTTGTCGTCGCATGTTCAGAATGGCAAGGAATGGCCACCTGCCACTTTGACAACCATCTTGGTGTCTGGGTCGCTCAACGCAGGCGGAGGGTTCGCAATGGTCACCTTGAAATGCTCCTGCGCGTTGGCTGAGATATCCGCTCGGCGATAATCCGTCGCCTCATCGATGAAAGCTCCGGAAGCGTCGAAGAACTCGGCCTCGATCGTCACACCGGACCACGTCCGATTTCCTTTGTTTGCGATCAGCCCCACAATCTCCAGACTTCGGTCAACGCTGCGCCTCTGAACGTCACTGATCGACAGTTCTTTGGTGATGTCGCCCTTGAAGAAGGTCGTTCTCAGGAGAGGCAGGAATCCCAATAGCATGATTGGGACCACCATCAGATAGTTCTTCCAACCCCAAGACATATTGAGGTTTGAAATCTCAGCGCCACAATTGGAACACTTCATTTTTGCAATCATGATGTGAAAGCCTTTCTAGGCGAACTCTTAACTATGCGGAACCTCGTAGCCACCCCGTTATGCCCCGATAGCAGGAGTATGCCCTCCTCCTCCCGCCGACTGCAACTCGTCCTCGCGAGCCAGTTTACGGGCTGTTTTTACCTTGAGCGTGCAGGAGTGTTACGTAGCCAAACTGCTGCGTAGCAGCGGAGGCGATACCACGGCCGAGGGCGGCCGACTGAACCGCCGTCTGCCGTTGCGTGAGAGCGAGCGATAGACGGCGGCGTGGTCGAGTGGTGGGAAACGCTCGATCGGCCTCACCCCGCAAACGCGGGCGGTGGCGATCCGCCGCGGTCAGCCTTCACCCCGTCACCGCCGCGGCCTGCCGCATCGTCGGCAGGGCCAGCGCCGCGCGGCGGCGGACGGCCGCCAGGGAAGCCGGAACGGCCGCATGCAGCGGCGCATGACCTGCCCCCATGAATAGAACCAGTTTCTATCGTGAGGGTAGCCCTGCCAAGGGATTGCCACTGATCGCCATCGCTGCGACGGCAACGCCGGCACCGATCATCCATGGGCCAACCATCATCGGGGAATCCCCTGGCATCGGGGAATCTCCTGGCTGAAGTGTTCATTCGAAAAGAGTGCATGCAGCACGCCTGGTAGCGGACGCGTGCGACGTCGTGGCCCGCTCATGGCAGCGGGAGGCGGCGAACCAGTCTTTGGGTCGGCCCGCCACCAATCATCGACGTCTTGGAAACGGCGGTCGAGCCGAGCATCTTCCAGAGGGCGTACGTCCCATCCGCCGGACGTCGCCACGCGATAGAGTTGCCCGCGTAACTCATCGACGGAACCGGCGTCCGTGGGGTGCCGGCAGGGCTGATCTCCGTCTCCTTGCGGAACTGGCCCGTTCCGGATGCGGCGTCATAGGTCATCAGCCACTGGACCACGCTGCCGGTGGCGGTTTTTCGCCAGAGCAGGTCACCGATGTGGTTGGCGTCGTAGTTGCCGGTCGTGACGAGATCCCAGCCCGTCCCCTTGGCGACGGTGAAACCGCCGATCGTGCTCGTGCCGCTCATGAGGCGGACCTTGTGCGCGTTGCTCACGAGGTCTTTCCAGATGAGGTCAACGCGGCCGTCGCCGTTGGCGTCGTAGTCGGGCGCGGTCGCCACGAGCCGGGAGTTGCTCGGGACGGTGATGGGCCCCTGGCTAAGAACCTTCGTGCCCTTCATCAACCACATCTCATGCGCGTTGGTCGATGCATGACGCCACACGAGATCGGTGCAGCCGTTGCCGTCGTAGTCGCCGCTGGCTTCGACCCGAACGTCGGGCGTGTTGCGGCCCTGCAGATACTGCTTGGTGGCGACTGTCCCATCGGCGTTCATCACCCAGAGCACGGTCGCGTTGGTGGTGGGGTTTCGCCAGACCAGGTCGGTCACGGAGTCGGTGCTGAAGTACGCGGCGGTTTGCAGCACCCGGCCACCACCCTCCGACAGGCTGCGCTTCCCGACGACGTTGCCCTGGGCGTCGTACAACCGGCCCACGTACCCGGTCGTGGTGCCTGCGGTGTCGGTCTTGCGCCACACGGTGTCGCCGATGCCGTCGCCGTTGAGATCGATGGCCGGCCGACCGGACGGCGCGGCGGTGGTGGCGAGCCGAAACCCCGTGTCGTCGTTCTCGTAGAATCCCGGAGTGGAGTCGCGGCGATGCGTCGACCCGATGGCCGTCATCCCCAGGCTCCATGATCCGCCCCGCACCACCCGGGAAGGCGGCGACGACGAACTCGGGGCGGGCTCCACCACGCCATTGGTCCATTCCCAGAGACTGCCGCCTTGGTCGAACGTGCCGTAGGCGCTCGCACTGCCCGTGTAGGCACCAACGACGGTGAGCTTGTCGCCCTCGGGCCGGCGGCTGTTGTAGTTCGCGGAGTTGGCAACACCTGGGGGATTGGGCTCATCGACCGGCTGCAGATCGCTCTTGGTGGGAAACGCGTGATAGCCTCCAGCGCCGTTGTTGAGCGTCGGATCGTAATAGGCGGCCTTGAACCACTCGCTTTCTCTCGGAATCCACCAGGTGGCGGCCTGGTTCCTGGGGATGATCCCCTCGGTCGCTCCGTTGAGGGTGTAAGCACCCGTCTCGGTGCTCGAGGTGCTCGTGCCACCGTTATGCAGCCAGTTTGCCATCCGCGCCGCATCAAACCAGGTCACCCAGGGGACAGGACGATCGCCGTTGCCGATGGGGGCGTAGGCGTAGGGACTGCCGGCCGTTCCCGATCCCGTGCGACTGATCGTCCCGCCGATGACTTTGTCGCCCGCCATGTCTTTGTTGTAGAGATTCGAGATCGAGGAGGCCGTCGGAACCGTGGCAACGCTGTTGAGAAAGGCCGAATACTGATTGAGGGTGACCTCGAACTTGCCGATTCGGTACACATGATCGACGCTGCCGTAGCCGGTGGTGGGATCCGCGGGATTGTTCACGTTGCCGACGTACACGGTCTGGATATCGACCGCCATCATCGCCCGTGACTCGAGCATCTCGATCCGGGTAGACGGCAACGCTCGCCTCGGGCCGGAGAGCCGCGTGCGATTCGCTTTGGCCGGCTTGCCGCGGCGCCACCAATGGAAACCAAGAAGACCGCCAATCGCTGGATCGCTCATGTGTGGAGCTCTTTCCGTGACAGGACAGACGACTCGCGCCTGAGAAGGATAGGGCGTGCCGCAACGGCCTTGCAAGGGACAATTCGGCGGCGGATCGACCGCCGATGCCTCACCCAGACGCTGCCTTCCCCGTAGCACAGGTTTTCAACCTGTGGCTTATTCTGAGCAGGTTGAAAACCTGCTCTACGTCCCGCCGTAGCACAGGTTTTCAACCTGTGTGCCTGTTCTGAGCAGGTTGAAAACCTGCTCTACGTCCCGCCGTAGCACAGGTTTTCAACCTGTGTGCCTGTTCTGAGCAGGTTGAAAACCTGCTCTACGTCCCGTAGCACAGGTTGTCAACCTGTGTGCCCTCCCGGTTCGCCTTCGGGCCGGCGTTGCCCGTTGCCCATGACCGGTCAGTCGTGAAGGTGGTTCGTAAACCACTCCGCTGCCAGCCTGGCCACCTCGTCCATCGCGCCCGGCTCCTCGAAGAGATGCGTCGCCCCCGGCACCACCGCAAGCTGCTTCTCCACGCAGGCGAGTTCCGCAAGCGCCCGGCGATTCAGCGCGAGCACCTCGGTGTCTTCACCACCCACGATCAGGAGCGTGGGCTGGTGCACCGCCCAAAGCCTCCGGCCCGCAAGGTCGGGACGGCCGCCCCGCGACACGACCGCTTGCACCGCCGGCTCGCAGGCCGCCGCCGTGAGGGCCGCGGCCGCTCCAGTGCTCGCCCCAAAGAGCCCGAGCGGAAGGTGTCTCGTCTGCTCGAGCCTGGAGACAAACCTCACCGTCGCCAGCAACCGCTCAGCAAGCAACGCGATGTCAAACACGCTACTGCGGCTGGAGGCCTCCTGCTCGGTGAGCAGGTCGACGAGGAGCGTGCCAATCCATGACTCATGGAGTACCTCCGCCACGGCGGCACTCCGCGGACTGTGCCGACTCGAACCACTGCCGTGCGCGAAAATCACCAACCCCGTCGGCGGCGAGGGCAGCGTGAGCCGCCCACCAAGCGCGAGTGGCTTTCCCTTGGTGCCGTTCACCGGCACGGTCACATCGATCGTCTCGATCAGGCTGCCAAGCATCTCGACATCTCCTCGGGGCGGCCGTGCGCTGCACGGCCTGGTTTCATAACTCAGTTCCAAAACACTGATCAGATGGTTCGTCAGGGTTTCCGCTTCGGACGGCAGGTCGGCGATTCCGCCAGCGAGAACACGAGGAGCTCTTCACTGGTGACCGTCGAGATGTCGTGGTGCACGCTCACGAGCTTCACACCCACCGCCATCTCGACGATCTCCGCCAGCCGCGACCGTCCTGCCGACACCATGTGGGCACGAATCTGCTTGAGCAGCGCCCGGCCGTTTTCGTTGTCACCCGCATGGCCATTGCCGTCCCCGTTGCTGTGGCCATTGCCATTGCCATTGCCATTCGCATCGACGGGGGCATGGCCTGCCTCAGCCGATGCCGCCCCCGCCGACTCACCCCGCGGAGCGATCAGTTGCCGCTCCGCAGGTGTGAGCACACCCTGGAGTCGCACGACGAGGAGATCGCCGACGAGGTGCGAATGGATGTCTCGGGGACCGCGCCCGATGAAGTCCTGCTGAAACTTCGAGATGCCGTCGCAGACGGCGGCCTCGATTTCGCCCTGTGATTTCATGCTACTGCCACTGCTACGGGTGACGGGTTCGGCTACAGCGTGATTCATGGAGGCCCTCCTTCAGCCACCATGGACCACCATGGGCGCCGACCGCAATGCGAACGTGCGTCCGGTGATAGTCACGGCACCATGGCCGTTGCCATTCGCATACCCGTTGCCATTGCCGTTACCGTTACCATTCGCATGGCCGTTGCCGTTACCGTTGGCATTGCCATTACAGATTCGGTCCCACACCTCGCGGCGATGGATCGGCATCTTCGCGTCGGCCTGAAAGCCCAGCCGTACGCGGCCCCCCTCGATCTCCAGGATCGTGATCTCGAGCACGATCTCCAGATCCTCAGGCCGACCGATTACCACACTCTCCCGATTCTTTCTCGTTAGCACCAACATGGGACACCTTCTTCATGGTTTGGAATCCTTCCGGAAAAAAATCACGGCAGACGGATCCATTCCCGTCTGCGTCATCGACATGCAAATGCTCGTCAACCGCCACACCGAAGCCAGGCACGTGCCCGCCGAGCACGACCAGATCGACGCCGACCGCGGTGGTGCAGGTCTTGAGCAGGCTGCCCGTATCG
>Ga0304730_1000946_pt1 | contig 23190 bp, 31 predicted proteins | sample M_130628_MF_Meta_FD_190474 | JGI IMG/M metagenome (GOLD analysis project Ga0304730, IMG submission 190474) | Freshwater microbial communities from Lake Montjoie, Canada to study carbon cycling - M_130628_MF_MetaG (v2) (version 2) | ecosystem: Environmental > Aquatic > Freshwater > Lake | place...
TGCAGTCATGGTGATAACCATTAGTGAGATAGCCCACCATGAGTTATCGCTGAAAACTGGAACTGTACAGTTTGAACCAAACAATGCACCTTGACGAGCAACTGCAATCAAAGTTGTTGACTGTAGAAGACCAAGACCAATAGTTAGGTAACGAGTGTACTGAGTTAGCTTTGCCTGACCTGCTTGACCTTCTTTATACAAAGTCTCGAAGCGAGGAATTACAACTCTTAGCAACTGGGTGATAATCGAAGCCGTAATGTAAGGCATGATTCCCAGTGCAAAGATCGATAGCTGAAGCAAAGCTCCACCGGAGAATAGGTTCACAAGTTCATAGATGCCTGAAGTGCTGGTGTTACCAGTGTTCAAACATTGCTGCACGTTGCCGTAGTTGACAAATGGCGCAGGGATGAAAGATCCCAAACGATAGATGGCAACAATTGCAAGCGTGAACATAAGCTTGTTGCGCAGATCTGGAGTACTAAAAGCTCTCTTGATTGCACTAAACATATTTCGCCTCCTGTGGCTAAATACCTATTAGGTAAATTACTCGGTTACAGATCCGCCGGCAGCAAGAATCTTTGCCTTTGCAGACTCTGACACTTTGTCAACCTTGAGGTCAAGTTTAAGGCTTAGGTCGCCTTGTCCTAGGACCTTGACCTTCTCGTTCTTACGAACTGCACCCTTAGCAACTAGTGAGGCTACAGTTACTTCGCCACCCTGAGGGTAAAGCTCAACAAGAGTTTCTAGGTTTACAACCTGGTACTCCACGCGGAAAGGGTTCTTGAAACCACGAAGCTTAGGGGTTCTCATTACTAGACGAACACCACCACCTTCGAAGCCTGGGCGAACCTGGTAACGAGCCTTGGTTCCCTTGGTTCCACGACCTGAGGTCTTACCCTTAGATCCTTCACCACGACCAACACGGGTGCGGTCTTTCTTAGAACCTGGAGCTGGACGCAAGTGGTGCAGCTTTAGAAGATTGCTCTTCTCCTGAACCACAGCTGGCTTTTTCGCAACAGTCTTCTTTGCGGCAGCTGGCTTTTCAGCAGCTGCTAACTTCTCGGCTGCAGGCTTCTTCTCAGCAGCAGGCTTAGCAGCAGCTTTAGCTGCAGCTGGCTTAGCCGCTGCTGGCTTCTTTGCTGCAGGCTTTTCTGCGCCTTCGACGTTCTTGTTTTCTTCGCTCATTAGTTGATCTCCTCAACCTTTACTAGGTGCGCAACAGCACGAACCAAACCACGAACAACTAGGCTGTCGTCTTTGACAATGATGTCGCCGATACGCTTTAGACCTAATGTACGAAGTGAGTCACGCTGACGCTGGCTGTTGCCAACACCGCTTTTAACCTGGGTCACTTTTAGACGTGCTGCCATTTTAGGCACCTGCCTTTGCTGCTTCTTTAGCTGCGGCTTGAGCACGAAGTAGACCCTTAGGTGCAACTTCTTCAAGCGTTAGACCACGACGGGCAGCAACTGCTGAAGGCTCTTCAAGCTTCTTCAATGCTGCAACTGTCGCATGGACAATGTTGATGGTGTTCGCTGATCCCAATGACTTTGAAAGCACATCGTTCACACCGGCACACTCTAGAACTGCACGAACTGGACCACCGGCGATAACACCGGTACCAGCAGATGCAGGGCGAAGCAATACAACACCAGCTGCTGCTTCACCTTGAACTGGGTGAGGAATGGTTCCACCAATGCGAGGTACGCGGAAGAAACTCTTCTTAGCTTCTTCAACACCCTTAGCAATAGCTGCTGGAACTTCCTTAGCCTTACCGTAGCCAACGCCAACCATACCGTTACCGTCACCAACAACAACTAGTGCTGTGAATGAGAAACGACGACCACCCTGGACAACCTTAGAAACACGGTTGATGGTAACAACACGCTCTAAGAACTGGCTCTTAGTTTCTTCACGGTCACGACGCTCACCACGAGGTGCGCGTTCACGGCTGCCACGACGAGCATCGCGCTCGTTAGTGTCAACGGCGACTGCTTCAACCGGTGTGCTTTCAACTGCAACTGCAGTTTCTTGCTCAGTAGACAAATCTTGCTCCTTGTTTTCGTTACTCACAGAACCAACCCACCTTCACGTGCGCCATCAGCGATAGCTGCTACACGACCGGCATACTTGTTACCGCCACGGTCGAAGACGACCTCAGAGATACCAGCAGCCTTCGCGCGCTCTGCTAGTAGCAGACCTACGGCCTTTGACTTAGCTGACTTGTCATCAGCTGACTTACGAAGATCGGCTTCCATGGTTGAAGCTGACACTAGGGTGTGACCCTGAGCATCGTCAACAATCTGAACGAAGACGTGACGAGCTGAACGAGTTACCACTAGACGTGGACGGGCAGCAGTTCCCTCAATCTTCTTACGAAGACGTAGGTGACGGCGACCACGTGCGGCAGATTTGCTCTTACCGCGAGTCTTTGGAGTTAGTCCCATGATTACTTACCTGACTTTCCGGCCTTGCGACGAACAACTTCGCCGGCGTAACGTACACCCTTGCCCTTATAAGGCTCTGGCTTGCGTAGCTTTCTAAGGTTGGCAGCAACTTCACCAACAGCCTGCTTGTCGATACCGACAACAGTGATCTTGGTGTTTCCTTCAAGCTGGAATGTAATCCCGGCTGGAGGCTCAACCATGATTGGGTGAGAGTAACCAAGTGCAAATTCAATACCTGCACCCTTAGCGGTTACACGATAACCAGTTCCAACGATTTCAAGTCCCTTAGTGAAACCCTTTGTTACGCCTTCAATGTTGTTAGCGATAAGGGTTCTAGTAAGACCGTGAAGTGAACGTGAGTTACGCTCATCGTCAGGACGGGTAACGGTGATAGTTCCGTCTTCTAAAACAAATGTGATCGGTGCAGGAACTGTGTGAGTAAGAGTTCCCTTAGGACCCTTCACTTCAATAACCTGACCATCAATCTTTACTTCAACTCCAGCTGGAACTGAAATAGGCATCTTTCCAATACGTGACATCGTGGCTTACCAAACGTAGGCGATTACTTCTCCGCCTACTCCTTTCTTGGTCGCTTGACGGTCAGTTAGTAGCCCTGACGAAGTCGAAAGAATTGCAATACCTAGGCCACCAAGAACGCGAGGGATCTCAGACGACTTTGCGTATACACGCAAGCCAGGCTTTGAAACTCTCTTGATTCCTGAGATTGAACGCTCACGGTTAGGACCGTACTTCAGTTCAATGTGTAGGTTCTTGCCAACTTCTGCATCGGTGATCGTGATGGCAGCGATGTAACCCTCTGCCTTCAAGATCTCTGCGATGTTTGCCTTTAGCTTGCTGTAAGGCAAGTTAATCTCCTCGTGGAACGCTGAGTTGGCATTGCGCAGCCGGGTCAGGAAATCTGCTACCGGGTCTGTCATTGTCATATTGTTTGTTTCCTTCTTTGTCGGTTTCTGAGAACTTTACGAGTAATCAGACCTATCCAATTAGTAGTTAGTTGTTCTCTGCTGTCTTGAACGGGAAGCCTAGAGCTGTTAGCAACGCACGTCCTTCTGCATCGTTTGAAGCTGTGGTAACCAAGGTGATGTCCATACCGCGAGGTCTGTCAACATTGTCCTGGTTGATTTCGTGGAACATGGTCTGCTCAGTAAGCCCAAAGGTGTAGTTACCCTTACCGTCGAACTGCTTGTCTGATAGACCACGGAAGTCACGAATACGTGGCAAAGAAAGTGATAGAAGTCTGTCTAAGAATTCCCACATTCTGTCGCCACGCAAAGTTACGTGTGCACCAATCGGCTGACCTTCACGAAGCTTGAACTGCGCAATTGACTTGCGAGCCAAGTTAACCTGAGGCTTCTGACCAGTGATTGCAGTTAGATCCTTGACTGCGAACTCGATTAGCTTGCCATCCTTAGATGCTTCACCAACACCCATGTTCACAACAATCTTGGTAAGCCCTGGCACCTGGTGAACATTCTTGAAACCAAACATGGTCTGAAGTTCATCCTTGATTTCGCTCTTATAGCGAAGCTTTAGGCGTGGCTGAATTTTTACGTCAGTCATTAGATTTCCTTACCTGAGCTCTTAGCAATGCGAGTTCTTACGATCTTGCTCTTGCCATTGACAGTAACTGTTTCAACCTTTGCGCCAATACGTGTTGCCTTCTTGGTGCTTGGGTCAACTAGAGCAACGTTTGAGATGTGAATCGGAGCTGGCTCAGTTACGATGCCACCATCTGATACACCCTTAGCGTTCTCTGTCTTACGAACGTGCTTCTTGACTAGGTTTAGGCCATCGACAATAACGCGGTTCTTTTCTTTGTCGATAGACAAAACAGTTCCGGTCTTGCCGCGGTCGCCACCACGAGCCTGAGTCTTACCAGTAATAAGAATTACTGTGTCACCCTTTTTGATTGCGGGCATGATTAAATTACCTCCGGTGCTAACGAAATGATCTTCATGAACTTCTTGTCACGAAGCTCACGTCCAACTGGACCGAAGATACGTGTACCCTGAGGTTCGCCGTCCTTCTTGATGATCACAGCTGCGTTCTCGTCAAACTTGATGTATGAGCCGTCTGGACGACGAACTTCCTTAGTTGTGCGAACGATAACCGCCTTTACGACGTCACCCTTCTTTACGCTGCCACCAGGAATTGCGTCCTTAACAGTTGCAACGACGACATCTCCGATACTTGCGTAACGACGACCCGAGCCACCGAGGATACGGATAGCAAGAAGCTCTTTGGCACCGGTGTTATCGGCAACCTTCATTCTCGATTCTTGTTGTAACATTCCATATCTCCTATTACTTGGCCTTCTCGACGATCTCGACTAGACGCCAACGCTTGGTTGCCGACAGTGGTCGAGTCTCGTGAATGACTACTAGGTCACCGATTCCAGCAGTGTTGCCTTCATCGTGAGCCTTGATCTTGGTGGTGCGGCGGATAACCTTGCCGTAAAGCGGGTGCTTTACACGGTCTTCAACCTCAACCACGATGGTCTTGTTCATCTTGTCGCTGACTACATAGCCACGACGAGACTTACGGTCACCGCGATCTAGAGTTTCTGTAACTTCAGCCATGGTTATGCCTCCTCAGTTTCTGCAGCCGGTGTAGCCGACTTAGCCTTTGCAGCCTTAGCTGGCTTCTCAGTAGCAGCAGGTGCAGCTACAACAGCACGGATACCTAGTTCACGCTCACGCATAACAGTGAAGATACGAGCAATGTCGCGCTTTACTGCCTTGATGCGGCCGTGGCTTTCTAGCTGTCCAGTAGCTGACTGAAAACGTAGGTTGAAAAGTTCTTCCTTAGCCTTCTTAAGTTCTTCTACCAAAACTGAATCTTCGATTATGTCTAGATCAGCTGGAGTTAGATTCTTTGAACCGATAGTCATTATGCGTCACCTTCTTCACGCTTGATGATGCGAGCTTTTAGAGGAAGCTTGTGAATTGCACGAGTTAGTGCCTCACGAGCTACTTCTTCGCTAACACCAGATAGTTCGAACATCACACGACCTGGCTTAACGTTTGCAATCCACCACTCAGGTGAACCCTTACCGGAACCCATACGAGTTTCCGCAGGCTTCTTAGTTAGTGGACGGTCTGGGAATATGTTGATCCAAACCTTTCCACCACGCTTGATGTGACGGGTCATAGCAATACGGGCTGATTCAATCTGACGGTTGGTTACGTATGCAGGAGTAATAGCCTGGATACCCCACTCGCCGAATGAAACCTTTGTACCACCAGAGGCAGCTCCACCACGCTTAGGGTGGTGTTGCTTACGGTGCTTAACTTTACGAGGAATCAACATGATTATGCCTTTGCGCTTTCTGCTGGACGACGGCCGCGGCCCTCGCGCTCGCTACGAACTGGCTTTGCATTTGCCTGCTCGATTGCTAGCTCCTTGTTGGTGATATCACCCTTGTAGATCCATACCTTCACACCGATACGACCGAAAGTGGTCTTAGCTTCGTAGAAGCCGTAATCGATGTTGGCACGAAGTGTGTGTAGTGGAACTCGACCTTGACGGTAGAACTCTGAGCGGCTCATTTCAGCGCCACCTAGACGACCTGAACACTGAACACGGATACCCTTAGCACCCTGACGCTCAGCACCCTGCATACCCTTACGCATTGCACGACGGAAAGCAACACGAGCTGCTAGCTGTTCAGCAATACCCTGGGCTACCAACTGTGCATCCATCTCAGGGTTTTTAACCTCAAGAATGTTTAGCTGGATCTGCTTCTTGGTTAGCTTCTCTAGATCGGTGCGGATAGCTTCAGCTTCCTGACCACGACGACCGATAACAAGACCTGGACGAGCAGTGTGAATGTCAACACGAACACGGTCACGAGTACGCTCGATCTCGATGTGTGAAACACCTGCACGGTCTAGGCGATCTGTTAGAAGAATACGGATACGGATATCTTCAGCAACATAGTCCTTGTAGCGCTGGCCAACCTTAGTTGAATCAGCGAACCAACGTGAACGGTGATCTGTAGTGATACCTAGTCGGAAACCGTAAGGATTTACCTTCTGACCCATTACTTGGTCCTCGCCTTCTGTGCGGTCGCCTTAGCGATGATCTCGTCTGGAGTTGAAACGACAACTGTGATGTGGCTTGTGCGCTTTAGGATCTGAGCTGAACGGCCCTGAGCACGAGGCATGAATCTCTTCATGGTCGCACCTTCGTCAACATATGCTTCTGAAATGATTAGGTCGCCCTCATCAAAACGAACGTTAGCTGCATCAGCTTTTACTCTTGCGTTAGCAACAGCAGAAGCGATCAACTTGTTTACAGGAGCAGCAGCTGCCTGAGGAGCAAACTTCATAAGTGCAAGTGCTTCTTCAGCGCTCTTGCCACGAATCAAGTCGACAACACGACGAGCCTTCTGTGGGGTGATACGCACACTGCGTAATTTAGCGGTAGCTTCCATGATTACTTCCTGCGACCCTTCTTGTCGTCCTTCACGTGACCACGGAAGGTGCGGGTAGGTGCGAATTCACCAAGCTTGTGACCAACCATGGTCTCGCTGATGAAAACTGGGATGTGCTTACGGCCATCGTGAACCGCGATGGTGTGACCCAGCATGGCTGGAACAATCATCGAGCGACGTGACCAGGTCTTGATCACGTTCTTTGAGTTCGCTTCGTTTTGCTTGGCTACCTTCTTGAAAAGGTGGTCATCAACGAAAGGACCTTTTTTTAGACTTCTTGGCATATTCTTAGGCTCCTACTAGTGGCTTCCACGTGGACGACGGCGGACAATCATCTTGTCGCTAGGCAACTTCTTCTTACGGGTACGACCTTCAGCTTGACCCCAAGGGCTTACTGGGTGACGTCCACCAGAAGTCTTACCTTCACCACCACCGTGTGGGTGGTCTACTGGGTTCATGGCAACGCCACGGACAGTTGGGCGAACACCCTTCCATCTCATACGTCCTGCTTTACCCCAGTTGATGTTTGACTGCTCAGCGTTACCAACTTCACCGATGGTTGCACGGCAACGAGCATCGACGTTACGAATTTCACCTGAAGGCAAACGTAGCTGAGCCATGCCGCCATCTTTAGCAACTAGACGAACTGCAGCTCCAGCTGATCGACCCATCTTGGCTCCACCGCCTGGCTTTAGTTCAATAGCGTGGATAACAGTACCAACCGGAATGTTCTTCAAAGGAAGAGCGTTACCTGGCTTGATGTCCGCTGATGGACCCTGCTCAATGCGGTCACCCTGCTTTAGCTTGTTAGGAGCGATGATGTATCGCTTCTCGCCATCTGCGTAGTGAAGTAGTGCAATACGTGCGGTACGGTTCGGGTCGTACTCGATGTGTGCAACAGTAGCTGGCACGCCATCCTTGTCGTGACGACGGAAGTCGATCACGCGATACATACGCTTGTGACCACCACCGATGTGACGAGTAGTAATACGACCTGATGCATTACGACCACCAGTTTTTGGAAGTGGACGTAGAAGTGACTTCTCAGGAGTGGTTCTGGTTACTTCAGAAAAGTCTGAAACAGATGAACCACGACGACCTGGAGTCGTTGGCTTATATTTACGAATTCCCATTTATCTCTCGCCCTTAACCGATGTTGCTAAACAAGTCGATGGTGCCGCTCTTCAAAGTGATGATTGCGCGCTTGGTGTCCTTGCGCTTACCCAATCCAAACTTTGTCTTACGGGTCTTACCAATGCGGTTCAAAGTGTTAACTGATGCAACCTTGACGTTGAAGATAACTTCAACAGCCTGCTTGATCTCAGTCTTGTTTGAACGTGGATCCACTTCGAAGGTGTACTTACCCATATCAATGAGGTTGTATGACTTCTCGGAAACGATTGGACGAATAATGACGTCGCGTGGGTTCTTGTTTACAGCAGTCATTTTTACGCCTCCTTCTTTGAGTTAGCGGTGAACTCTTCAATAGCTGACTTTGTGAAAACTAAGTCATCAGAGTTCAAGATGTCGTAAGCGTTTAGCTGGTCAACTGGAAGAACGTGAACGTTCTTTAGGTTGCGCAAGCTTAGGTAGCTAACTTCATCAGTGCGATCTAGAACAACTAGCACGTTCTTCTGCTTGGTGAACTTAGCAAGGAAAGCCTGAGCTGCCTTAGTTGAAGGCTTGTCGCTTAGACCTAGAGACTCAACTACGTGAAGACGGTTGTTACGAGCTCTGTCAGTTAGTGCCTGACGAACTGCAGCAGCCTTCATCTTCTTAGGTGTTCTCTGGTCATAGTCACGAGGCTTAGGACCGTGAGTGATGTAACCACCGCGCATCTGAGGAGCACGAAGGGAACCCTGACGAGCACGACCTGTACCCTTCTGTGCGAAAGGCTTCTTACCAGTACCTGAAACTTCACCGTGACGCTTGGTTGACTGTGTGCCCTGACGAGCAGCAGCCATCTGAGCTACAACAACCTGGTGAACTAGAGGAATGCTGATGTTGACATCGAACAGAGCTGCATCAAGTTCAACTGAACCTGACTTCTTACCCTGTACGTCTAATACATCTACGTTAGCCATGAGAATTATGCACCCTTCTTCACTGCGTTACGAACGAATACAAGTGATCCCTTTGAACCAGGAACTGCACCCTTGACAAGTAGTAGACCCTTTTCAGCATCGATACCGTGGATGGTTAGGTTCAAGGTAGTTACCTTGTCCTGACCCATACGACCAGCCATCTTTGTTCCTCTGAAAACGCGACCAGGTGAAGTACCAGCACCGATAGAACCAGGCTTACGGTGGTTGCGGTGTGAACCGTGTGATGCACCAACACCGTGGAAACCGTGACGCTTCATGTGACCGGCGAAACCTTTACCCTTGCTAGTTCCAACAACGTCAACAAACATGCCAACTTCGAAAAGCTCAACACCAAGTTCCTGACCAACTTCATAAGTGTCAGCATCTAGTGTTCTGATTTCTGCAAGGTGACGACGAGGAGTTGCTCCAGCTTTAACAAACTGACCTGCGTCAGGCTTGTTTACTTTGCGTGGGTCAATTGCTCCGTATGCAATCTGGATTGCTGTGTAACCATCAGTGTCAAGGTTCTTGATCTGAGTGATTACGTTTGATCCAGCTTCAATAACGGTGATAGGGACCATCTTGTTGTTGGCGTCCCATGCCTGGGTCATACCGAGCTTCTTGCCCAGTAGTCCCTTCACAATACGTGTAGTAGTCATCTGTCTTTTCCTTAGAGCTTGATCTCGATGTTGACATCGGCTGGAAGGTCGAGGCGCATCAAAGAGTCAACTGCCTTAGGAGTTGGGTTGATGATATCGATCAAGCGCTTGTGGGTGCGCATCTCGAAGTGCTCGCGGCTGTCCTTGTATTTGTGAGGTGAACGAATCACCGCAATAACATTCTTCTCAGTAGGTAGTGGTACAGGACCAACAACCTTCGCACCCGCACGGGTAACGGTTTCTACGATCTTTCGAGCTGAAGAATCGATGATCTCGTGATCGTACGACTTCAGTCGAATGCGGATCTTCTGATCTGCCATTAGGACTCGCTTTCTTGACGTCTAAGACGTCAATAACTAGCAGCACTTTTTGATATGCACCACTATTTATCTGTCAAACCCAGTTACCTGGGGCACTGCTCCGACCCACGCACTCGGGCGTGTCGTGAGCGATGCTCACTTCAAACTCAAGTACATACTTCGGTAAATTTTTGGCTCAGCTGCGGCCGGACCCGTTTTAGCGGTTCACTATTGCCTGCAGTGGTTCGCTCCAGAAAGAACGACATCACATGAACTTCTCAATCTTGGCACAACTACCCGTGTCAATGCAAGTCCGAGACAAGAAAAACCCTAATATTCGAACTTTTATGTCCAAGGGATCTTGCCAGCACAAGACAGACTATTTCCATGACAATCTTTGAATTCTCAGCCTGGCTGAACATCCTGGTCCTTGCCTTAGTAACCTGTTTCCAAATAGCCCTCATTTCTGGAGCTCCTTGGGGCGAATATGCCTTTGGTGGCCAAAACAAAGGAGTTTTGCCCATCCGGCTCAGAATTGGCTCTGTAATCACCGTGTTTCTCTACCTTGGTATAGCTGGCCATTACCTAGCCCAACTAGGTGTGTTCCCTAAATTTCTAGGACCCGACATGAACCAGCTAGCCAACTGGGTAATTGTTGGACTTAACTCCCTAGCCCTGATCATGAACACCATCACCCCAAGCAAGAAGGAAAGAATGATCTGGGCTCCAGTTGCCTTAGTGCTTCTAGCCACGAGTGTCGCAGTTGCCCTCGCCTAATTGTTCCTTGGGAGAGACGCCCCAAGCAGTTGTTATTGCCGAATCAATGAACAGGTTCTGTGGGTATAAGTTCAAAAATCTCGCAATCGGAACCTCATACAAACTCAAGTACATGGTTCGGAAAATTCTAGGCTCAGCTGCGGCCGAACCCGTTTTAGCGTTTCACTATTGCCTGCAGTGGTTGGCTCAAGAAAGAGCGACATCACATGAACGTCCAAAACTTGGCACAGCACAGCCCTTTGGTGCAAGTGAAAGTGAGGAAATCTTTGAACCAGGATATGGGTCAGAGTTTTAAGGTAATGGGCACTTTATGGCAGCTCCGAATCTATACGATCCATCCACGAGATAAAAGACCTTGAATTTGATGCCCCTATGATCGTCTTTTCCAGCGATATGTGAGGAATTTAGGTAGGTTAAATCCTCTTTCTTGGATTATTTCAGCAGCTAATTGAAATCTGAAAAGCAGCGAGAACACAAGCAGGACTGCGATAACCCCTGTCGCAATTTCAGGTAAATTTAAGCTCAAAATTGAATCATTGTCAACAAATACCTTGAGCCACAACCAGACCGTAAGGAGTAACAAAGACGACCAGAGAATCGGATTGAGAAATCTATAAAGAGCTGATATTTCAAATTTTTTCTGGGAAAAAATTTTTTCAAGCCTGTAAATAAGGGTCGCTAGAGCGATTGCTTTGCCCAGTGCAACTAAGTAAAGGAACATTACCGGTTCTCTAAACACAGTAAAAACAACAACGCCTGCCAGCAACATCAAAAACTCAAATAGTTGGGAGATTCTCACACTTCTTAACTCTCCTTTCATTTCCATACTGTTACTCAATGTTGCGAAAGGAATGTAAAAAGCTGCAAATATTGCCATGGGCTGAATAAGATTGGAAGTCAACTCCCATCCTGGTCCTAGCCAAATTCTTGCAAAGGAAGGGCCCAAGAGAAAAACACCTCCGAACAGAGAGAATGAAAAACAACTAGCCACAACGACAGCATCACTTATCCCCTTGAAATAGACTCTTTTTTCGTCCAAATGTCTCCACATCGGCTGGAGCGGGCGATTGATTACCTCAGTTAGGCTTGCTGCTGGCACTTGAGTTAGAACTAGAGCTCTCGAATAAAAGCCAACATTGGCAGCACTTGAAATGAGTCCTAAAAAGAAGGTTGGCAATTGATACAAAAATAGGAATACCAAGTTTTGTCCAGCAACTTTGATCGCAAAACTAATGGGCAAAGAAGCGCGTTCCTCATTCAATAATCTGTAGTCGGTTTTCCTAAACAACCTCGAGAGCACTAAAGTGACCACAGGTGCGCCCAGAGTTACGATAGAAAGCGCACCTGCGGAGCGGGTCTCAAATGCAAACGTCAAAGCAACGGCCGCGGGGAAGACAAATGCGCTGGCGGTGATCAAAGAGTCTGTGCCTCGTCGCCCTTCACGTCTCAATAAGGCAGATTCCACATTTGCAAACGGGTTTAAGAGCAGAGCCAGAGCAAGTGCAGGGATAAACTCCCTAGAAATCAAGCTTAATTCAAAGGCTGCGAGCCATGGTTGACAGAAGATCAGGAAAAGAAATGTAGAAAGAAGCGAGGACCTCAAGGCGTAAAGCCTTGCTCTCTTCAAATCCAATCGATTCAACGTCTTTAGACGAAGTATGTATGCGGGAAGCCCAGTCACGCTGGCCACAGTTAGAAAAACTTGAAGAGATAGTAGCAGTGCAAATTCACCAAAAACAATTGGGGCGAATACTCGGGCGGTAAAAAACGCATAGACGAATTGGCAAGACATAACAACTACTTGTGCAGCAAGCATGCTTAGTGCACCGTAGGCAAAGTTCTTTGATTTTCGCAATTAGGAAGCCTCCAATATTCTGAAAGTATTCATCTAGAAAAGCTTTTCAGCTTTTTGACCAATACCTGGCAAATTAGTTTGAAAGGGTTGGAGTAAACGTGCTCACTCGGAGGAGTGACTATCAAGCTGCTCTTAACTAGAACGCTCAATCCTTTCGCTGCTAGGTGTTTATTAAATGTGACATGCTCACAAGGCCAATCATCATCCGCCAACGGAATATAACTTGATTCCAGGTAGAGAGCAGGCTCGTAGAAGCACAGACCATTGAAAGCAGAAACTGCACGCATGTCATGATTCGTGGTTAGTTTTCTTTGTCGAGGATGGACTACCAAATACTTGAATCTCATAAAGGAGAAGAAATTCCGTTTAGCCTCGCGCTCGAGTTCCATGAAATCAACATTCGGCATAGCCCATGAATCGAAGGCTAGCAAGTCATAATAGGGTTGCGACGTGGCGGCAACAGCAAAAAAATGTCCAGACAAGAGTTCTCGTGAAACTTCTGAAATTGCTTCAGCAGTAATTGATGTTGCGAAACCAGAATCCATATCCACGACGGCTACCAGCTTGGTTTTATAGCCCTCCCTAAACTTCTCTAGCACTTTTTCACGAGCGCGAGCTATTCGCACAAGCCTGCTTTGTTCGCTGAATTGTGTTGTATCAACAAGTAGAGTATCTGGGCCGGATGATAATAGAAGACCACGAGTTTTGTCTCGCGAACCATCTTCACCTACGATCAATAGAACGCTTAAGCCACTTTCACGGAGCCAATCTATATGTTTCAAAATTTTCGGAAGACTGTGCTCGCAATTCCTTGCCAGACCCAAAATCACCAAATCATATTCTGGAAGCGTTATGCGGTTTTGCATCATCCTTCTTCTCTGCTATTTTGTGCCTGGAGTTCGCTATTCTGAAACGTCTTGAGGTTACGCTTTTCCAAATTGCTTTGCCTAACGTCACTCAAATCATTCGCATCAATTAATGCTGATAAAACTTGCCAAGGGGCTGCGTAAAAGAATTGGAATACTAGGATTGAAGCGAATTGAGATAAACCTAGACCAGATCTCTTGAAGCCTGCATAGATTTTCCTCACTTCAAAAAAGTAATAGAGGAAGAAAGCGGCTAAACCTACGACACCTATTCTCAGAAGAACAATTAAGTACCAGTTGTGTGGGTTGAACTCAGCCCATAGTCCATTTCCCGGATCGAACCTGCCCCAGCCGCTGCCAAAAGGTAATCCAAAGAGTTGATCAACAGAACTGAAACTAGTAAATTGCTCTAAGTAAACCGACCAGCTACCAGTTCTGGACAACAAGGTCCCCTGATTAGACGCCGACTCAGTGAAAGATTCTGTTAGAGACGGAGGAAGCCCTAATCCCAGGGCAATTATTACAAACACAAGAAAACCGCTCAGGACATGTGCAAGGGCGAAAGCTCTTGCTTTCGAAGTGAAAAGCAGGCAAGCCAGTAGTGCTGCCGTAGCCAACCACACCGACCTATGTTGAGCAATTACAGAACCAATTAGGCACAGCGACGCAACTAACTTTGAGATTCGCACCTGTTGGAAAGTAACACCAGGGTGTGATAACAGGACAGGTATAGCTAGGACTAAGAAAAGCGCTTGGATAGCAACCAGCGGCCGTCCTGTTTCAAAAATGCCATCAGCATTGTTGATGGAGGATGACGCACTTCCTAAGCCAAAGGTCCCAATGTTGGAAACTTCAATACAAAGCAAGAGTACGCTACAAGTTAAGAATACTTGCCGAAGCTTCATACTCGAGAGGGGCAAGTTTGTCTTGCAGAAGAGAGCCCAAGAGGCCACGCCAAAAAATACGAGAATGCCTCTGGACTCATTAACGGCCTGCTCAACACCAAAAGTGAAACACCCTCTTACGATAGAGAAAGCTACGAGCAATTCCAAGACAAACAAGATGTTGACTAAATCGGAATATTTGGAGCGAATTGATTGTAGATTCAAGAAAAAAATGTAAAGACCCGAAATAGTTAGTATGTCTGAAAAGTAGACATTGAAGCTTCCGATGGTTCCTATATTTAGTCCATTCGGGATTGACCAAGCCAGCATTAACTCCAGAAGAAAAGCGGAAATGCCAAGTGCGGCGCTTCGCCTCAGAACCCAACTTGTAAGAATCAAGGTAGAAGCAACAAAAAAGACAGGCAACATTAGATTTTTCTTCCTTTAGTCAAAGGTCAAGGAAATACCACTCCACAGTCTCAAGTCGGTCAAAATGTACAGGGCCCCTATAAGAATACTGTTGAGAAACTCTAAAACACTAACTGAAGAATGGAGGTCTTTTCAGGATACGCCGAAGCCACCACAGTAAATAAGTAATTAAGACGTACAAAATCCAAATTCTTGAGATTTTTGACAAAATTCTTCGTTGGGATCCGAAATTTCCTCCACCCTTTTCCGAAAGAAAATTCCTCCAAGCGAGCTTTCGGGAAGGGAACTGTCTGGGAGCGTTGGTCTCACAAAACCCAACGAAATAAGGTAATTGAAGAAGGTCGACACCAGCTGCTTGAGCCCTAAAACCAAAATCGATGTCTGCCAATCCGTGACTGAAATTGCCATCAATTGGACCGACTTTGCATTGAACAAGTTCATCGTAAATCAGAAAATTACCATTGAATGAGTCGACCGTTTCCCCCAAGGATGATGGATTGACATGGCTAAGTTTTAGGGGGTTCACCCCGATTCTTTTATAAGCTCCGTAGGTTTGCTTACCTGATTCATCGCGCACAGGGCCAATAATTATTTTTCCGCGGTTGGAAATTGCAAAATCTATTGAATTATCGAAAGCTTCCTCGATAATTCGAACATCGTCGTTCAGCCACATGAAGAGCACTAAAGTTCCTTGCCCAACCGGTCTTGTTGTGGCTATCTGCTCGGCTATTGCCATTGATCTTGCCCAAAAGAGTGTCCCATCTCCTTTGTGAATTTGAATAACACAACTAATGCCCTCTAGCTCTTCGCTTGTTCCATCAGTTGATCCATCGTCTACTGCGTAAATTTCAATGTCAAAATTTCGCGTAGAACTAATGCTCTGAAGTTGCTTGCAAATAGCCACAGTGAATGCCTTGCGATTGTGGAATGCCATCAAGACACGAACTACTACGCGCTGCAATTCCTCTTTATCTGTCATGTGTATCGGTCACCGAAGCTTTCCTCAATCCGTAGCACCAATTAGAACAGGTGTATTTCAACTGTATTGCACTGTCCTAATCAAAACTTTGTTTCCGTATGGTATATTTTTTTTAGAATCGAGAGGTGAATGCATTGAAGGCTGAAAATAGTGTTTTATTGCTGATTAGCACTGTAGGCCCATATCGCGTTCCTCTGTTGAGACTACTTAGTGATCGGTTCTCCAATTTTAAACTGATCTACGATGCATACATAGAGCCAGGGAGGCACTGGAATCTAGATTTAAGCGAGTTTGATGCCCGAAAATCGTTTGGAACAATCGCCATAAGAAGAAATGCAACAGTAGATGCTGGGCAAATGATTTACCTGCACTTACTTCTTGTCCTCCAAATCTTTTTAGTGCGCCCATCTGTAATCATAACCACTGAGCTGGGAACCAGAACCATCTGGGCATGTTTGTACAAGTTAGTGTTCCCCAAGACTAAGTTGGTTTTTTGGCTCACTTTGTCCGAAAGGACTGAAGGTAAGCGAGGCAAGTTTAGAAGGGCAGTTAGGAAAGCCTTATTTCGACGGTCTGATTCTTTCATTGTATCTAGCGTAAGCGCAGAGAACTACGTTCTTGATTTATATCCGGAATCTCGGCCAAAGATTTTTCGAGCGCCTCAGTCAGCGGCATTTGAGGGTTGTAGGGCTGACGAACTTACAGAGGCTTCGGGCGGTGGATCTTCGGATAGACCATATTCACTGTTGTTTGTCGGAAACTCGAGTCCGAGAAAAAACCTAGAAGTATTGATAAGTTGGCTGAATGAATGGGCGGTAAAAAGTGAGTCGTTCGCAGAATTAAATATCGCAGGAGTAGATAACAGTATTGAAAACTACAAAAACACACAGAACCTCGAATTGAGATTTCATGGATATTTAGGCTTTGAGGAGTTGAAGGAGCTCTACAAGACTAGTCAGGCTTTTTTAATGCCTTCATTAGAGGATGAATGGGGCCTTGTTGTAAACGAAGCACTATCCATGGGTTGCCCAGTGATTGGCAGCACTCACGCGGAAGCAGTTGTTGAACTCGTATCTACGGGGAAAAACGGCTGGCAATTCAACCCCTTGAGCCAAGAAAGTTTTGAACAAGCCATGAATAGCTTCAAAGCTACTCAAGCACTTGCAGGGAAATCAATGGAGATTCGAAGAAACGCTTCGTCGTCGGCCAGAAAGACCACCCCAGAGATTTTTTTCAAAGCTTTTGAACTCGCTATATTGCTAGAACCTAGAACCTAGACACGCGAGAATGCCGGTCGCAAAATTCGCAATCATTTTGTCCAGCGAGTGTCCATCCAAATCTTTACGGCAATTGCTGCTAAGTCTGTTGTGCAGATGTACATCGAATAATGAAATTACGGCTTGACTGAATTCCACCTCATCCTCTCTGACTACGAGGGCGTTCCTTTCGTTTTCTAGGTAATCAAATTCTGGCGGATGCAGGATATCATCAGTAGTGACAATCGGACATCCCGCTGCGAAGCTATCAATAGTTACCAACCCCACTCGACCTGGAATAACCAGCATTTCTGCGGATTTCAGCAAAAGTGCTTTTGTTCTGCCGAATTGCGGTCCCATCAACTTGAGCCAAGGCCTAGAGACTGCCAAACTACTTACTTTTTCGCTCATTGGCCCTGCGCCAGCAATTGCGAGTCGAAAATCTGGTCGTTGAGAATAAACCAAATCCAAAGATTCGATCAGGAATGAGATCTTCTTTGAGACGTCTAGGGCTCCCATGTACAGGGCTAATGGTCCGGAGCTTCCAAAGGTGTCCAATTTAAATTTTTGGGTTTCTTCCAGTGTGATATTGGAAATGTCCTGGATAAGTGGGTTGACATCCGCAGAGTTCTGTAAAAGAGTTATGTTCGATTCATTAAAACCATACTCCTGAACAATCATTGACGATTTCTGGGTGTAGGAGAAAAACCAATCAACATTCCTTGTAAGGCTTTTCAAAATGTACTTCTCTATTCTCGTGGTTGACTTTGTAAAATCGTGTCCATGCCCCCAGAGAGCAATTTTGAGTTTGGGGAATAAAAATCTTCGAAAGAAAATCAGAAAATAAAGGTCTATATTTCTTCGAGCCTGCTCTAATATAATCAAATCCGAGGATCGAATTAAATTGAAGGGGATTCCTCGCACATTTAGTCGCCTACCTAAAATCCTGAATTCATATTGCCAAATACGCCGATAGTTTGACGCTGAACCTGCGTCTTGTCTTGCTGACATTTCCACAGAGGGACGTCCTGCCAAAATGACAAGGTCAAGGCCTTTTGTCGCTAATTTTGCCTTAAGCTCCACAAAGAGCTTCGCTCGATACTGAGGGATGTATTCTTGGACAATAAGTATGCGCTTCACAGTTGTTGGATTCTCTCATTGTAAACACTCTCGATTCCTTTGAGCCAAACAGAAGGCGCGTATCTTGCGTTATATGATTTCTCGACTAATCGTTGGTAGCTGTCCGCGTGTGATTTGATTTGTTGGAGCGCTTCTGAAAGCAGGGTGAGATTTGGAATGCAGACGCCTCCTCCGCCCAGAGCTACCTCATCCGCCAGAGAGTTGTTTGGGAGACAAACAATTGGTCTGCCGACAGAATACGCCTCTTGCGCCACAAGCGGAAATGCACCTTCACGCCAAATACTAGGAACAATCAGTCCGTGGGCCTTTTGAATAGTACCTGCGACTTGCTCAGGAGTCAGAACACCACCGTATTTTATGTAATTGTTTTGCGACTTTAGAACTTGGTCAAGCAATGGGCCGTCGCCGTAGACTCGCAGACTTTCGCCTCTTGGCCAGTGATTCATCAATTCCAGGATACCTTTTTCTGGGGAGAGCCTGCCAGCAAATACCCACCCAGAAGGCGATTCGCAAACGTTTGATCTTGTTGTTTGAAAAGTAAAGTTTGGGACAATCTTCGAGTTCGCGTTGAAAAATCCAAACGATTCGTAGGTGTCTAAGACGCGTCTACTTAGAAATACTGGAGTTACTCGAGAATTGGATAAGTAAGACTTCTCTATTGGCAAGGTAGATCTAACAAATAAAGGGAAGGTGGCAACTCTTGAGTTCCTGTAGCACTTATTCTTAATTGCCTGTGTCTTATTGCCGCTAGGGCAGAGAGTGCACTCCTCTCCGTTCCTAAAAAGGGTGCCTGCCGCGCAAAACAATCTGAAGTTATGTACAGTCGCAATAATTGGGCCATCATATTCCTCTATCCAAGCGGTTCCAAAGTTTGGAAATAAGTTATGGATGTGGACGATGTCAGGTTTGAAATCCGAAATAGCTCTAAGAGGAGAAGGGCCGAAGCCAGTGGCCACTGTGAACCCAAGTTTCATCTTGTTTGCTAATTTTCCGTCATGATCCTCCGAGCTGATAATAAACTCTTCAACGTCGTGTCCTGAAGCTCTCAAACAGTCAATTTGATCTTGTACTGCTTTGTTTTCGCCCGACAAAACTCCGTTTTTGTACCTACTGTGGACGATTAGCACTTTCACAGTTTTCTCTTTCTAACTACTTCCAGCAAAAAAACTATGTTTCCAATTAGGTATCTACGCCAGAGCCTCCTGGGCTCACTAAAGAGCCTAAAAATCCATTCGATTCCAATAGTTGACATCCACTTAGGTGCCTCTTTCTTTGCCCCTCCAAAGAAATCGAATGCGGCTCCGACTGCCACAACAGTGACTCCTAATTTTTTTGCGATCCGATTTGCCTCAATGTCCTGCCGTGGCGTACCTAATGACACCCAAACTAGGTTCGCGGTCGACTTACGAATTAACTCATCCTGTTCAATTACCTCAGCTGGCTCGAGTTTGCGGAATGGAGGGCTAGACATGCCTGCAATTTTTACACCCGGAAAATCTCGTTCTATTTTTGAATGCATCGAACTCAAGAGAATCTCACTGCCGCCTAGAAAAAAATGTCTAATTTCCGAATTCTGGCTTTCTTTTAGCACATTCGAGAAAAGTTCCGGGCCACGAACGTGGTGCAACCTTTCTCCGCCTAACTTAGAAAGTAGTGCGATTGGAAAGCCGTCTGCAAGATTGTTCTGAGAATTAAACAAAAGCTCACGATAAGCAGGATTCTTAGATGCTGACGCTATCGAATATGCGTTAACCAGATAGAAGTTGTAATCGCCTCCGGATAACGCGGACGATATAACCGCCTGAACCGCCTCATGGGGTTTGAAGGGCAAAAATGGGATTCCAGCAAAAATTCTCATAGATTTAGAAATCCATTCCATTACTGCTTGTACATATTCATTGATAGAAACCTACTTTTAGTTTCTATGGCGTGCGGCCGTCGAGTAATTCAATACTGTTTCAGCAATTCCGTCTTGCAAAGATATGCTAGGCCTCCAGTTAGTTTGCTCGATCATGGATATGTCTAAAAGCTTTTGGGGGGTACCATCTGGATGAGAGCTGTCCCACTCAGTTTGTCCCTCATAGCCAGTTGATTCAGCGACCATTTCTGCTATTTCTTTGATCGTGTAATCAATTCCTGATCCAACGTTTACTTGGCTTGGTCCGTCATAGTTTTCAAGTAAGTGAAGGCAGGCGTCGGCCATATCGTCTGAATGGAGAAACTCTCGCCTTGGGGCACCTGTCCCCCAGTTTGTTACTGAATTCGCACCAGATTTCACTGCTTCTGAGTAACGTCGAATCAATGCGGGTATGACGTGTGAACCCTGGGCCGAAAAGTTGTCATTCGGTCCGTATAGATTAGTTGGCATTGCCGAAATCCACGGAAGGCCATATTCACGTCGAACGGCCTGCACGTGAAGAATGCCTGCGATTTTAGCTATCGCATATGCGTCGTTTGTAGGTTCCAGATGACCCGTTAGTAGGCTGCCTTCCTTAATTGGCTGATCAGCGAACTTAGGATAGATGCAAGAAGAGCCTAAAAAGAGAACGCGTTCGACCCTGTTGGATAGTGCAGCGTCTAAAACATTGACTTGAATCTGCATGTTTTCGCTCAGGAATTCAACAGGGTATGAGCTGTTGGCGAGGATTCCTCCAACTTTTGCGGCGGCCAGGACAAGATATCTTGGTTTGATTTGTCCCATGTATTCGAAAACATCCTCACGGTTTCTCAAGTCCAACTCGGCAGAGGTTCTGCCCACTATATTCGAAAAGCCTTGAGTCTCGAGCTTTCGGACGATAGCTGAACCAACTAGTCCACGATGTCCAGCCACATAAAAAGTGGCCGCTCGGTCGAGTGGCCCAGGAGCGTACATCACAGAATCAATCATTACTTTGTTCCCCAAGACTCAAGCATGACTTCATCAATCCAAGGGCTACCTGATTTCTCTAACGCCGAAACGTCAGCTTCTACCATGATTTTTGCCAGTTCAAGCCCATCAACTGTCGGCTTCCATCCAAGTTTCTCTTGTGCCTTCGCAGCGCTACCTATTAGCGCATCTACTTCCGTAGGTCGCAGATAACGTTCATCAAATTTGACATATTTCTCCCATTCAAGCCCAACATGTCCGAAGGACGCTGCGAGGAAGTCTTTGATGGTGTAGCCAACACCAGTTGCCAATACAAAATCGTCAGGCGTGTCTACTTGCAGCATACGCCACATGCCTTCAACGTATTCAGGTGCATACCCCCAGTCACGAATTGAATCTAGATTTCCCAGGTAAAGGTCGTGTTGTTCTCCAGCCGCAATTCGAGCCACTGCTCTAGTTATTTTTCGAGTCACAAAGGTTTCTCCTCTTCTCGGAGACTCGTGATTAAACAAAATGCCATTTACGGCAAACATTTGATAGGCCTCGCGGTAGTTCTTTGTAATCCAGTAGGAGTAGAGTTTTGCGGCTGCGTAGGGGCTACGCGGGTAGAAAGCGGTGTCTTCGTTCTGGGGAGGAGGTGTAGCCCCGTACAGCTCTGATGAGCTAGCCTGGTAGAAGCGAGGCATTATTCCCGCCATGCGAACAGCTTCAAGCAAGCGCACAGTTCCTGTGCCTGTTGTATCCGCTGTGTGCTCCGGCTCATCAAATGAAACTCGAACGTGCGACTGAGCAGCCAGGTTGTAGACCTCATTTGGGTTGATTTCGGCTAATAAGGTAACCAATCTAGCCCCATCACTCAGGTCGCCGTAGTGCAAAAACAGTTTGGCTGTAGGATCATGTGAATCCACATAAAGGTGATTTATCCGAGATGTATTGAAAGTTGAAGCCCTACGAATCAACCCGTGAACTTCATAGCCTTTTGACAGAAGAAGCTCGGCGAGGTAAGAACCGTCTTGTCCAGTGATTCCGGTGATTAGTGCTTTTTTCACTCTTATGCTCCCTTTTTCCTAAAGATTTAGTCTAGTCAATAAGTGAAGCCTCATAGAGACAGATGAATAAACAAATGGAAAACCGTTGGCTTGCCTTGCCTAATTCAATAAGTTTTTCAACCATTGTGCTTGGACGAATTCTCCGTCCTAAGCAATACAACTGAAGTCAAACCCGACAAAAAATTACTGGATGTGAGTCTAGTCGGGGTTATTTGGTGCACAGTACTTCTTTGCACAGTTTCAGACTCATGATCTCAAGCACTCAAAGGCGGCTGAACTACTGGTAATTTCCCAAAATTAGGCGAAACAAAGTTATTCCGCTAAATTATCCCACCTCCCAACCCAATCCTAAACTCGAAATTCAGGTCAAGCTCTGCCCCCCATACTCAGGCCTCAGGACGATTTCGCGCCTAAGGCATGAAACCTAGCTGCGCTAGATTTCTAAAAAACCCCAGACCATAAGGCCTGGGGTTCTTTAAGTTAGTTTCTAGAACTACTTGGTGATCTTGGTTACTGTACCAGCACCAACTGTGCGGCCACCTTCACGGATAGCGAAGCGAAGACCCTCTTCCATAGCAATTGGCTGAATTAGCTCAACTGACATTTCGGTGGTGTCGCCAGGCATAACCATTTCAGTACCTGCAGGCAAGGTGATAACACCGGTTACGTCTGTGGTACGGAAGTAGAACTGTGGACGGTAGTTTGCGTAGAACGGGTTGTGACGGCCACCCTCATCCTTTGAAAGGATGTAGACGTTGCCATCGAAGCCAGTGTGAGGTGTGATCGAACCAGGCTTACATACAACCTGGCCACGCTCTACATCTTCACGCTTGGTTCCACGTAGCAATAGACCTACGTTTTCACCAGCCTCTGCGTAGTCAAGTAGCTTGCGGAACATTTCGATTCCGGTAACGGTGGTCTTCTGCTTGTCGCGGATACCAACGATTTCAACTTCGTCGTTAACCTTGACCTGGCCACGCTCGATCTTGCCAGTGATAACAGTTCCACGACCAGTGATTGTGAAAACGTCTTCAACAGGCATCAAGAATGCTTTGTCCAAGTCGCGAACAGGCTCTGGTACGTTAGCGTCAACTGCGTCCATTAGATCTAGAACGGTCTGACCCCATGTAGCGTCGCCTTCTAG